>Ga0105048_10009276_pt1 | contig 15682 bp, 16 predicted proteins | sample MAT05_FD_78382 | JGI IMG/M metagenome (GOLD analysis project Ga0105048, IMG submission 78382) | Freshwater microbial communities from Lake Fryxell liftoff mats and glacier meltwater in Antarctica - MAT-05 | ecosystem: Environmental > Aquatic > Freshwater > Ice > Liftoff microbial mat | place...
GACATGCTAGTGGATTTGCGATTGGTATTGGGGCGGCCATTTATTTACGCAAAAAGGGACCGCAGCGTAGAATGTACCAATACGAAACTGAGCCTGAACTTCCCGATGACGATGAACATGCGTATTGGAAAATTCCAAATACCACAAATGCTGTGGAGCGTGAACACGGAGAAATGTCAGAGAATGAACAGACACGTGTTACAGTGAAATATCATTTTAAGGAAGATGAAAAGCGGAGTTAGGTGGGAGTGATGGAGGATAGAATGATGGATTATGAAAGATGCATTAGCATTTAATACCAATGTTGTACAAAAAGCATTTATTAATTAGTCCTAAAGACTTATTTTTAAATTGCTTTGGTAATGTCGTAACTTCATTCACATAGTTCAATGACGCAAAGCCGTTATTACACCAACGCTACTTGTAAAATGTCCAAAACATTTTATAAGATTCAGTGGTAAATGCCTTTGTTATTATTGTTTAGTACTATGCCGTGAAACGGAATTATGCTAAAACATAAATCCAAACGATACTGGACTATCTTGAATGTAAATAAGATTTAATAATTACAATTGGTATAAATTCTTACACAATTCATTTTCCAAACACAAAAAAAGAAACCAGCAGAATTACTTTTATATTTTTCGGCTATTGATCTTATGCGTTCAACATCACCGGCATAACCAACATAAGCAAATCTTCGGAAGGATTTTCTGATTCAACTTGAGTAATAATACCTGCGCGGTTTGGCGCACTCATTTCGATGTTAATGTTTTCAGAATCAAGGTTCGTAAGCATGTCGCTCAGAAATCTTGAGTTGAAACCGATTTCCATATCGTCGCCTGCATATGAGCAGGTGAGTCTCTCTTGCGCTTCATTGGAAAAATCAAGATCTTCAGCAGAAACATTCAATTCACTGCCGCCCATTTTAAGTCTAACTTGGTGGGTAGTTTTATTGGCGAAAATCGAAACTCGCTTAATACTACTTTGTAAATCTAAGCGATCTATTGTCAATTTGAAGGGATTGTCTTTTGGAATAACTGCCTCATAGTTCGGGTATTTTCCTTCGATAAGTCTGCATAGAAGCGTAACATTATCAAAAGTGAACAAGGCATTGTTTTCGGTATAGCTAAGTGTAACTTCAGTTTTGAGTCCACTAACTGAACCTTTAAGCAAGTTGAGTGGCTTTTTAGGAACGATAAAGGTTGCTGAGTCAGTGGCTTTAACATCGTTTAATGTATAACGAACAAGTTTGTGAGCATCGGTAGCTACGAAACGAATGCTGTCAGTGTTCAACTCAAAATATACACCACTCATTACCGGTCTCATCTCATCATTACCTGCGGCAAACAGAGTTTTGTTGATGGCTTTTCCAAGAATATCGCTGGTGATTTTGAGCGACTTAGCACCTTCCAATGCAGGCGTTTTCGGGAATTCATCACCGTTAAAACCATTTAGTTTATACTTACCATAATCGCTAGAAATCTCAACGGCATAAGATTTTGTATCAATCGTAAACGTGAGTGGTTGCTCGGGAAGTGTTTTTAGAATATCCAATAGCAATTTTGCAGGAATAGCAATTGTGCCTTCCTCTTTGGCTTCGATGGCCATGTGTGTGCTCATTGCCGTTTCCAAATCGCTTGCAGAGATACCCAAGTCTTTGTTTTTTATTTCAAACAAAAAATTGTCCAATATTGGTAGGGTGTTACTACTGTTGAGAACTCCACTCAAAATCTGAAGTTGTTTGAGTAGAGCAGTGCTGGTTACAATAAATTTCATATGAGTCGTAATTTCAAATTATAGGCGGGCAAATATAGCAGCCCACACGATGATTGTTGCCCTGAAAAGGGGTTTGTGTTATCAACAAAAATTAATAAAAACAAATTATTGTTTTACAGTATGTTATCCTTTTTAGAAAAGATACGACTGCAACACTAATCTCATTGGTAACTTCGCCACTCAAATCACCCGCGAGTGAAATCTGTTTTTGTACACATCTCAATTTTATTATGGCTGTAAATAAAGTCCTCAAAATACTCATTATTTCAATGACACTCGCTGCATGTGATCCTTCTGCTCTCGGAGGCATTATCGGCACTATTCCTGTTGCAAAACCCCCACTGAGCAATGAAGATATTATCGCGGGATTAAAGGAAGCGCTTAAAGTGGGAGCTATGCAAGCTGTTAGTTTTACCTCAAAAGAAAATGGTTTTCTTAACAATACTCTCATTCGTATTCAATTTCCTGAAGATGCCCAAAAAGTAAAAACATGGGCAATGAATAATGGACTAAGTGGGCAGGTTGAAAAGTTTGAGGCCAATCTTAACAAAGCCGCCGAAAAAGCGTCAGCCGAAGCTGTTCCTGTTTTTGTGAATGCCATCACAGCTATGACGGTTCAAGACGCGTATAATATTCTGCATGGACAGCAAGATGCAGCAACTCGCTATCTGCGCAAAGCAACCGGTGCTGAACTCACTCAGAAATTTGATCCGATTGTTCAAAAAGCCATTGATGGGGTAAAGCTTACTAGCTATTGGGAGCCGATTGTAACTGCATATAATACAAGTACTATGTTTACCGGAGCGCAGAAGGTTAACACAGATCTCAAAGGATATGTAAATCAAAAAGCAATGGACGGACTGTTCTTTTATGTTGCCGACGAAGAGAATAAAATCAGAATCAACCCGTTGGCGCGCGTTAATGAAATTCTAAAGAAAGTTTTTGGATCGCTTGATTAGTTTTTTTTCAATTCAAATTCAATTTCAAAGTATGAAAATTGTTTCTTTTAACGTTAACGGAATAAGAGCAAGTGTAAAGAAAGGACTTGCAGAGTCAATCATGACTATGAATCCTGACATCATAGGATTTCAAGAGACTAAAGCCAATGATGCTCAAACTACAGAGGCATTGAATAAAATAATTGGATATCACCTATACACCAATAGCGCCATACGTCCGGGATATAGCGGAACAGCGGTGCTTACCAAGGTCGTTCCATGTAGTGTTACAAAAGGAATTGGTAATACAGATCATGACAATGAAGGAAGAGTTCTAACACTAGAATTTGACGGTTTTTATTTTGTTAATTGTTATGTTCCGAATAGCGGTCAGGAGCTAGTCAGACTGGATTATCGTGAGCGTTGGGACAAAGATTTGCTCGGTTATTTATTGAAACTCAATGCGTCCAAACCTGTTGTTTTTGCTGGTGACCTCAATGTTGCGCACCGATCAATTGATCTTGCAAATCCTAAATCTAACTACAACAAAAGTGCAGGTTACACACAGCGTGAAATAGATGGAATGGAAAGATTTATAACGCATTTCGTGGATACATTCAGACACAAATTTCCTGATATTGTAAAATATAGTTGGTGGAGCGCACGATTTAATTCTAGAGCAAAAAATGTGGGTTGGAGAATCGATTATTTGCTTATTTCAAAATCGCTTCTTCCCAAGCTTAAAGATGCTTTTATCCTAAATGAAATCGAGGGGAGCGATCATTGTCCGGTAGGATTAGAATTGGAGTAATAGCAACTGACGTTTGAGGTTTGTCTATTGTCCATACATGAACAACGGCGACAGAACAAAAAAACTGCTCCTGTCAAAGTACATACCGCGCAACGTCCTTTATTATTCTTAGTACTTCGCATCTAATACATTTCACAATCATGGAGTTTGCGTCACCCAAATTTCACCGTCTTCAAAAATTTCTTTTTTCCAAATTGGAACAGTTTCTTTTAGTCTATTCATCAGGTATTCACATGCTTCAAAAGCGTCCTTTCGATGAGGACTTGCAGCAGCAGCAATTACAGGCATATCACCTGCCTCGACTCTTCCTAGTCGATGATGAAGAGAGATATTTACCACAGGCCATTTTGTTTTAATCTCAGAGGCAATTCGTTCAAGTTCTATTAACGCCATTGGTTCGTATGCCTCAAAATCAAGTGCGACAACTTTCTTATTGTTTTTTTGATTGCGCACATAGCCCTTGAAGATTACGATTGCGCCATTGGCTTCGTTATTTAACACAGATGTAAAATGCTCCATCGACAATGGTTCGTGACTCAGTAAAAAGAGATTGGTAATATTCTCTTGCATAATTCGTCTTCTTTAATATTTTGGAAAGTTATATCTATGTGACCATAAAAGTTTCCAAGAAATTTTATTTGCAGATAGCCCACAGCTTTAGCCATACGCGTTCAAAGATAAAACCCGCCAAACTTACCGTTTTAGCGGTTTCAAGCCTTTCTCATGATTTTCTCATGAGAAAGGTGATGAATATTTTTGTTCCGTAAATTATTTATTGAACCCGCAGCTTTAGCCATACGCGTTCAAAGATAAAACCCGCCAAACATACCGTTTTAATGGTTTCAAGCCTTTCTCATGATTTTCTCATGAGCAAGGCGATGAATTTTTTTTTCAGTAACTATCTTGAATGTGTAAACGGTATTATCCTTTTTTCTTTTAAAAACTAAAAGTATAAAAAGTCATAATAATTACTATTATTTATCACATCAGATTAAATTGGCCTGCTTCAATTTACAATTTCAACGTTATTTGTTTATTGTCCTCAAATTCTATTTGTAATTATGAAAAAAATACTCGTAACCACCGACTTTTCGGCGAACTCGAAAGCTGGTATTCGATATGCAATCCAACTTGCACTGCAGGGGAGTTTTAAACTTCGGTTTATGCATGTTTATCACCTTATGCGTCCCACCCTATGGTCAGAGTCGCAATGGACGGGATATCTCGAAGCGGAGAGTAATGCTTTGAAAGTCAAACTTCACAATTTCGTATCGAAGGTTTACCAATCAATGGGGATTGAGAATTATTCGATTGATTATGCTCTAGAAAGATCAATTTCTGCCAGTGAAGGAATTTTAGATCACGCACTAAACAATGGATTTGATTGCATTTGTCTTAGTACGTTGGGTGCGGGAGGAATTAGAACAGTGCTTGGCACTCACACTTCTTGGTTAATTAATAATTCACCTATTCCGCTAATTGTTGTGCCAAAGGGGTTCAAAACAAAATCAATCTGTACGGTAATTTACTCATCGGATGCTTCAAACATTTCTTCTGAATTAAAAGAGGTTGTTACATTTTCAAAAGCTATTGGAGCGCAATTAAGTTTGTTGAATTTTAAAATGATTGGTGATTCGACTGATTTGGAAAAAGAAGTCAAGAAAATTACTCGCTATCCGGTTACGGTCATTTCTCCTAAACGCAATATCATGGATACGATTTCGGAAGATATTTCGAAGGTTTTGAAGAAATCAAAGCCGGATTTAATAGTCATGTTCACACGTCAGCAAAAGGGATTTCTTAATAATCTCTTTATGGCTGCCAATACAAAAGCAATGGCAGACACCACAAAATATCCATTGCTTGCATTTATGAAAAAGTAGAAATTAGGCCGAGTGGTATTTTTTTTCAAGATGTTTTAAAATCACGATAACCAATAAGGAAAAAACGGCCAATACAATCCACAGCGATTTGTAACCTGCCTTAGCGATTACTTGAGTGCATAAAATAGGTGTTATAACTTGAGCCGCGGACCATGACATGATATAGAGGGATGCATATTGGCCTCGATTTGAACTATTAGCCCTGCTGTTCATATAAGTAGTCATAAATGGCATTGCAAACATTTCAGAGAATGAAATCAGAATAGTAAGCATAATCAACCAAGCCATTCCGCCGAGAAAAATCAGAGCTACATAACATCCTATAAGCATGGCAGCCCCAAGTGCGATAAAGTTGAAAACAGTCCATCGTTTTTCTAGTTTATAAATCATCACCATCTCAAACAGAGCCACCAATAATCCATTTAAAGCCATGAGCCCGCCTATTTCAGTTTCTTTGAGCATTTCAACTTCTTTGTAATACAAAGGCATTGTGCTGAAAAACTGAAAGAATGCTGCTGCGTAAAAAAATGTGACAAGCAAAAAGAGAAGAAATGCTTTGTCGCGATAAGCTGAGTTTGATCTCGTGGAATCTGTAAGTGTTTCTTTTTTTCGGGGAAAGATAAAATCCGTTTTGAAAGAGGCTACTACAATTGTAGATGCCAAAAGCGACGTTATTCCATCTGCCCAAAAGATATAGGAATAGCTATAGGTGGCTAAAATTCCGCCCGCTGCCGGGCCAACGGCAAATCCAAGATTTACAGCAAGTCGATTTAGTGATAATGATCGAGTATAACTTTCAGGCTTGCTGAAATGCGCAACCGCAGCCATATTAGCCGGTCTGAATGCCTCACCAAGAGCGCTAAGCAAAAATAGTCCGATTGCAAGGAATGTGAAATCTTCCAAGAAACTAACCACGATGAACATAAAAGAACTCAGAATAAGACTCCATAACATCACGGGGTAAAAACCTATTCTGTCAATTAATTTACCGGCAGTAAACACCCCACATATTGATCCGAGACCAAAACAAGCCATCAAAACACCGGTTTTATTCAGGTCGAACAGCAAATCTTCATGGAGATATACCGCAAGAAAAAACACAACCATCGTTCCTACACGATTGATTAATTGAGTGAGAGCCAATAACCAAATTTTAGTGGTCAGTCCTTTGTAAGCATTACTATATAAGCCTATTATTCTTTTCACCGCCTTGTTTTTAGGCGCAATTTATGGCAATTATGGTGATGGATAATTGTTTTGTATTTTGTATCTATAAAGGTTGAGTTGCACTGTATAATAGGATATATATTCTAAACACCACATCTCTAAATAATACCAACAGTATTTGTTAATTTGCCCAAGGGATTCTACAATAAATTGTTTTTATTATGGCGTAACTATAGTGAACGTGTATACGTTATTGAGATTTGCAATTCAAGTATTTTTTTAAAGGACACCTCAAAATGTCCTTTTACATTGGCAGGTTCTGTAGTTCAGCAAATCATTATTGTTTATACAAAAAAAATAGTTTACTGTCTTTGGACTGCTAGCAATTATATTTAATTTAACTATCATCATCGAATCAAAAAGCATTCAACAATCGCGATAACTATTTCTGGATAATAAGTCGTTGCCCTTGGTTGAAATCTCCTGCTGTTAGTTTATAGAAATATAATCCTGCTGGAATGTTATCAACATTAAGAGTATACTTATGTAGACCTGGAGGATAATTCTTATTCTCAAGAAAACACCTTATTAAGATGCCCTTAGCATCAAATAATTCAAGACGAACTTTTTGGGCATCTGCCAAACTAAATCCGAGGGTAATTTGATCGCGAGCGGGATTGGGATATGAAGGGAAGAGCTGTGTAGTTTGATAAACCATCTTATTTTGTTCATCTGCTGAAGAAAGATTTATATTTTCATCTCCCGTTAAGTAGGGAACAAATTGTAAGTAACACAAATACATTTCATCCGACGTGCCTTCTCCCCATGTGGTCCACTGAGGTGGATCGCTCGGGTTGAATGGATTGCCAGTCGTGTTGTCGAAGGTACCAATACAATGAATTTTATAGCCGGCTGGAATATGCAGCATACTTGGAAATGCATAAAATCCTTGCCAATTAAAATTCCATTGAGGGATTTTTATCAGTGGAATTGTGTCTAAAAGATTTGCCGATACTGCGTAAACCTCATAAGATTTACCTAGCAAATGTGCATGCGGACCTATTCCAATAAGCGATACTCCAATAGGCACATCTATTGTCCCGTGAAAAGTTTTTACTTGATCAGGAGGTATAATAAATGGAACATCCAAATCATAGGGATTGATCGGATATGTGATTACGTAGCGCTGAATGGGCTCATCGCTATAAAAAATGTTTATGCTTGTTTGATCAGATTGATTGATGCTACTTGGCCCATAATGCATTTGCATTAGAATCGAAGAATTGGCAAAAAGTTTTTTTCCGATTGTTGGCGGATATATCATTGGATTAGACCCCGGAACCCATGCTCCAAAAAACTGATCGGTAGGATCAAAACCAAATCCTCCAAACTGAGTGTATCCATATTCAGGGTCTGCTGCATCCATAGTCATTGGAGTGGAAGTCGTATCCATTCCAAGTATTGCGTGGTGACAAATTTGATTGTTGTCTGCGCGCACTTCAATTGCTCGGATGTCTTTGTCTTCAGTAAGTCCTGTAGGTAAAACAAAAATTTGATATTGATCTGTGTTTGTTCCTTGATGTAGATAAGGTTCTTCCATTGTCAAAACCAAATCAGGAATTCCAACTTGGGATCCATCGATGTATTCGGGAATTGACGGCATGTCTGCAGGATTTCCTTCAGGCATTCCACTTTCAACCCAAGTTGCTATATTATCGATTTCCTGTTGTGTAAGCCAATTCTCATCTCGAAGCGTGCTAAAAGTGTGATCTGGTCTCCACGGTGGCATGTATCCGATATCAGTAACATATTGTATCATAAGGCCGTTTGCTGCGACTTCAGTGTAATTTGTAAATGGCATTGGACCTATTTCTCCAGGTCTGTGGCATTTGGTACAATGATCAAAAACAATAGGAGCAATGTCTTGAGTAAACGTTACCTGAGCCTCCATACGGAAACAAAGAGCAATGGCGAATGAAAGAAGTATATATTTCATGGTTTACTTTTCTATAATACACCCAACGGGTTGAACAAATGTAACGTCTATCGGTTTGTTTTCCAATACATTGTTTAGAATATCACGCAACTCGTGATTCTTTGTTTTAAACCTCCGCTGACCAATGGCAGCATACGAATCATCAATTCGTCCGTGGTAGATTATCTGCCCTGAAATCTCAACAAAAACTTCGGGAGTGACCGTTGCACCATAACGAATATGATCGCTGGAATCAACTTCGCACGGAAATGGAATTTGGTAAAGCGATTTAAATTCACTCAAGGACTTTTCGCTTTCGAGTGGCCCAGGAAATAATGCGCGAAAAATGATTCCTTGAGATGCATACTCTTTTTCAAATTCGCGAAGAGTCAAGATATAATATTGACAAATTTTGCAAGTGGATGAAAGAAAATAAGTCACACGCACCTCAGGCAACATAATAAACGACGATGAAATGAAAACAATTGATATGCCGAAGAGTAATTTTCTCATGAAGTATTTCAAATGTAGCGCACTTATTCACTCCAGAGATTCAGAACTTAAAAATTTTCGGTAAAAGCCATGTTTAGGCGTATCAAGGCAAAACCATTCATGCATTAGAGGCTATAATATACGTAGCTTTTTAATAGGGACAAATGAGATAGATGGTCTAGTGATGCGCCTGAAATAAAATTACCACGAACGCATCAACGAATTCCGAGGCTATTCGTGTCATTCGTGGCCAAGTAATAAATCTAAACATTCGCTAAATGCCTTAGCATATCGTTATCAAATATTTCCACAAATACATTTTCATTTAGATTCGTGCTATTCGTGTCATTCTTGGTTAACTAATAAATTTAGATATCCCCAAAATACTGTGGCATATCACAGAAAAATTATGCACAAATACATTTTCATTTAGATTCGTGCTAATCGTGTCATTCGTGGTTAACTAATAAATTTAGATATCCCCAAAATACCCCGGCACACCACAGAAAAATTATGCACAAATACATTTTCATTTAGATTCGTGCTATTCGTGTCATTCGTGGTTAACTAATAAATTTAGATACCCCCAAAATACTGTGGCATATCACAGAAAAATTATGCACAAATACATTTTCAGTTAGATTCGTGCTATTCGTGGTTATAAGATCAATCTAAATACACTTTATATGACCTGGCTTACCAGACTTCTGGTTTTGCCACCAATATTACGAATTGATTTATTGGACATTCTCGCTATTCATCGCGAAATTATTACCGCTACTTTTTTTCTCAACAAAAGATTTAGACGCTTTTTTCTTTTTTTGGCCAAGAGTCTTGCTTAAGAATAGAAACCCTATAATTCCGGCCACGATAGATGCCGCCAAAATAGCAATTTTTGAATGGTTAATCACAGCCTCATCATCAAATGCGAGCAATGTAATAAAAATGGACATCGTAAATCCAATTCCACCTAAAAATCCTGCTCCTAATATGTGTTTCCATTTAATATCATTCGGCAGAGAACAAATTCCCAATGCAGCCCATACAAAGGCGAATAGAAATATGCCGAGTGGTTTACCGATTATTAGACCTGCCATAATTCCAAGGCTGCTGGTTTCTCCAAAACCGGATTGCCAGTTGTCACCAAGAGCAATGCAGGTATTGGCCATGGCAAATAAAGGAAGTATCACAAATGCCACAGGTTTGTGCAGAAAGTGTTGGAGAATAAAGGAGGTTGACTTCTGACTTCCATCCCCAAATGGAATGGCAAAGGCAAGTAATACACCTGTAATTGTAGCATGTACACCGGAGTGCATCATAAAATACCACATCACAGCACCGCCAACTAGATAAGGAATGAGATTGCGGACTTTCATCCTGTTTAATACCAACAGCAAAGCAAATACGCCGAGTGAGATTACTAAATTGACAAATGCTATTGATGAAGTGTAAAAAATGGCTATGACCAAGATAGCACCCAGATCATCGATTACTGCTAATGCCGTTAAAAATATTTTTAAAGATGTAGGCACCCTATTTCCAAGTAAGGAAAGAATGCCAATAGCAAAAGCAATGTCGGTGGCCATAGGAATTCCTGCACCTGATTGCGTGGCAGTGCCGTAATTGAGAAAAAGAAATATTCCTGCAGGAACTACCATTCCGCCCAACGCTCCGATAATAGGAAGTGATGCGTTTTTAATATTTGAAAGCTCACCTTTATATATCTCGCGTTCCAACTCCAAGCCAATCATTAAAAAGAAAATGGTCATCAATCCATCATTGATCCAATGAACTAAGCTGTGTCCTCCAAGATCACTGTGCCAGAAATGGATGTAATCATTTTGAAAAACAGTATTAGAAAGCAACAGTGAAATCAATGTCACAATAACTAATACAATTCCGCCGGCTTTTTCACTTTCGAAAAAGTCTCTAAAGAGTTTTGTTGTCTTCATATTCTGTTATTCTGCCGCAAATGCATTTATGCTTTTGGTTCAAACTACTAAACTATTAATTTCTCAAATTTTAAGCGAAATTAATGATAGTTGAAAATTGTGAACGTGATGGAAAATGTTTGAGCGATCTACAGTGCAATCAATGACTATTCGATTCTTTTTGATGCTCGGCAAATTTTTGATCCCATTTTGGTTTTTGCTTTAGAAAACAATACGCTCCTATTCCCATCACCACACCGGTAGCAATGCCTGTCATATTGTAAAACACACTAGTTGGAATTCCACTTTCTACTGCTACTTTGGGCATTCTAACCAAGGTTTCGGCAATAAATGCACCGTAAACTCCCATCACACTCCAATACATAAAACTGAAGTGCAAGGAGATATGATTTTTGATTCGATGTTTTGCTATCATAGGAATGAGACCGCAAGTCAAAGTGATGCTACTTACCAATGCCGACCAATGAAATATTCCCCACTTGCCAAAGAGTCTATATGTCATAAATGCCGTGATTAAAACTACAAACATCACAACCGCATACAACTTACCAAGTAATTTATGTTTGGGTGTTCCTTTATTATTGAATAACACAAGTGTACCCAAAACAAGCGCCAACATGGAAGCGATAAAATGTACCAATCCTGTTTCGCTAGTGATGAAATTTGTCCAATTCATACTGGGAATGTTTAATGGTTTGTCGTGCTATTTTGATGCTTCAATCAAAACTCTAAAATCATTTTTTTAAACGGCATTAAATCACAGATTATCTTCCATGCTACTTTCAATTATTTTTTTTTCGACGAAAATGAGCTCTTCGAATCACAATATATGTTTTTGAAAGTTGTCTCAATTCCGATATTATAAGAACTATTTGGCTTCAAATGTAATGATTGGTATGAACCCAACAAAACTGCAGACCCATTATACTTCTTCTTGCTATCATTGCGAACATCATATCCATACGAACGCCAACTACCACCAACTACAAGATCATTTTCTAGAACCATTTCGGTGACATTTCCATTCATATTGTGTTGTCCAAATGAGTTTGGAATGTATCTATTTGCTGGCGCAGTTATATCCGCATTATCCGATAGGGCAGAGGCAATTCCTAGATTATCAGATGGTACTAATTCTACCTTTAGAAGTTCATCATTAAAATGGAGATTTTCACAAGAAAGTGAATTAAAATTACATAAATAGCTACCACGTTTATTTCGCAGAAATGGACCTTCCCAACTATACACGCTTGCTTTTCGACCACCCGATGCTGCATACACCCTTTCAATTCGTGATGGGAGACTCACTTTGAAAGTATAATCCGTTTTATTCTCGGAGTTCAATTTTTGCTCGATTCATTTGCAATATTCGGTAGCTCCTTCAAATGAAATATTTACAACCGGATAATTCGCCAAAGCAGGATTATTATGATAATGTGTTTTTAGAGGTTCAACGTATGATAATTCTCTCTCCCGGTTTAGAGAATCTATTTCAATTGTTTTTGTCGATTTATTCAATTTACTCATTTTAGCTAGGAATATTTGATAATCCGCCTTTGAAACTTCATATTTTGAACTGAAAAAAGATAATTTTCGGTGATTGCAAATTAGTTTCAGAATCGGATTGTGCAGGAATGAAAGCAAAGGTTTTCTTAAACGAATTAGGTAACTTTGGGATTTCTTATTTAACGGACTTTGATTGTGCAATTGATTGTGTAGCCAGCAGTGAAATTAGCATTGCAAGTAATATTTGAGTAATTGAGTGTTTGGAGATGGTTGCAGGTTTTGGTTATGTTCAAGAACGAAATATTGATAGTTTCTACCGTAATTTTTGATACAAATTTATGCAATCATCTTGAATATCTTAGATTGTAAATCAGCAACTTTTCTCCCAAAAATATATCTAACCTTGATTTTAATATTCTTAAACTCGCAATTTCCCACAAAATGCACGTCCTGCATAGTATGATTCAGCACCATTGTGATATGTAAATATGGTTTCATAACGGCTATCAGTAAATATTGCGCCTCCTAGTTTTCTTATTTTATCTGGTGTTTTTATCCAACACGATGTTTTCATATCAAACTTCCCAAATTTTTGTAAGGCTCGGTATTCTTCTTCAGAGAGTATTTCAATTCCCATTTCTACTGCCATTCCGAGTGCGCTGTTTTTCGGTTTATTCTCTTTTCTAGTATCCAAAGCTTCAGAATCATAACATATACTTCTGCGTTCTTTAGGACTTTCGGCAGAGCAGTCATAAAATGTAAACCCACCAGTTTTTTTCATCGAAGTCAACAGCATTGGGCTCTCCGCCTGTATCTTCCATCTCACCAAGGGACCAAATTTTTCCTTTATTCTTGGTCAGTTTACCTTCAATGTCGGACCTTACTAGACCTTCATGTCGATTCATATTTTTTTTAAATCGAGTTCTTAATAGGTGGAAAAGTTCTTCGCTTTCTTTTGAGGACCTTTCTTTTTTCATGACAAGTAGGGTATGGTGTTTGGTTCGAAAACTTGCTGAGTTCGAAAAAATATTTAAACAATTAGAATTTCAATGCCTCGAAAACCGGAGGAGGGCCTAATACTTGAAATTGTGTTTCTGTTTCTGTTTATTATACCTAAATGAAATAGACTTCTGTACAAAATAAGTTTGAGTATTTTGGTGCAATGCCTCGGAATACAAGTGTTCGGAACAATCGAGCGAAACGAAGATTGGGCGGTTACACTTGTCCATTCGATGTTAAATCTAATTATAAAAACATATAAATAATGAGTTTGATGACAAATTGATTTGTCCTGAACTTCTATTGTTTTACAAAAGTGCGAATTAACCGCTGCGAATTATTCAATGTAATATTTAAAGCATAAAATCCTCTTTCGATATGAATGACATTGATTTCTGAGCGACGATCCGATAGATAATTTGCAACAACAGGAACCTGTTGACCTAAAGAGTTTTGAAGTGTGAATTCACATTGGCGAAGGTCAATTTGTTCAGAAGAAATATAGATTTTTTCAGATGTAGGATTTGGGTAGATGTTTATTTTTATTGTCTCTAAAACATCTTCGGTTGCAACGGATGAACAAATAATTGCATCGCTTTCTTCTTCAATAAAACTGCCTGCATTCGCACTCCACTGCAGCCATTCGCCTCCTGTTGATGTATTCCAGTTATTCAGATCAAACGAATTTGATCCAGTTGCTGTTCCAAATATTTTATACACTTTGAGAGCTTCTCCGCCAAGGTTCCAAGTTAACGGAACTCCCGGCGAACAAGTCTCGGGAGCTTGAGTAAAGAGATCACAATTGGTTTGAACAAAATATGCCTTCTCATCATACGTTGGATATCCGGCAAATACTCTCGCTATTCCTTCTGTATCTATACAAATAGCAGTATATTCATCACATGCGATTGCTTTCCCAAATACCCCATAATCAGTGTAAATTCTAGCGAGAAATGTGATTAATCTTCCTTTTCGATCGGGATTATCGAAGTGTGTATCGGTGATTACATTGGATAGATATTCATTTTCAAGAAATGGAATATCTGACACAGTCATACTATTGTTAAATGGATTTGCCAACGCATTGTTAGATGTAATAGTTCCGTTTTCGGCAGAGAAGTAATATTTTCCTTGAATCGCCATGCCTGCGCTAGTTCCACCAATCACAATGTTTCGTTCTGTTATGGCAATATTGATAAGGCTATCAATAGGAGTGTCGCGCCAATAGGATATATAATCCCATTGATCGCCACCGGCAAACCATATCGCTTCAGTTTGTTCTATTTTTTGTTGGACATAAGAATTATTGGCAGCAGTTGCATTGTTGAATACAATTGTCTCAACTGAATTCACCGCTATTCCCATGTCCGAATAGAAATAGGCATTGTAGCCGTCAGATCCGCTCGCCCTAAGCACCAATATATCGCCGCCGTTTGCGCGTTCAAGAAACCATTTCATGGCATTGACGTCCTCTGATGAACCTCCCATCAAACAAATTCCACCTAGAGGATTGGTTATGACATCTGCGCTATTCCCCATGAGATAGGATGTGTATCCTTGGCTGATGCCAAGTATCGGAAGGAGCATTAAAAAAAGAATTATTCGATTCATTGTGACTACATTTATTCCTATTCTTTCAATTGTGTTCAATGTTACAACGTAAAGGGCTGATTAAAAAACTGTTTATTAAACCACAATTCGAATGCAGGATCAACGAATTCAAACTTATTATTTATTTCGTGAATTATATCATTGTTGATAAGAATTGTTTTGTTTTTACTCACATTGCGCGGTGTTCCAAGCTGATGTCTGCTCATAACTACAGAGCTGGTAAATTGGATTTCGCCTTTAGCCACTGCTTTTAGTAAGTTCAATTGCGTATGACTAATACTCTCGGTTTCTTTTTGGTATAATGGGGTATTGGCATTTATAAGTTCTTGTAACGCAACCTTGATCTCTGTTTTTGTGGCTTTTTTGCGTGTTAAATTCCACGTGTAGTGCGACAATTGTTGAACGTACCATGAGTGATCTTTCATCGCAATCGGAATTAATTCAGCAGTTTTTTCGTCAATCAATTTACCTGTGGAGGCAAAACTTTTACAGATAAATGAAACCCACTTTTTGGTTTCTATTTTTTGCAACAGCATGATATCTCCAAAGCGGTAAAAAGGTTTTGATGA
>Ga0105048_10009278_pt1 | contig 15679 bp, 11 predicted proteins | sample MAT05_FD_78382 | JGI IMG/M metagenome (GOLD analysis project Ga0105048, IMG submission 78382) | Freshwater microbial communities from Lake Fryxell liftoff mats and glacier meltwater in Antarctica - MAT-05 | ecosystem: Environmental > Aquatic > Freshwater > Ice > Liftoff microbial mat | place...
CCTCGACAACAACGACCCCGTTTTCTGCGGAGTTCGGGGTTACACCGTCTTCATTGGCAATCAATTGCGACGCCAGAAGTCCCGCAACTCCGCCTGCCAGAAGTAAAATCATTGCGACCGGAAACCACTGACTCAGGGGGCAACAGCAAACATCGGAATCCGCCTGATCGTGCATTGGCAGTAATGGTGAATTCATATTTTGGACTCATTTCGGAGGATTGAACAGGAGACTGACGAGTATGTCACCATCAAAGAAATCATGCGTCTCGTCATGGGTTACCTGGCGAAGAGACGTTTGTTGCCCGGCTGCAGTTGAAGGCCTGCGATGCAGTATTGTACCAAGCGAAAAGCAGTTTGCGAAGAATAACCTGAATGTCTGAAGGCGTGGGCCAATGGCGTGGGCTAAGGCGAGCGGGAGATGTAAGGACTGCTCGAGAAATTACTGGCCGATAGTCGCCTTTCGCTCCGCGAAAGTAGCGCTGCTTTTGCGGAGCAAAAGACGACACTAATTTCTCGAACCGTCCTAAATCCCCTGATTTGTTGCGATTGCTGGAAGAATTCGGGCACTCACGAACCCGGCTCGCCGCTGGAATTCCTTAAGTTCACGCCATTGGCGGGTGAGTCTGCGGTCGCCCTCCCAATTTCACAAGAAGCCACAAATTGGCAACGCGGTGTCTTTGTCTGGTTCCTGCGCCACGACGGAATGCCTGATCCAGTGCAGGAGTTCCGGCAGTCCCTGGCCGGTGCGTGCGGACACATTGATCAAAGGCAGACCGGACAACGCAGAGGAATGTTGACCCGGTGGGTGTTCGAAATCATGCTCGGACAACAGGTCGCACTTATTCCGCACAAGCACTGTGTGTTTGGGCAGTTTCGTGAGTGACAGCTGATCGCTCCAGGCAGCCGCATCTGAATCGTCATCGAACACAATGCACAGCACGTCACACTGTGACGCGACGAGATGCGACTGCTGGATTCCGAGTACTTCAATCTGGTCCAGGCTGCCCGTCCGCAAACCCGCCGTATCAATGAACCGAAACGGCCATCCTTCCACGACACCATTAACTTCCACAACATCGCGGGTGGTGCCCGGCTGATCACAGACGATCGATCGCTCCATTCCCGCAATCCGGTTCATCAACGACGACTTGCCGACATTTGGAGCACCCGCAAACACCACGTTCCATGGTTCGGTCAAATGATCGGCCACATCCTGCCATTCCGCCAGCCGTTTTTGAATGGCTGTCACCTCGACTGCGTCCCTGTCCGGAGAATTCAGAATCGTCATCAAATCGTGGCACAAAGAATTCGAGGCCTGCGCCAGAATCAATCCGGCTGTCCTGCGACTGCGTGCGTTGGCAAGTCGGCTGCGAATCGCCTGCTGCACGATCGACTGGATGCTTTCCAGGTGTTGAGCCTCCACGCCAGCGGCGTGATCGACAGTGTAAGGGGGTACGGCTGCAGCGTCCACATCGCCGTCCAATACGCCGTCGCTCAACAAGTCACCGCAAATTCGATTTACGGCGATCGTGCCACCGTGGCATTGAATCTCCCATGTCAGTACCGAAGTCCGCACTACGACCAGATCTTCTGCATTCCAGCGTCCGTAACAGATCCGTCCGATCGACATGGTTGGATGCAGCACATGCGCGCAGTCATTCTGGTGTAAAACGTTTTGAAGTTGTTCCGGAGGGCTGACGCCCAATGGCACTTGTTTTACATTCAAAGTAACAGGCACACTCCGTGTGCCGTCCGCATGCTCAGCGATTTTCAGGGCTACGGCACTTGGAAAGTGCCTGCTACTTTCTAAACCAAGTGCCGGAGGGCTTGCGCCGCTCCGCTCGCCGGGGCGAACGAATGACATTCGCCGCAGCACACTCCGGGCTGTCGCGGCGATCTCGCATGTGAGTTCAATGACTGCGACCGCGCCAGGGCCTGGTGCGGTCAGGATGCGAAAAAAGCAGTTACCCGATGGTTCCAGATCGTCTGTCACTCAAATCTCCGAATTTCATCGTCGCGTTTCGGCAGATGTTGCCGTTCATGTGCAATCGACAGCAAATGCCCGTGAATCCCGCAACTATGGATTTCAGTATAACCCGTATTGTTACATAAGACGGGTGTAGATTTCCCGATCCACGTGCAGTGAGTCTCAAGAAAAGTCTGCTAAACCGCCCAAGGGCGAAATCTGCTCCAGCCTGCTGTCTTCCTGTGCCGATCTTTCGAATACGATCGACTCTGCGCGAGCACGTTCTACGTGCGCTTTTGCCCGAGCCGTAGTCCTTTCTGTAGCTCCCCGTCAAATTTTGACCAGGAATGGTCATGAGCCGACCGTCGGAAAATGCACCCCCGAGGTCACTTCCAGCCAGATTTCTCGGTTGGATAGTGGCAACGGGGTCAGCACGCCCTCGACTGATGCTGTGGTTTTCACTGCTATTGGCCTGTGCGTCCGTCGGCGTGACCGTCCTGCAGCTTAAAATTCGCACCAGTCGCGCAGACCTGATGGATCCTTCGAGTCGTTTCGCCGCGACATGGAAGCAGTATTCCGATACTTTCACTTCCGACAGGGATCTGATGATTGTCGTTGAGACACCTGCCCCGAATGCAACAGTCATCAAGACGGTGATTGACGATCTGGGTGATCGGCTCAAACGAGAACCCGAACTGTTTGGCGATGTCCAGTCAAGCGTCAACCTTTCTGCCATGCGGCGAAAGGCGTTACAGTTCCTGTCGGCTCCTGATCTGCAGAAGACAGCAGAACGTGTGCGCAGTTACAACACGATCGTCCGCGATCAAAACTGGAACTACGTACGCACAGAAAATCTCGCGTCTTCACTTCGCAAGTCGCTGGTAGAAAAGCAAAAGGACGGCATTGTTCCGGATTCCACGTATCGCTCCGTGGAACGATTTGCAAACAGCCTTGCGACATTCCTGCGGCATTCGCTGGAAACGCGAAAGCCGGAAACACAGTCATTTATGTCCCCGCTGCCGGACCTGATGGATATTGCAGCGGATCAGAAACTGACGGACGATGAAACGGCCTACGTCCTGAACAACGACAAGACGGTCGGCGTTCTGCAACTCGCGGCTATGACTCAAAAAGGCGATCCAGATGGCAATGTCAGGGTCATCAATCGCGTGCGGGAACATATTGCCACCGTACAGGCTGCACGCGAAGCTGACTATCCCGGCCTGAAGATTTCACTCACCGGGATTCCGGCACTTGAACATGACGAAATGCACAGCACGTCAGTCGATATGCGAAACGCAGGCATTGTCGCGTTCTTCGTCGTTGGTGGAATGCTGCTCCTGGCCTTTCGCGGCGTCCGACATCCGATGCTGGCGCTGCTGACTCTGATTGTCTCGCTGTCGTGGACCTTCGGAGCTGCGACGCTGGTCATCGGTCATCTGAATATCATCAGCGTCTGCTTCTCAATCTTCCTGATCGGACTGGGCATCGACTACTCGGTCTCATTCATCAACGGCTATCTGGTGCTACGACAGGAGTTGTACGAGCTGCCGGAAGCGTTGCGCGAAACGGCCGAAACGACAGGCAAGGGAATTCTGACGTCCGCGATTATTACAGCACTGGCTTTTTCAACGGCACTGGTAACCGGGTTCCCGGGACTTGCGGAACTTGGACTGATTTCAGGCATGGGGGTTCTGATCTGTGCCGCTGCCACATTTATTTTTCTGCCGGCACTGATCTCACTGTCGGATGCTGACATCGACGTCGAGAGTCTGCCGCAGCCGTTTTCCGCACCAAGGCTGCGAAAGATTGTGGTCGCATGGCCTGTCATTTCCATTTCCGTCGCTGCAGTGATCCTTGGATTCTTCGGTTATCAGGCGTTTCGGTATTCTGACGGTGCCGTCAGTTGTCGTATCAATTATGACCAGAATCTGCTCGCACTCCAGGATCCAAAACTGGATTCGGTAGCGGCCGAACGCAGGCTGGCCGATTCTGGTTCCGAAACAGTCTTGTACGCCGTCTCCGTTGCCGACACCTGGGAAGACGCCATCGCTTTGCGACGTCGTTTCCTGACCCTTCCTTCGGTGGGTCGAGTCAGCGATGGTGCCAGTAAGCTGCCTGAAACGCCTGACGCGCAGTCGATGCAGTTAATCCGGCAGTTGCAGCAGAGTGCCGCAAACATTTCGAAGAGTGCGCCCGTGATCGCTCCCGCCAGTAACCAGACGGTCGGTCAGGAAGTCGATTCCCTGTACGCGGCGGTCAGAAAATCACCCAATCCCACAGCGCAACGGGCCGCTAAGGCGCTTGATCAGTTCCTTGAGGATTTGTCAAAAACTAAGGGAATCCGATCCAGCGAAATTCTGACTGCGTACAACGACCTGGTCGCAAAATGGTTGATCGATGAATACGCCGACATCGCGCGTTCAAATGACTTCCAGCCCGTGGGGCTTCGTGATGTGCCACGCGAACTCAAGAACCGCTATATGCGAGTCGATGCGGACAAGACTCAGCACTGGGCGCTGCGAATTTATCCGAAACACGACGTGTGGAACGGTGCAGCTCTGACAGCATTCGTGGAAGATCTGCGAACCGTCGATCCGGAAGTGACGGGTGTTCCCGTACAGAATCTGGAATCTGCCGGTCGAATGCACACCACTTATGCCAGCATCGGGCTGTACGCATTGGCGGTGATTTCAATGCTGCTGTTGTTTAATTATCTGCGACCGGGGCAGAAACTTCTGACCGTTGTTCCGCCCGTGGCAGTTGCTGCATTTATTGGCTACACCCTGTTCAATCGCAACGGTGTCGTCGATCCGACGATGCTGGTGCTGATCTGTCTGGGGCTTGTTGTGTTTATCGCCGCCGTGCTTGATTATCGCAATCTGCGGGATACCGCTCTGACGCTAGTTCCCGCTTTCGCGGGCAGCGTTCTGATGCTGGGAACCATGGCGATGTTGGGGCTCACGTTGAATCCTCTGAACCTGATTGCTCTTCCGCTGGTTTTTGCGATCGGGATTGACAACGGGATTTACCTGGTGGCCGATTGCCGTCAACAGATTGCGGCGGGAAAAAAGACCTTCGAACCATCTGCTGATATGCTCAGCAGTGTGATTGTGACGTCGCTGACATCGATTGTCGGTTTTGGAAGTCTGACCATTGCCGCACATTATGGGATGTTCAGCATTGGTATTCTTCTGTCGCTCGGGGTCGCCTCAAGTCTGCTGGTCTCACTGTTCCTCATGCCTCCGATTCTCGCCCTGGTCGCTCAGCATCAGCCGGCTCCAATGGAGCCTGTGCGTATCATCCGCAAGACCGAGACGACCGCTGCTGAGGCCGTGAAGACACCGCCGCCGCAAAAGAAGAAAGCCGCATAGCCGTAAGTCCGGTTTCTAAACTGAGTGACTCTGCGTACAATTGCGATGGTTGGTTCCTGGGCGAGCGACAGATTTCTGGTTACCGTCGAAAACCGGGGCTAGCGCCCTGCGGCTGATAAAATCAGCCGCCAAGCGCTAGCGTTCGGTTGTTTGGCCTGCTAGTTCGGAATCTGCCGCTCGCCTTAGCAATCACTTTCACCAGTTTGTTGAATGAGCCCTCTTGTGACCGGTTCGAACGATACGGAAATTCAAAGCGACGATGATCGCGAAAGGTCGCGCCGCCTGAGCCTGCAGGGGAATACGCCGCCCGCCGAGATCGAAGGCTATTCCATTGTGCGCCGTCTGGGAGCCGGTGCGTACGGCACTGTTTGGCTTGCACGAGAAGACCGTACGGGCCGCATGGTGGCCGTCAAGTTTTATCCGCATCAGCGCGGTCTCAACTGGTCGATGCTCAGCCGTGAAGTCGAAAAACTGGCTGCAGTTTACACCTCGCACAATATCGTCCGACTCCTGGACGTCGGCTGGAATGCAGAACCGCCGTACTTCGTGATGGAGTACGTCGAGAACGGATCACTCGGCAACTTTCTCGCCCGAGGCCACTTGTCGGTTGACGATTCTGTGCGCATTGTCCGTGAAATCTGCAACGCTCTTATTGATGCTCACGGTGCCGGTGTGCTGCATTGTGATCTCAAACCCGATAACGTTCTCCTGGATGGCCAGATGCATGCCCGACTCTGCGATTTTGGCCAGGCTCGCATGTCGCACGAACACAATTCGGCGCTCGGCACACTTTACTATATGGCTCCCGAACAGGCTGATCTGGATGCCTTGCCGGATGCGAAATGGGATGTGTACGCGGTCGGAGCGCTTTTCTATCACTTACTGACAGGAAGTCCGCCTCATCGCACCGAGGCCACGCAGCGGCAACTGGAATCTGCCGATACGCTTGATGCACGTCTGAAGGTTTATCAGAAAATTATCATCAGCAGCGGTGTGCCGACCAGCCACCGGAAACTCAAAGGCGTGGATGGGCGACTGGCCGATATCATCGATCGGTGTCTGAACTCTGTTCCGTCAAAGCGATTCCCGAACGCTCAGGGAATTCGCGATGCACTCGATCGCCGTGATCGAATCAAATCACTGCGCCCACTGTTGATTCTGGGAGTGCTTGCTCCGATCCTGCTCATGGGTGCCATGATTCCGATCTTCACAAAGGCGATGAATGACAATCTGCAGAGCGCTTTGGACCAGATCACTGACCGGGCGTTGGAAAGCGATGCCCTGTCGGCGCGACTGCAGGCCGCAGCGCTCGACCATGAACTGCATGATCGCCTGGAAGAATTGGAAGCGATTCTGACGGATGATGAACTTGCCGACGCGCTGGAATCGGCGATGCAACGGAACTCGGATGATCTGGTCTACGAAATGTATCAATACGCAAATGATGAAAAAGCCATTCCTCCCCGCTGGTTGCAACTGCTGGACGATGCCTGGGCGCGAAGTAATGCCGCGAACGAAAAACACGACCGGGGGACGGACACCAGTTGGTTCTTAAACGACCGTTTTGGAACTCAGATCTGGCGAAGGGAATTCAGTAACCTGACGCTGGGGCAGAATTTTTCCTATCGGGATTATTTTCACGGACGCGGGGAAGACTATCCTCCCGACAGGATTCCTGAAGACATCGCACCTTTGGACAAGCCCAACGTCTGCAATGCGTACAAGAGCACCACGACCGGGCGGCAGACCGTGGCGTTGAGTGTCCCTGTCAGGAACAGCAAGGGCGAAGTCATCGGTGTCCTGGCGCGTTCGGTGCATCTCGGTGATCTTCAGGAACGCATGGGACGCCTGATTCGGGAACCAGATGCAGACAGTGTGGAACGTGTCATTGCTCTGGTTGAAACCCGCGACAACACGCACTACCGACTGCTCGATCATCCCTACCTGACGGAAGATGTTGTCCATGCCGCGGAAGAAAGCAACAAGGATGCGGAGTTGTTTGAAACACTCTTCATTGACGAAGCAACCGTGAAAGCGATTCAAGCCTCCCAGGCTCAGGATCGTTCTGCGGAAGTCCGGCTGAAAATGTATCAAGACCCGATCGGGCGACTGTCGGAACATCGCTCAAAAATCTATCAGGGCGATTGGCTGGCCGCGATGGCGCCTGTGAGCGACATTGGCTGGCTGGTCGTCGTTCAGGAACGCCGCCAAGCCGCTCTCGCACCTGTGGAGGATGTCGCCGATCGCGCCAAACGCCAAACATGGCTCTCCGTCCTCACCACCGCCCTCGCCTTGATGGCCATTATCTGGTCGTTCGTCTGGCGGGCCTACAATCGAGGTTCGTAAGACTTAGTGCAGATGAACATAGCCACATTTTCGAATCACATGACGCGTCAAGTTCACAGGTTGGGTATATTCCACCGATCCAGATGCTCGGTCTGACTCAACTTGCCGTGGCCGGTCTTCCCCACAATGACGCAATCGACCCGACGCAACCACCTGCTTAGCTGCTCAGCATGTGGGATTCTGTTTCTAATGTACTCGAGTCTTATCCCTTTTGCGAGGCAATATGTTCTTAACTCTCGAAGATCCTGGCGCGAAGGTTCAAGGTTCGCGCGACCCGTTGGGGATGCAGCCGATTTGGTCTTGATTTGGTCGCGAGGTCGTGACGAACCTGACCAGCGTGACGCGCGCTGTCCGTGGCTTTGCCGTTTTGCTGTTGGGACGGTCTTTATGCGAACGATTGATCGAGCAGAAGAAAGCGGCTGAAGAACTTGCGGTGCCGATGTTCCTGCGGCTGGAGCAAATTGCTGCGTATGCACGTTACTCGCGCGAGTCTGATGTGGAACAGGACATTCTGTTGGGCGTAACTCGTGTCGGACGGTTTCTTGAAGAGCACTCCCGCAAGGTTCCCATCCGCAACGATGCAAGAGGCTTTATCCTGTCGGATCAAAAAACGTATGGCCTGTGGGGTCTCTACACTGTATCGGCGAGGGCTTCGGGAATGCTTGCCGACGGGCCTGTTGGACTCACGACCGAAGCCAGGAAATTTGTCGAGGAGGCGTATGTCCCAAAATTGCGTCCAGTACAAGCGCAGCTCGAAAGGCTGATTCTGAAGGATGGACATCTCGATGCGACCAAGGGCAATCAGCCGTACTCCGCGATGCATAAATTGTTGACAGGTCCGCTGAGCATTCCCGAACGCCGCTTTTTTGCTCGAACGCTTCGCAACGCGCAAGAGCATGCGGCATCGTTGGACCCGGGCGACAAGGCACGACGTCAGCGACAAAGTCAACTGGCTGAACTGATCCCGAAATGTTGCAAAGCTGACAAGGCGATTGGTCGAGCTGATGTCGCTTCATTGTTCGAAGCTGCTAAGAACAAGGGATACGACTCGCTGGCTGAACGCTTGCATCGAATCTTAAGATTAGAGTCGTTGCTCGCTCCGGTTGAGGCGATCTTTGAGCGACTGCAAGCCAGAAATGGTCAGCAAATCACTGTCGTTGCGAAGCAAATTCAAGACGACTGGGGCGATACGATCCCAAGACTCGCCGAACCCCTGAATTCAATGTTACCCGACATTCGAGTGGCCGTTGGTGACGAACAAGCAAGGTGCCTCATCGAATGCGACGAAGCATTGCGAAATGGACGGTACGTCGATGTAATCGCAACAATTCTGCGATGGAACGAACGAGTGATGGCAGGCCGAGGCTCGGCACCATGGGTCAAGAAAGTCGGTGGGAAGCTGGACGTTCGCTTTCGCGGCATTGAGGTCAAGTTTCCAGAGCGAAATGAATTGCCGGACCTTTGGCGAAATGGTTACTTCATGGATTCACTTCGCGAGGTCACCTTTCAGACGGAGGACCCGACAAATGGCTGAAATTCCACAAGCTGTTCTGGCGGACCGATTGTCTGAAGAGATCAATGGTCGTAAAGTTCGCGCTGCCGTGTTTACCACTTTCAGCTTCGATCCCGGGTTCTTCGAGCTGCACATTCTGCCGACTCTTTTTGACATCCAGTTGAGTCAAGTTGAAAAGATTAAACGCATTCAGCTTGAGAATGCACTGCAAAAGGTTGACGATATCGCGGTTTACTATGATCGCACGGCGCTTGCTCAGGAAGCATTACCGGCACAGCTCGACTTTCGACGCATTGGTGTTCGTGTGCCGCAGGGCGTTTTTCATCCGAAGCTGGTTTTCGTTTTAGTCGATAACTGTCGTGACGACAAGGGGCAAACGCTTGTCTCACAATCGTTGATCTTCGGTTGTCTGTCAGCAAATCTCACCCGTGGCGGCTGGTGGGAAAACGTGGAGGTTGCACACTTCGTCGAGATCAAAGGCAAGGATCGTCCCGATGAACGCTACTCGTACCGCAAGGATTTGCTGGGGCTGACCAAACGCATAATGGAGTTGGGTGGACCGGCGGAGGAACAGATCGAAGTGATCTCGCCCTATTTTGGCGGCGACAATGGTGGCACTCTTGCGCGACTTGTGGATGCACTGAATCCGAAAGAGATTCGTGTGTATTTGCCGCGAGATGCAGACGGCGCAGCCAAGGTTACAGAGGCACTGTACGAATCCATTGGCGAACTGGCATACTGGTCAATTCTACCTCCGCCGATAACTCGAAGCGGTGCGGAGAAATTCAACACGAATGCACTCCCGCGCTTCACTCACGCAAAGGTCTACCGACTTTGGCGACCTGATGGCAAGCAGATCATCTTGTCCGGTTCGGTGAATCTCACTGACGCAGCGCACAGCAGTGTGAAATCAGGAAAAACACAATGACGACCGCGAGGCCGAGTCGCGTTTGTTTGGGGCCAAATTTGATTCACTGCCCGAACTGCTGGTGAAGACGCTTGAGCCAGAAAACGACGACGCTGTCATGCAGTACATTGTCTTCCTCTGCGGAAAGCAGGTCGCTCAGCGAGTGCAGCAACTCGATCGGGAGTTCTGGAAGCGGCATCACAAACAGCGGCGGCGACTGGAGAACCTGCTTGCAGAGATTTCCCGGCTGGAGGCAGCGCTGCCACTCGACGAACATGAACGGGAAGAATTTCTCAAGTGGTATCAGGAGATGTTCTTGACGATGATCCAACAGCCCGAGGTGCATTCATGAAAACGATCAGCCGCGAATACGCGCAGAAACTGCTTGAGTTCGCACCGACTGAGCAAACACGGAAAATGGGGTTTGCGGAATCGCAGTTGGAAGGTTCAGTCGCTGCGTTCAATATGCTGGCCCGCAACCGCATCGCTTATCTCGGTGACGAAGTCGGCATGGGCAAGACCTACGTCGCACTCGCCGTGATGGCATTGCTTCGCTTTCAGCAACCCGGCGCTCGCATGATGGTGATTGCGCCGCGCGAAAACATTCAACAGAAATGGATCAACCGTTTGAGTGCGACTATGCCGACCTGCATCGCCAGTTGCACGTCTTCGGATTTGGTGATGTAAAGGTCGCGGATTCACATGGAAAGAATCCACTGGCTGTTTCTAAGCTGTGTAATCAAGCTGAGGAAGAAATTCAACGTGAGATCGTCACTCGCTTTTTGGTCCGGCGAGTCCAGCACATGCGAATCGGTGGAATGCGATCGTCCCGTGGGGTTCGCGTACCGAACATCCAGACCATTGTGAGCGGCCGTTCCTGATCACGCTGCGGTCACGCAACGATGGAAAGGCGATGCTTGTTCGAGTGAGTAGCCCGGTCGGAGGATTGAAACTAAAGAACGACGACGCAGTCGATGACCTTTACAGATTCCAAAAGGAATTGGATATCGCGAAGGTCTGCACTCGCTACGAAACGCAGCATCATTGCGAACGTGTTTCGGTCGAATCCGATTTGTTGTTCTCGCGGAGCACAACGCAGCAGGAAGAATTCGAACATCTTGTCTCCAGAGTCATACACAATGCGGCCAGACTTGCGAACGCGCTTCGGGATGCGGATCAGGGTCTGATCCCCTTGGCAAAGGAGCGTATTCATGGTTGATCTGAACAAGCATCTTGATCGACTCATGTCAGAACTGGGCGATACGTGGGAACGCTCCAACAACTCATTGAGAGCGCCCGTTGGAAGGTGCGGTCGTCACCAGAGAATCCGCATTGCGAAAAAATCCAACGAATTCGTGTTTACTTCGGGAGTTCTGGGAAGCAAGGCTGTGAGCAAGAATGCTCGCAAGTGGCGACGTCTTGCGAGGCTGGTCTGGGGCATCAATGCGGAGCAGGAACTGGTCTGCTTTCGGTTCGACAAGGAAGACCGGCTTGTCGGCGAAATCAGGCATCCCGCCGATCACCTGGATTACGACGAACTGCGCTGTTATGTACTGGAAATCGCGGCCGCTTGTGATCGACTCGAATTCCTGCTCACCGGTCGAGACGTGTATTAAGTCGTTTTCGTTTAGCTTCGCTGAACGCCAGGCTGAAGGCGTCGTCAGATGTCGAAAACCGCAGGTGCCCGCCGCTTGCCGTTAAATGAATTGTTTCAGAATCATCGTGCGCCGGGTCAATGGATATGGCGAACGCAACGACGTGCGTCTCTCGCCTGACGACTTCCAAAACCCAGGGTGGTGCCGCTATCATATGGCGGTCGCGGCAGTGGAGTCTATTGGAGTCATTGAATGCTCAAAAGTCCCTTTCCTGGAATGGATCCGTATCTCGAATCTCTGTGGCCGGAGGTTCATGCGAGGCTGATTGTCTATGCCGCAAACCAACTCAACTCGCAACTGCCGAGCGACCTGCAGGCGAACATCGAAGAGAATCTTGCGGTTTACATAGACGACCATCCGGTAGCCATTCGTCCGGATATTCATGTTTCGCAGGATTCGACGTTCCCTGTGTCGGGGGAACATGCCAGCAGTGCCGTTGTTGCCGAGCCGCTGGTATTGCGACGTGCGCCGCACCCGACGCGGCATGTGGAAATTGTCGATAAGGACGGGCGAGTCATTACGGCGATTGAATTTCTGAGCCCGTGGAACAAAGTCGGCAGTCGGGCGCGGGAGCAGTATACCCGCAAACAGATCAACTATATCGACGCCGGTGTAAATCTTGTCGAGATCGATCTTGTGCGGCAAGGTTCGTACGTGCAGGCCGCACCTCTCGAACAGTTGCGGCCCGAGCAGCGGACGCCGTACTTAATCTGTGTCTATCGAGACGCGCAACCGGATCAGTTCGAAGTCTACCGCGCGCCGCTGGAACAGTCGCTGCCGAACATCCCGGTTCCGCTTCGCTATGGCGAACGCGACGCCGTTCTGCAATTGCAAGCGCTGGTCGATCAGTGTTATCAGGACGGTCGCTACTACCGTGTAGATTACCGTGGCGAGCCCTGCGGCAAGTTCAACGAGGCACTCACGCATTGGATCAGCGAACGTCTGCAGAATGAGGGACGTCGGCCTTCGTAGCGAATGACACCAGGACTTTCGGCGATTCACGGCGTGGCCGAAACCCCTCGCGAGTTTCCAGACTCTAAATACGATGGGAAATGTACACCGCCGAACTACTTGCCCACTTGATAGCACATCAGCTTGTCCTGTTCGCGAAGGTACAATTTCCCCTTCACGACCACAGGATGCGCCCAGCTGTTGCCTTCCTGAAATTCCGGGGTAAAGCTGCCTTTCAGATGATACGCTGTCGGAGTTGCCTCGATCAATGCCAAAGTGCCGTCCTGGTAACGGAAGATCAGGTGACCGTCGATGTACAAGACGGCCGCCGATCCCTTTCCGGGGCCTCGCAGGTCGCCGCCCCATACCACGCTTCCGGTTTTCATGTTGACGCATGTTGGAAATCCTTCGTTTTGTTTATGGCCAGCGTAGATGTGGCCATTAAGCAGAATCATGCCGCCGTGATGGTTATTGAAGACATTGAAATCAAGAAAGTATTTCTCTTCCGCCACAACGGCATCACCGTCTTTCTTCAGCTCCACCAGGCACGTACCGGTCTTGTAGCTGGTCGAGGCAAAAATCAGATTGCCATCGATAATCGGTGTGGGGATATTGGCAACGCCGTTGGCCACTCGATTGTACGTCCACAACTGTTTGCCATCGTCCGCACGCATGCCGATCAGACCCCTGCCGGTCAGTTGCACGTATTGCTTGATGCCGAGTGCGTTCGAAATCACGATCGAAGAGTAGCCAGCTCCATCCTTGCCGGCCTTGCCGTCGAACAAAGCCTTGCCTACCCAGATCTCTTTCCCCGTCATTTTGTCCAGACAGACCACCAAGGCATCCGAGCCACCGGGTGTACACAGGACTCGATCGCCATCGACCAGCGGGGATTCTGAATACCCCCAACCGGACATCATTTTGCCGCCCCAGTCGCTGAACTGCCGCTGCCAGAGGACGTCACCGTTATTGGTCTTCAGACACGCGATCGAGCCGTTTGACGTCACTACGTACAGTCGATCTCCATCCACGGACGGTGTGCAACGCGATCCTTTATGATCATGCTTAGGATTGGCGTCCGTGATGACTTTCTTCCAGAGGATGCTGCCGTCATCGGCTTTCGCTGCAATCACAGCCTGGCCACCGTCAGTATTTCCCAGTGTGTACAGTGTGCCCTGGACAATCGCGACACTGGCATAGCCTTCGCCAAAACCAGACGTTGTCCACAAGTGTTTCGGCGGATTCTTTTCCCAATCCGTGAAGGCCAGATATTCGTCTGAATGAGCGTTCCGGTCCGGCCCGCGCCACTGAGGCCAGTCGGCTGCTCTCAAAGAATTGCCCAAACAAATCACACCAATCATCATCGCCAAACGAGGCACGTGAAGAAACATGAATGCACCTTTCAAAGACTACGTGGCTCCAGATACGGAAACGGTAACCCTTCACAGAAAAAAAACAACCCTGTTTGCAGTCGGGATGAAACATGTCTGGTCTGCCAAATTTCAATGAAATCTGGTATTCTCCACGTTTCATGGAGTGCAGACGTTTGCCTCCAGACAACAAATCCGCGTGTTTCGTTTTGAAGCACGCACAGTTTTTTCAGAAGAAGTAATAGTCATGGGAAAAGGCGACAACCGTCAGAAAAATGACAAGAAAAACAAAAAGGTCAAGAAGGACGCCAAGAAGCCGGCCATTCCTGCAGCCGTGAAGAAGGCATGAACGCTGAATGCAGTCAACGTAAGTGGACAGCTGCAGTGCGCCACACAGCGCTCATATACTACGCGCGGCCAGAAATGAGTCGGGCGAGCGGAGTGGCATAAGCCCTCCGGTACCTCGCTTTTTGTACCGGCAAGCTGACGCATGCCGCTCGCCAATTCTCTCACGCATGACCGCGTGGAGTAGAGCATGCTGAATACGGTGTGAACGACACCCAAAAAAAGGCCCGGATGTTTTTACACATCCGGGCTTTCGCATGGCTTCAGCTGGCAAACAGAAACGACGTTACGACGTCAGGCCGCACCAACATCTTCCAGTACGGTTTCTGCATCGCTGGCTTCTTCGATAATCGGCATCGGCACATCGTCATCCGCCATATCGACAAAACCTTTCAGGTGAATGGCTCGAGTATGGTGCTGAAGTTTCTTTAGCGCCTTACTTTCGATTTGCCGAATACGTTCCCGAGTGACCTTGAAAATACGCCCGGTCTCTTCAAGCGTGTAGCTGTAACCGTCACCCAGACCGTATCGCAGTTTGATAATTTCGCGTTCGCGGTAGGTCAGACTTTTCAATACATGGTCGATTTTGTCACGCAGCATCTGCTTGGCTGCAGATTCTGCGGGGCTGCTCTCGTGACTGTCTTCCAGAAACTCACCAAAGCTGCTGTCTTCGCTTTCGCCCACAGGAGTATCCAGACTGATTGGATGCTTCCATGTCTTCATGATGCGTTCGGTCTCTTCAATACTCATCCCGACCGCTTCAGCCAGCTCTTCGTTGCTGGGTTCGCGGCCAGTGTTCTGGCGAATTTCTTCCGCCTTGGCCTTCAGCATCGAAATGCTCTGGAACATATGCACAGGAATACGAATTGTACGAGCATGATCCGCGACCGCGCGCGTAATCGCCTGACGAATCCACCATGTGGCGTACGTTGAAAACTTATAGCCGCGACGGTATTCGTACTTTTCGACACCACGCATCAAGCCGGCGTTGCCTTCCTGGATCAGATCCAGAAAACTCAGGCCGCGATTACGATACTTCTTTGCGATCGAAACCACGAGACGCAGGTTACCACCCGACAGTTTTTGCTTAGCATCTGTCCAGCCATCCAGCCGCTTCTTGAGTTCACGGCAGCGACGCAGAAAATGATCCGGCGTTTCCATCAGCATCTGCACGTACTCTTCGAGTTCACGTTCCAGAGCCATGCGTTCGGAATCCGCTGTTTTCATCCCGCGCAGGCAGGAGATTTCGTCC
>Ga0105048_10009281_pt1 | contig 15676 bp, 16 predicted proteins | sample MAT05_FD_78382 | JGI IMG/M metagenome (GOLD analysis project Ga0105048, IMG submission 78382) | Freshwater microbial communities from Lake Fryxell liftoff mats and glacier meltwater in Antarctica - MAT-05 | ecosystem: Environmental > Aquatic > Freshwater > Ice > Liftoff microbial mat | place...
ACCATACCCTGACTGAGAAGAAAAAACGGATTAATCAGGGGTTGTTCATGGTTGTTCAGGGACTTAGCTCGTTGTTCAGTATAGGTCTGTTCTCCAGCTTTTTTCTGCCCATTACGCGCCTGATTACTGATTTTCCGCTCCCCTTGTCTGTTGCTCTGACCCTGTTTGTCTTATTTGAATTGGTTATCACAGAATGGCTGTATAGTGACCTATATACAAGAAAGAAGACAAAAACCGCCTGACCGCCATGAACCTCACCGCCAGCCAGCTATTCGCCATTGACGATCAACTCCGTAAGGTGAATCTGCTTACCAACGAGGAGTTGATTCTGGAACTGACCGGCCATTTCAGTGAGGGCATTGATATACGCATGAACACTGGATTAGCGTTTGAGACGGCACTGGTTGAGATGCAGATGGAATTTGGCGGGCGGCAAGGACTCCAAAAAATGGAGCGGCAATACAACTGCGTCACGTTTCGGCACTACGACGAAGTCTGGAAAGGCTATCTGCGCGACAAACTACGCGGTACAAACCGGTGGAAGTTCGCTTTGATGTATGCCGGTTTCTTCGTGACTTTGCTCCTGTTTGATCGCCCTACGCAATTTACATTCTCCGCCCTGCCGAACTTCCTCCCCAGTTTAATTAGCGGGTTCGTAGGCGGTATTCTGCTCGGTATGCCGTTTTGGGGATACATGTGGAGAACGCTACGTTCGGGCATCCACAATCCGCCCACAGAATACCTTTTTCTGACGTCACGTTACGTACCTATGTCGCTTATGCTTCTTGGTATTGGTGTACTACTCGCTTACTCAGCTCCATTCTGGCCACCATATTTGTATGAAGCACTGCTGGCCCTCATTCCTGCTGGGTTTGTTTTGCTGACGCAGTCGTACCACCAAATGCAGGAACTGCTATTCGATATTCGGTAGCATAACTACATTACCGATTCGCCGTTGCCGATTTGCCCGGCCAGTTCGCGGAGGGCGGAGGCCACGCCTTCGAGCCGGATGGCTACGTCGCCGTCGGAACCCATGTTTACGCTGAATTCAGCTGTTTTCTCGGATACCTCGTTCATCGTTTCGCTCAGTTGCTTTGCGGTAAACTGGTCGCTTTTGAGCTGGGTTTTCAGCCGTTCCATCGCATTGACAAGCGCGTCGGCGTTGGCGGCTTCGCGGAGCTGGCTGAGCCATTGGTCGAGGATACCGGTGCCGGTTTGGGGCGTCTCGTTGGTAATGTCGGCGTGGAGCGTGCCCATTGTGGCGTCGAGCAGGGCTGATGCTTCTTCGTGACTCATGACTTTCTGGGGGTTAAAACTGACTACTGAAGTTACGCAGGGCATTGGCCAGGCGATGGAGTTTGGACCGGGTAGCCTCGTCAAAAATCGGCTCGCCCGAAAGGGCAACTGTATGGCTGGCCATGCTGAGCAGCGAGTGCCGGATGGCGTTGGCATCGGGTTCACTGGATTTCAGATTGTCGCGCAGGGCTTGCAGTTCAGCTTTGATGCGGGCCGTACTCATGTCGCCCTGTAACGCGTTAAGCCAGCCTTCCGGTAAAAGAATACCCTGGTCAGGCGCAACGATAAAAACCGCTATAACTCACTACCGAAGCCACGAAGTAATTTCGAGAAACTTTCGAGACCACCCGTCCAGGTTCCTTCGGAGGTAGGGGCTTCGGCGGCTTGCTGCGCGTGGTTTGCCAGTTCGTTCAGCAGGAGTTTGATGCGCTGCGAGTTGGGCGTTGGCGACTGGAGTTCGGCCCGTAATTCGGTCATCTGCTGCCGCATCGGTTCCAGATTTGGGTCGCCCTGCAACGCCTGTAGCCAGCCATCAATAAGCATCACGCCCTGCGCGGGCGTAACGGTTTCAACGTCGTTATTCCTGAAAACGGCCAGCGAATCTTCGAGCATCCGCTCTTCCAGTATGTTGGTTCCCATCTTATTGCTGTTGTTGGGCGTCGGGCTGCATCTTCATCGCGAAGAGCCGCAAGGACGTAGCTAAGTTTTCGAGCTGACCAGCCAGATCGCCGGGAACGTTCCGCCCCTGCGACATCTGCGAGGTGTGGTCGGCAATGTCCATCAGTAAATCCTGCACCTGAAACGGATCGGGATTAGCCAGCCGCAACTGACCGCGCAGTTCTTCAAGCCGCCCTTTTACGGTCTCGGTTCCGGTATGGCCATCAATGACCTTCAGCCAGCCGTCAATAAGTTTCGCGCCATCGAGCGGGGCAGCGGTACCATCTGTACCCATACCAGCGTCGGTATCAGCAAATAAATTCTGTGCTAATGCGTGTGAAGCCATTTTTAGAAGTTGTAAAGTCGTTAAGTTGTAAAATTGGATAGTTAGCTGATACGTACCGAAGCACTTCACAACGCTACGATTTTACAACTCAACGACTGGTTTTAAACTGCTGTTGATAATTGTCCGGCGAAGTTGCGCAGAGAAGTGGCCATCGTTTCGAGTTGCGACTGCATGTCGCCCTCGGCTTCCGGGGCCTTGTTTTCAGTGATGTCAGCGAGCTGGATAAGCAGTTTTCCGAGTTTTTCGTTGCTGGGTGCCCCCGTCTGAAGTTCGTCATGCAGTTCGCGGAGCGGTTCCATGACGTCGCTGGCGTTGTGGTTGGTTTTTACGGAAGAAAACCAGTCGGTGATGAGCGACATACCTTCCTGGGGCGATGCGGCCTGGCCTTCGTCAAATGCCTGAATGGTGGCCGTAATAAGTGTAGAAGCCGACGATCCTGCCGACTGTGTGTGGTTGTTTGCCATGTTTCGTTGAGTTGACTTGTACAGGGATAAACCCGCTGCAAGGCCGTTTGTTTGCAGTATAGTTTGCCACCTGCCTTCTTTCTCTGTAAAGACACAACAACATGAACGCTCCCCTTTCCCGACGTCTATTTTTGCAACGGGCGTCGCTTGCAACGTCGGCTGGTATTGCTGCTCCAACCATTCTGTTGGCCAGTCCGTACCGTTGCCATACCGATGCGGTGACGGTGGGTCACAACGGGTTTCGCTACCGGGTAGTATCAGGCTGGGGTATGCTGGACGCGGGCAAAAATCCCGTTAACGACTGCCACGAGATGGTGCAGGACAGCAAAGGCCGTATTCTTCTGCTGACCAACGAGACCAAAAATAATGTCTTGATTTATGACAAATCAGGAAAGCTGCTCGACACCTGGGGACACGACTATCCGGGTGCACACGGATTCACTATTGGGGGCGAAGGCAATGACCAATACCTGCTCATCAGCGATACGGACCGCCATCAGGTTATCAAAACCGATATGAAAGGCCGCGAACTGATGAAAATCGACTACCCCCGCGAAACCGGTCTGTACGCCTACCCCACGCAGTTCAAACCCACCGAAACGGCTGTTAACCCCGCCAACGGCGACATCTACGTGGTGGATGGCTACGGCCTTAACTACGTGATGCAGTACGATCAAAAAGGCAAGCTGATCCGGCACTTTGGCGGGCGGGGCGACGGCGATGCCTCATTCGACTGTTGCCACGGCGTTGTGGTTGACCGACGAAACCCTGCCCAACCAATCCTGCTCATTACTGACCGCCGTCGTAACGCGCTGAAACGCTTCTCGCTCGATGGCAACTACCTCAGCACCATCGCACTGCCGGGGTCGTACATCTGCCGTCCGGTCATCCGGGGCGAAAATATATACGGAGCCGTGTTCCGCAGTACTTCAGACGCCTACCCCAATTCGGGTTACGTGCAGATTCTGGACAAAACCGACCGCGTCGTTTCTACGCCGGGCGGTTCAGAACCTGTTTATCAAAACAACGTACTAAGTGCCCAGCAAAAAGACCTTTCTTTCCCGGCCTTCATACACCCGCACGACGTTCTGGTGGACGAAGACGGTAGTCTATACGTAGCGCAATGGGCTTCTCAAAAAACATATCCAATCAAACTGGAGCGGATTTAGCCGAAATTTGTCATTCCGCACCGGCGGACCGGTCAGAATGACAAAAAGTAATTTCTATGAACACCCTCATTCTCTTACAAACCACTCAACCTGCTGACTGGGTGCTGTTTTTTGGGCGGTTTCACCCGCTCATTGTGCATTTGCCAATTGGGTTTCTGCTCATTGCCGGCGTGCTGGAAATTGGCCGGCGGTGGGGTAAAATCGGGGTAGAAGACTCAACCATTACGGCCATCCTGTTCTGGTCGGCGGTGGGGGCTACGCTGGCGTGTTTGTTTGGTTATATGCTCTCGCTGGGCGGTGGGTATGACGAGGAGATTCTGGACGAACACAAATGGCAGGGTATTGGTGTGGCTGCATTTGCGTGGGTGGCCTGGGTGGTAAAATCAGACTGGCTCGGCGACCGGATTCCGTTCGGTTCGGCCCTGTACCTGCCCGCGCTGACCATCTCGCTAGTGTTGCTGGCGGTGGCGGGGCATCATGGCGGCTCGCTCACGCACGGCTCCGATTACCTCACACAGTACACCCCCGAACCCCTGCGCACGCTGGCTGGTATGCCGCCCCGCGCCCAGGAAGTGGCCATCAAACCCATTACCGACGTCAATCAGGCGATGGTGTATGAGCAGATTGTAAACCCGATTTTGCAAACGCGCTGCGTACAGTGCCATAATGCCGAAAAATCGAAGGGTGGGCTGCGGTACGACACGGCAGAGATGTTCAGCAAGGGCGGAGAAGACGGGCCGGTTTTTGTGGCGGGAAAGGGCCTGGAGAGCGCGATGGTGAAACGGTGTCTGCTGCCCGACGACGACGAGGAACACATGCCGCCAAAGGGTAAACCCCAGCTTACCGAAAGCCAGATTGCCCTGCTGACCTGGTGGATTGACGAAGGCGCGTCGTTCGATAAAAAAGTGGCCGACCTAAAAATAACTGACGCCATCCGGCCCGTGCTGGCTTCGCTTGGCGGTGGCGGCCCGGTAGAAGCAGGTTCGGAGAAGGCGGTTGCATCTGCCGGGCCTGCGCCGGATGCCAGAGTGCTGACGATGGACGTACCGGCAGCAAGCCCAACCGTAATTGAGGAACTGCGCAAAACGGGTTTGCTGGTGTTGCCCATCTCGAAAGAGCAGAATCAACTGGAAGTCAGCGCGGTAAACGTTCGTTCGTTCAGCGATGCACAGGCGGCCTTGCTGCCCAAAATCAGCGAACAACTCGTCTGGCTCAAACTGGGCGATACGCAGATTGCCGACGCGACAATGATGCAGGTAGCCAAACTGAAAAACCTGCAAAAACTACACCTCGAACGCACCAACGTGACCGACGCGGGCCTGAAAAACCTGAATGGTCTGGCCAATCTGGAGTACCTGAACCTGTATGGTACCAATATCACCGACGCGGGCCTGACCCAGCTAACGGGCCTGAAAAACCTTAGAACAATCTATCTCTGGCAAACCAGAACCACCGAAGCGGGCATTGCCGCGCTGAAAAAAGCCATGCCCAACCTCGAAGTCATCGGCGGTATGACCGGGCAAGTTGTAGCGCAGAAATAGTTACGTACCTACCGACGGTTGTCTCCGCCGTCCACCATACTCAGGTAACTCATGTAGCGGCTTTCGGCAATGCGGCCCTCAGATACGGCGTCTTTGATGGCGCAGCCGGGTTCGTTCAGGTGCAGGCAGTTATCAAACCGGCACTGGTTAAGCCGGTTGCGCATTTCGGGGAAGTAGTGGCTGATTTCCTCCTTCGACGTGTCCATCAATCCCAGCTCTTTAATACCCGGCGTGTCGATGATGAACGTACCGGGGGCCAATTCAAACATCTCGGCAAACGTAGTGGTGTGGACGCCTTTGTTGGCAAAGGTCGATACCTCGTTGGTGCGTAGGTTCAGATTCGGCGCAATGGCGTTGACCAGCGTCGATTTGCCCACGCCCGAATGCCCCGCCAGCAGCGTCACTTTCTGATTGAGCAGCTGCCGGAACGCGTCAATTCCTTCGCCTTCGGTGGCCGAGGTAATCAAACAGTTATAGCCGATCTGACTGTATAACTCGATAATTTCATCCTGATACGCCAGTCCTTCGTCGTTCAGAATATCGCTCTTGTTAAAGACGATAGTCGTTGAAATGCGGAATGATTCGGCAGAGACTAAAAACCGGTCAATAAAGCCGAGCGATGTGCGCGGCATGGCCAGCGTAGCCAGCAAAACAGCCTGATCGAGGTTGGCCGCCAGAATATGACCGTGCGCTGTTTTATGGACCGACTGCCGGATGATGTAGTTTTCGCGCCGGGTAATGTCGGAAATGATGGCCGTGTTTTCGATCTCGTCTTCTACGGTGAACGTAACCCGGTCGCCCACGGCAATGGGATTGGTAACCTTCAGTCCTTTTATCTTGAATTTACCCTTCAGTCGCCCCTTATAAATATGACCGTCCACATTGCGGATGTCATACCAGGAGCCGGTTGAGCGGATGATTAAGCCTTGTTGTTGCACTATGCAGATATCTGTTTTTAGGCGATAGAAGCCTGTATGTTAGCCAAACGCCAGCCGTTGGTTTATGTTCCCCAACTGATCGTTGTTGCGCAGGAGACCGATGTAACCCCGCTTCCTGCATAACAACGACTGGTTAATCGACTGATTGACTGCCGAAAAAGTCGTATCTTCGCGGCCTTATTAAAAGATGTTAAAACACCCCATTCGGGATGAAAGAACGCATAAATCCTGACAATCTGCCCCAGCACATAGCCGTTATCATGGACGGAAACGGTCGGTGGGCCAAACGGCAGGGAGCAGCCCGCATATTTGGGCATAAGAATGCTATAAAGGCGGTGCGTGAGGTAACGGAAGGCTGCGCTGAACTCGGCGTTAAATTCCTGACACTCTACGCTTTCTCGACCGAAAACTGGAACCGCCCTAAGTTTGAAGTTGACGCGCTGATGACTTTGCTCGTACACACCATTCGGGGCGAAATTAAAACGCTGACGGACAATAACGTGCGGCTGACTACCATTGGCAATACCGAAAGCCTGCCCGCCGACTGCCGCAGAGAACTGAACGAAGCCATGCGCGAAACGGCGGGCAATACCGGTCTGACGCTGATTCTGGCCCTTAGCTACAGCGGTCGCTGGGAGATTATTGAAGCGGTGCGGCAACTGGCCATCGACGTGCGCGACGGCCACCTGACGCCCGCCGAGATTGACGAAACCGTGTTTGGGCAGCACCTGACTACGGGCGGCATTCCCGATCCAGAACTGATGATCCGAACCAGTGGCGAGATGCGTATCAGTAACTTTATGCTCTGGCAACTGGCTTATTCTGAACTGTATATGCCCGACGTACTCTGGCCTGACTTTAGAAAAGAGCACTTGTACGAAGCCCTGCTCAGCTATCAGGAACGCGAACGCCGGTTTGGCAAAACGAGTGAGCAATTAATCAAATAACACATTCCAACGGTTTCCGCCCGGTTAGGGTCTTTGTTTGACGGCCACCTCAGGCGGCCTTATCTAATGAACCAATACAAAAACAATACGACCTTGAAGCACTATATAAAAGCCATTCTCGGAGCCGTTTTGCTGACCGGTAGCACGCTGAATTTTTCGGCGCAGGCCCAGGTTCGCGTCGGTGTAGGTGCCGGATTTGGCACACCACCACCAGCCGCGACCACGGCCAATCCACTCACCGATTATGCTAACCCCAAAGAATACGAGATCACGGCCCTGCGCCTGACCGGCACCCGCTACCTCGACCCCAATTCGCTGGTATCACTGGCGGGTTTGAAAGTGGGCGACAAAATCCGTATTCCGGGAGAAGCTATTGGCTCGTCGGTACGGAAACTGATGGACTCCGGCCTGCTCGACGACGTTGAACTACTGGCCGAACCTGCCGGCGACGGTAAAGTAGCGCTGCTGTTTAAGGCTAAAGAACGGCCCCGGCTCTACCGGGTGTCGTTCATGGGCGTGAAAAAAGGCGAACAGGATCAGCTGAAAGATAAGATTAAGCTGAACCTTGGCAAGATCGTGAGTAACACGATTACCAAGAATACACAGATGGCCGTGCGTAAGTTTTTTGTGGACAAGGGATTCCTGAACACGAAAGTTAAAATCACGACCATCCCCGACAGCACCCGCAACAACGCTACCATGCGCGTACTGGTGAACAAGGGGCAGAAGGTAAAAATTGCCAAAATCAACATCGAGGGTCTGGATGAGGTAGAAGAGTCTGCCGTGCGGATGAAGCTGAAAAGCACCAAAGAGCAGCGGTTTGGCCGGTTGTTCAGCCCGTCGAAGTTCGTGCCCAAGAAATACGAAGAAGACAAGCAAAAGCTGATTACCTACCTCAATAAACTTGGCTACCGCGATGCCGTTGTAGAAGATGACACGATTATCAATAACGGTAAGGACGCCATTACACTGAACATCAAACTAAACGAAGGCAAGAAATACTACTACCGCAATATCGACTTTGCGGGTAACTACCTCTATAAAGCCGATCGCCTGCGCGAGGTACTCGGCGTTCAAAAAGGCGATGTGTATGATCCCGAAGACTTAGATAAGAAGCTGAACGGTAACCCCGGACAGGACCTGAGTTCACTTTACATGGACGATGGCTACCTGTACTACAACGCCCAGCCCATTGAACGGTCGGTAGAAGGCGATTCCATCGATCTGGAAATTCGCATTTTTGAGGGGAAACAGGCCACCATCAACAAAATTATCCTGAACGGCAACACCAAAACCAGCGACCATGTGGTGATGCGCTCGCTGCGGACGCTGCCCGGTCAGAAGTTCTCGAAAACGAACCTCATTCGTACCCAGCGCGAACTGTCCACGCTCGGCTATTTTGACCCCGAAAAGATTGGCATCAACCCCATCCCGCAAAACGACGGTACGGTTGACATCGAATACACGGTCGAAGAAAAACCGTCGGACCAGATCGAACTGTCGGGTGGCTGGGGTGGCTTTGTGGGTTTTGTGGGTACGCTTGGCCTAACATTCAACAACTTCTCGGCCCGTAACATTACCAACCCCAGCGCGTGGCGGCCCCTGCCTGCGGGCGACGGCCAGCGGATTCAACTGCGCTTTCAGGCGAACGGTAAGCAGTTCCAGGTCTATTCGCTGTCATTCACCGAACCCTGGCTGGGTGGCCGCAAACCGCAGGCTCTCTCGTTCAGTGCCAGCCAAACCGTATTTCGTCAGTATGATCCGCGCAGCTTTTTCTCGGGTGCCGGTCGCGATCTGCCACCGCTTGGCTCCTACGAAAACACGGCCATCACAGTTGGGTTAGGGCGGCAACTGAAAGTACCTGATGACTTTTTCTCGCTGACCAACTCGCTGACGTATCAGCGGTATGTGTTGAACAACATCGACATTTTCGCGAACGGCTATCGAGACGGTACGTCCAATAACATCTCGTTCAACACGACGCTGGCCCGGAATAGTATCGACAGCCCGCAGTTTCCGCGTGCGGGATCGTCATTCTCGCTGAGTGGTACGTTGACGCCCCCCTGGTCGGCGTTTCGGACCGTAGCGGCAAACGCATCGGCAGAAGATCGGTTCAAGTGGGTGGAGTACCACAAATGGATGTTCGATGCCAGTTGGTTCCAGACCGTGTTTGGCAAGCTGGTTCTGAATGTACGGGCGCATATGGGCTTTCTGGGCACCTACAACAAGCGCACGGAAATTGGCCCGTTTGAGCGGTTCGTACTGGGGGGGGCGGGGCTGGCCGGGCAGGGGCAGTTTGCTCTGGCTCAAGACATAATTGGTCTGCGCGGCTATGATGACCGTCAGGTATATACCGCAGATTACAACCGGGCTCCTCCGCAGCAGGAACGTAGTCAGGGCGGGATAGCCTACAATAAATTTGTGACTGAACTACGCTATCCTATTTCGCTTAATCCATCGGCCACAATTTTCGTACTTGGCTTTGCCGAAGCAGGTAACAACTGGGGTAGCTACAAGCAGTTCAACCCCTTTGACCTAAAGCGGTCGCTTGGTTTTGGTGCGCGTATTTTCATGCCTGCCTTTGGTCTGATTGGTATTGACTATGGTTATGGGTTTGATCCGATTCCGGGAACAAATAAAACAGGGCCCAGCGGTCAGTTCCACTTCACCATCGGTCAGCAGATTCGTTAAACCTTCAGGTCTTTACGCAATCAAATGGACCACAGAATACGCACAACGTTGATTCGTCGTTGATAAAGAGATCAGTATTGTTCGCATTCTATTCATCAGACGATGAGAAAAACGCTTTTTTTTGTACTTTTGTCGTTCGTTTTGCTGGCCTTTCCGGCTCAGGCGCAGAAGTTTGGCTATGTTGATACGGAGTTCATCTTCAGCAAGATGCCGGAATATCAGAAAGCCCTGAGCGAAATTGACAAGTTCACCGATAAATGGTCGAAAGACATTCAGGATAAGTACGTTGATATTGAGAAGTTACAGCGTACGTATCAGGCCGAAGAAATCCTGCTGACCGACGACATGAAACGCGACCGGCAGCGGGCTATCAGTGATAAAGAGAGGGAAGCACGGGAATACAACAACAAAGTGTTTGGCTACGAGGGGCTGCTTTTTCAGAAGAAAAAGGAACTCATGAAAAGCCCGATGGAGTTGGTAAACCGGGCTATTGAGAAGGTGTCGTTGCAGAAGAAGTTAGATTTTATGTTCGATAAAGCGTCTGACTTCGTTATGCTTTATACCAACCCACGGCATGACTATACCGATTATGTCATGGAAGAACTGGGACTTGACGCCAAAGCAATGGCGGCTAAGACTCCGGCAGTAAAGACAAGTGCAAATCCAAAATAAAGACAAACCGATAAACTGAAATGAAAAAGAACCTCGTCATGGCGTTTGCCGCAGCAACCCTTCTGGTAGGCGGTTTAAATGCACAGGCACAGGGCCAGAGTGTAGCCACAACGCCAGCAACCACCGCCCCGGCGGGTCCGTTGAAACTGGGTTATACTAACATCGATTATGTATTGGCCCAGACGCCCGAAGCCAAGGATATCCAAAACCAGTTAACCATCCAGCGGACCCAGTCAGAAAACGAGCTGAAGCGGATGCAGAAAGAACTGGAAGAAAAATACGGTGCCTATGAAAAAGGATCTGCTCAGATGTCGGACGTGATTCGGAAGGATCGAGAAACTGAGTTACAGGGTCTGCAAACCCGTATTCAGGAGTTTAGCCGTACGGCTGAGCAGTCGCTCCAGACCAAGTACCAGCAGTTGGTAAACCCAGTGGTGCAGAAGATCCAGAAAGCCATTGATGAAGTGGCGAAAGCAGAAGGGTACACCTACGTATTTAACCTCGATGCTGGTGCCAACACCATTCCTATTTTGCTGGTTGCTCCTGAAGAAAATAACATTACAGAATCGGTACTGCGCAAAATAGGTATAGACCCCGCCAAAGTCGCAGCCGCCAATCAGCCAGCCTCAACAGGTGGCAGTGCAACAAAGCCAGCCACGCCAGCCACTGCGCCAAAGAAAAAGTAATTTCACCGGCCACTAACAGAAAAGGCCCGTTCAGATGCTGAACGGGCCTTTTCTATTACTGCTCCGGACACTCATGTCCGGTAGCCGAAGGCTTACGCAGTAGCACATTTTTTAGCCTTCGGCTACCGGACATGAGTGCTTGGGCCACTAACAAAAAAGCGCTGTTGCCAATCCATTTGGCAACAGCGCTTTTATTGACGGGCTACACCTTCTAAACCGTTGCGTTATTCATCACTTCGGTCTGTTTTCGAATGGATTCCATATGCACGATTTTATAGATTTCCTCAACCAGTTCGGGGTACAGGCCCAGCTTTTTGCCGAGGTCGGCGCGGGTTTTCAGGATTTCGGTCCAGCGGTCGGGCTGGAAGAGCGTCACGTTGTTATCGCGCTTGTACTCGGCTAAGCGTTCGACCAGACCCATGCGGGCGGCCAGCATCTCGACGATCTGCCGGTCCACATTGTCGATGTTGCGCCGGGTTTGGTCCATGGCATTCTGAAACTCCGGGCTTGGGGAATCTACCTGGCGAATTTGCAGGTGATCGAGCATCTCGCCGAAGGCCGTGGGTGTCAGTTGCTGAGCCGCATCGCTCCAGGCATTGTCGGGGTCGATGTGCGATTCAACGATCAGGCCATCATAGTTGAGGTCCATCGCCATCTGCGCCAGTTCGTTGAGGTAAGCGCGTTTGCCCGCCATATGGCTTGGGTCGCCAATGATAGGCAATTGCGGAAAGATCGACTTCAGTTCAATAGCGAGCTGCCACATCGGTACGTTGCGGTACTTGGTGTCTTCGCCGGTGGCAAACCCCCGGTGAATGGCACCAAGTTTCTTGATACCCGCGCCTGCAATCCGCTCAAATGCACCAACCCACAGGGCCAGATCGGGATTGACTGGGTTTTTGATGAGGACCGGTACATCAACACCGCGCAGGGCATCGGCGATTTCCTGTACATTGAACGGGTTCACTGTGGTGCGGGCACCAAGCCAGAGAATATCGACGCCGTATTTCAGGGCCAGTTCAATATGTTCGGGCGTGGCCACTTCCACGGCGAAGGGCAGGCCGGTTTCGGCTTTGGCGCGCTGAATCCAGGGTAAGGCGGCTTCGCCCATGCCTTCAAAACTGCCAGGGCGGGTGCGGGGCTTCCAGACACCTGCCCGGATTACGTGAACTTCGCCCAAATCGGCAAGCTGCCGGGCGGTTTCAACGAGTTGGTCTTCGGTCTCGGCACTGCACGGACCGGCAATAATCAGGGGTTTGCCGTTGGTATCAATCCACGAATCAAGCGGCTCTACGGCTAAATCGACTTTCATAAATTTATGCGTATTCAGGTCTTAACTACACTCATTAAATAGGGAACTTTTCGGACCCAAATTTCGGTATATAAGTTGAGAGAATCGGCTGTTTATCAGGCTGATTTTTCTCATTTTAGCGTACTCAGATTTAGTCTGTTAACCAACTCGCGTGGGCAGGGTTAACCGTTAGACCGAAATTTCGTTTTATCTTTCGGTCGTGTTAACCGACACGCATCTAACTCTATGGATGTAGCACCGCCCAAACGGAGCATTGATATGTCGAATCCAAGTAACTCAATGCCGGAAGCCGCCGTGCGGCCTGCGGACCTGGAACAGAATAAGACTGGGAACTCCAATCCAAAACCTGTTTCGTTTGACGATACCTCGATTGCTTTTTCGTGCCAGTCAAACTTCAAGTTGAAGAAAACGTACTGGCTTTTTGCGCTGATGAACAAGGGATGGTTGGTAAATGTAGGGACTTTTCTCATAAAGATTGCCCTACGGCTGCACCTGCCCATTAATTTCCTGATCAAAAACACTATTTTCGACCAGTTCTGTGGGGGTGAAAGTATTCAGGATTCTGAAGACACCATTCGTCATCTCCATAAATATCGGGTAGGTACTATTCTCGATTACTCGGTTGAAGGCGAAGAAACTGAGCGCAGTTTTGACGAAACAACGCTCGAAATTCTGCGCACCATCGAACGCGCCAGTGAGTCTGCTAACATCCCATTCTCAGTCTTTAAAGTGACCGGCATTGCTTCTACCGATCTGCTGGAAGCGGTACAGGTTGGTAACTCACTTGATGCCGAACAGAAAGCGGAATTTGACCGGGTGCTGAAACGGGTAGATATGCTTTGCCGTCGGGCCTATGAGCGCAACGTACGTATCTTCATTGACGCAGAGGAAAGCTGGATTCAGGATACTATCGACACACTGGCTTACGAAATGATGGACCGCTACAACCACGAGCGGCCTGTTGTTTATAATACGTATCAGTTCTACCGCTGGGAAAGTTTGCCTCATCTTAAACGTGATGTTGAAGAGGCCCGTGCCAAAGGCTATTTCCTCGGTGCCAAATTAGTGCGGGGTGCGTATCTTGAAAAAGAACGGCTCCGGGCGCACGAGGAAGAGTATCAGGACCCCATTCAGGCTACGAAAGAAGATACTGATCTCCATTTCAACGAGGCTATCGATTTCTGTCTCGATAATCGCGACGCAGTATCAATCTGTTTGGGTACGCATAATGAGTACAGTTGCCAGTATTGCGTGCAGCACATGGACGAACGCGGTATTGCCCATGGCGATTCGCACATCTATTTCGCGCAGTTACTAGGTATGAGCGACAATATATCGTATAACCTGGCCGATGCCGGGTACAATGTAGCTAAATACGTTCCCTACGGTCCAGTTGAGGCTGTGATGCCGTATCTGTTCCGCCGGGCCGACGAGAACAAGTCTATAGCTGGTCAAAGTAGCCGGGAGTTCAATCTGGTGAGCGACGAATTAAAACGCCGGAAAAGACACAGATAATTTCTTGACTGAACAGGCGTGACCATCGGGCCATGCCTTTGTTATTTACACAGGGGCCAGCCCAACGGCTGGCCCGCCTTTTTTATGATTCGTAAAAATCCCTTTCGTTTTTTTCTGCTCGCTCTTATCCTCATTGCAATCGATCAGGGCATTAAACTGGCTGTTCATCATTACATGGCACCTGGTTTTGCCGGGCAAATAAAAATATCGGGCGACTGGCTGAAGTTGCACTACGTCCTGAATCCCGGCATGGCGTTTGGGATGCAGTTGGGCCACGAATACGGCAAATTGCTGCTGAGCATATTCCGACTGTTTGCGATGGCTGGTATTGGTTATTATCTGGTGTATCTGGCTCATAGGGGTGCCCCAAATGGACTGTTATGGGCGATGGCCATGATTTTGGCGGGGGCAGTTGGTAATGTTATCGACAGTACGTTTTACGGCGTTTTTCTGGACAACGCACCCTACGGGTCGCCCACACCCTGGTTTCATGGGCAGGTGATTGATATGTTTTTCGTGGATGTCTGGGAAGGCTTTATTCCTGACTGGGTTCCGGTCTGGGGTGGGCAGTATTACTCGACACCAATCTTCAACGTTGCCGATTCCTGCATTTTCGTTGGCGTCTGCCTGATCCTGTTTTTCCAGCGTCGTTTCTTTGGCGAGTCGTCTGTTGAGGGCGGCTTGTTACCCGTTTCCGGCCCCGATGCTACCGAAGCCGCCGTTATTCCTGCCAGCGAACCGGTTGATTACGACACAAAAAACCCCGACACAAATGCCGGGGTCGTTGATGACAATCAGTCAGAGTCTGCTTCTGAATCTGTGCCGGAGAAAGAGCGAAAAATGGAAGATTAACCTCACAACATTAGTGTTTTGTCATTCCGAGGAATGAGGAATCTCTCTGTAGCAACAGGCCCACTAACCTCAGAGAGATGATTCCTCATTCTTCGGAATGACAAAGTACTACTGTAGCTCGTCGAGCGGCTGGTAATCTTTGAAAGTGCGCTTAATGGCCCTGTCTGTCGCTTCTTTTTTGCTTTGCCAATTGGCATCAAGTTCAAGGGCAACTAGACCGCTCAGGCTCATTACGTTCCGAAACTCATCCATTTTCTTGATAAAATCGCCGTTGCGCCGGGCCGATTTCAGTCCATACTCGCGGGCAAAAATATCGCCTTTATTCTGAAGTTCGGCCCGCTTGCCCAACACGTAGTTGTACCGGTCGAGCAGGTCTTTCATTGACTTACCAATTACTTCGGTGGCTTCAAGCGTACCCATAGTCAGGACCGCCGTACCACCCACCGCCGAAACAATGCGGCCTGTTTGTTGGGTTCCCTTGCTGCTACTTGCCCCTGATACGGCGGGTGTTACACCCGTTACGGCTCCCAGCGAGGCATTGATCATCGAGCGGTTTCGCTTACCGCCTTTCGCTTTTTTGTAGTCCTTCTTTA
>Ga0105048_10009283_pt1 | contig 15674 bp, 16 predicted proteins | sample MAT05_FD_78382 | JGI IMG/M metagenome (GOLD analysis project Ga0105048, IMG submission 78382) | Freshwater microbial communities from Lake Fryxell liftoff mats and glacier meltwater in Antarctica - MAT-05 | ecosystem: Environmental > Aquatic > Freshwater > Ice > Liftoff microbial mat | place...
AGCCGATCCAGGGCATTCAGTGGTCATGATTTCGGCCAGAATACCCAGAACCGCACGACATCTCACTCCGACAGGCTGCTAGGAGCAGAATAGATAACGAGAAACCGTCCCGTGGTCGCATCCCAGGACGGCTCTTCATTCTGCAGCTCCGCAAAGGTCAGTTTTCAGCCGGGCGCGCGATCGCCAGGCGACAACGACAGCGGCACCCATTGCAGCCCGTCTCCGGTCTGCACCAGCATCAGCACCGAGCGGCGGTTCGCCTTGCGGACCTTCTCCACCCGATCCTGCACATCGGCCGGCGTCAGCACTTCCTCCTGCTGCACCTCAATGATCACGTCCCCGGGCTTGAGCCCCTTGTCGCCCGCCGGCGTACCCTGCTGAACCCCACTGATCAGCACGCCCTTTTGGTCCACGCTGAGCTGGAAGCGCTCGCGCGCCTCGGGCGTGATCGGCGACAGCAGAAGGCCGAGGCCGGACAGTTCCAGTGGCTGAGTGGGGGCCGCTTTGCCGGGCGCGACTGAGGCGACACGCGGATCGTCTGGCAGTTCACCCACCTTGGTCTGCAAGGTCACCTCCTTGCCGTCACGCCAGACTACCACCGGCACCTGCTTGCCGATCTCGGTATCGGCCACGATGCGCGGAAGGCTGCGCATGTCACGCACATCCTGGCCGTTGAAGCGCACGATGATGTCGCCGTTACGAATCTTCGCGATCTCTGCTGGCCCGTCTTCGGTGACACCAGCGATCATCGCGCCGACCGGCTCCTTCAACCCCACACTCTCGGCGATGTCCGGTGTTACCTGCTGAATGCGGACGCCCAGCCAGCCACGTCGCGCGCGACCGTAGTCGCGCAACTGAGCGACCACATTTTTGGCGAGGTTGGCCGGTATGGAGAAGCCCACGCCAACCGACCCGCCAGTGGGGGAGTAGATCGCAGTATTGATGCCTACTACTTCCCCTGCCATGTTGAATAGTGGGCCGCCCGAGTTGCCCTTATTGATAGCGGCGTCAGTCTGGATAAAACTGTCGTAAGGCCCCTGTTTGATGTCGCGGCCGCGCGCCGAGACGATGCCGGCGGTGACCGTGCCGCCAAGCCCGAACGGATTGCCGATCGCCAGTACCCAGTCGCCCACGCGCGACGCGTCGGAATCGCCGAACGGCACGGCCGACAGCGGCTTCTCGGGCACAACCTTGAGCACTGCGAGGTCGGTGCGTTCGTCGCGTCCGACTAAGGTCGCCTTGAGCGCCGTGCCGTCATGCAACGTCACCATGATCTCGTCGGCACCGTCGATCACATGATTGTTGGTCACCACGATGCCCGCGGGGTCAATGATAAAGCCGGATCCTAGGCTCTGCTGCTTGCGCGCAGGAGCCTCCGGGCGTTCGCCGCGTTGGCCGGGATTGGCGCCAGGGGGAGTGCCACCGGGCGGGCGATTGCGCTCCATGAAGTCGCGGAAGAACCGTTCAAATGGCGAGCCGGGCGGAAACTGCGGCACGTCCGGGCTGCCACGATCATTTCGTACGGCCACTGACTGGCTGGTCGAGATATTGACCACCGCCGGCAACAGCTTGGCGGCAAGATCGGCAAAGCTCTCTGGGGCAGAGCGCGCCTCGGCCGCGGATGGTAACGCGGCGATTGAAGGCGCCGCCAGAGCCAAGGCCAGCGCGAGAGAGCCTGCGCGAAGGAGCACAAAACGCCGGCGGGGCTGCGCGGGCGGTAGCACGGTTGATTGAAGCATGAGCGGAAACCCCATAGGTGGCGCCGGCAATTTGGGCGGGTCGACAACAGGCCGCATGCGGCGAGGTTGCCAACCCTTCATCACACCGTTGGCGCATCGAGGGCCGGCTCGCCCTCGAGCTACCACCGGCTCTGTGTCACCACAATCTGCAACATGTGGCGCCGTCAGCGGCCCGTTGGCGCGCTATCTTGGAGTTGACCGCCATTCGGAGACGGCGGCTCTCGCAACAGCTTCAGGAAGCCCTCGCCCGAGGTCAGCACCAGCTTCGAGCCGCCAGTGGCGAACGACTCGCGATAGGCCTGCAACGTGCGCCAGACTTGGAAGAAGTGCGGGTCGCGGTTGAACGCATCGGCGTAAATCGCTATCGCCTGTCCCTCGCCCTCGCCGCGGATCTTGTCCGCCGTGCCACGCGCGGTCGCCAGCACCACCGTGCGTTCGCGATCGGCATCCGCACGGATGCGCGCCGCCGCCTCGGCGCCCTCGGCGCGCAACTGCGCGGCCACACGCTGACGTTCAGATTGCATACGCGACAAGATCGCCTGCGTATTGCCAGCCGGGAGGTCGGCACGGCGAATGCGCACATCGTCCACGGCGACGCCGAAATTACCCATCTCCGCGTTCACCTGATCGCGAATAAGCATCATGATCCGCATCCGGTCGGACGACAAGACATTGAGCAACTGCTCATTGCCGAGCACTCGGCGCAGGGCCGAGGACACCACCGAATTGAGACGCGCGCGGATGCCGTTCTCGGTCGGCCCTACGGCTTGATAGTAACGCAGCGGATCAGTGATGCGATAACGCGTAAAACTGTCCACGATCAGCCGACGCTGGTCGCCGAGGATCACCTCCTCGGGCGGCAGTTCGTAGTCCAGCAGGCGACGGTCGAAGCTGATGACAGTCTGCACCATTGGGATCTTCACATGCAGGCCCGGCCTGGTAATGAGCCGCACCGGCTCGCCGAACTGGGTGATAAGAACCTGTTCAGTCTGTTCCACCGTGAACAGAGCAGAGAGCGCCCCGAGGCAAGCCACCACGACGACGGCAAGCCCGGTCATGCCAAGGCGGTTCATCGCTGCGGCCCCCGCGGCTGGGCGGCAGGTGCCGAAGTGGTCGCGCCGGTCACCGGTGCAAAGCTTGCCGGCCGTGCAGTTTCACCCAGCTGCAGGAAAGGAACGAGGCCCTGCAAGCGATCATCGACGATAATCGACGGCGTGGTGCTGAGGATGTTCTGCATGGTCTCCAGGTACAGCCGTTGCATCGTTACGTCCTTCGCCGCCTGATAGGCGCGTAGCACTGAAAGGAAGCGCTGTGCCTGGCCTGTCGACTCGGTGATCGACACCTGCCGGGCGCCCTCGGCCTCCGCCACCAACCGGGCAGCATCCCCGCGGGCACGCGGCACGATGTCGTTCTGATAGGTATCGGCTTCGTTGCGAGCTCGTTCGGAATCAGTTGTGGCACGCTGAACGTCGCGGAAGCTCTCGATCACCGCATCGGGCGGATCGACCTTCTGCAACTGCACCTGGGTAACCTCCACGCCAGCCTTGTAGCTGTCGAGGATCTGCTGCACCCCGCGGCGTACATCAGCCTCGATCCGCGCTCGCGCGTCGGTCAACGCCGGCTGAATAGGCGTGCGGCCAATCACCTCGCGCATCTCGCTCTCGGCCACCGCCTTCACCGTGATCTCGGGCGAGCGCATGTTGAACAGGAATTCGCCAGCGTCGCGAATGCGCCAGAACACCGCAAAATTGATGTCGATAATGTTTTCGTCGCCGGTGAGCATCAAGCTCTCCTCCGGCAGGTCGCGCGCGCCGGCGGAGATCCCGCGGGCGGGACGCAGTTCGATGGCTCGAACGTCACTGCTGGGTGAAATGTAGCCAACCTCAACGCGGTTGATGCGCGTCACTGCCGGCCTTATCACCCGCTCGACCGGCCACGGCACGTGGTAGTTCAGTCCAGGAAGGGCGGTTCGGTCGAGCGCGCCGAAGCGCAACACCACGCCCTGCTCGTCTGGCTGGACCCGGTAGAAACCACTACCCAGCCACACGATCGCCACCAGTGCGCCAGCGATGGCGATACCCCGCCCACCACCGAACATCGACGGCAGGCGCGGTCCCGCCGCTCCGCCAGGCATGCCGCCGCGAAACATTGCCTGAACCTTGGCGATCAAATCGTCGAGGTCCGGGGGTTGACCGCCGCCGCCAGACGGGCCGCGAGGACCTCCGCCGCCCCACGGACCCTGCGGTCCCTGCGGGCCGTTGCTGCGAGGGCCGCCGCCCGGCGGCGCGCCCCAGGGCCCGCCGCCGCCGCTCCCGGAGTGGACGACGGCAAAGCTACCGGCGTCGCCGCTGCGGCCGCTATTCCTGGAAGGCATGAATGAGGGAGGCTCCTGTTGCACGTTTCCGCCAAGGCGGGATGGTGGCCATTGGCATGCGCGGTCGAACCCGCCATATCCGTGGCATGACTCGGACGTATATTGACTGGGTGCGAAGGGTTTTCAAGCGCATGAGCGAACCGACATCTTCATCGCTGCGGGACGTTCTCCGCGGCATCACCGATCCCGCCACCAGCAAGGACATCGTGACAGCCGGATTGGTGGAGGAAGTGGTGGTGCGTCCTGGCCCGCACGGGGTGCTGGTACAGGTTAGCCTCCTGACCGACCGCGACCATGCCCTGGCTATGGAACCGGTGCGCCAGCAGGCAGAAAAACTGCTCGCTGGCCAGCGCGGTGTGCAGAATGCCTCCGCGGTTCTTACCGCCCACAAGGCGACGCTCCCCGCTGTGCCAACACCAGGGCCAGTGCAGGAGGGGCACAGCCATGGCCGCGCCGCCGCCCAGAAACCGGTGCTGCTGCCACAGGTCCGAAATATCGTCGCCGTGGCATCGGGCAAGGGCGGTGTGGGCAAGTCGACGGTCGCGGTCAACCTCGCCGTCGCGTTGGCGCAAACGGGTCTGCGGGTCGGACTGCTCGATGCCGACATCTACGGGCCAAGCCTGCCGCGCATGCTCGGCCTCGCCCGCAAGCCGGAGGTGCGCGGCGACCGCATGATACCGCTCGACGCCTGGGGCCTGAAGGCCATGTCGATCGGTTTTCTGGTCGAAGAGGAGACGCCGATGATCTGGCGCGGCCCCATGGTGATGGGCGCGCTGGAACAGATGATGGGCCAGGTCGAGTGGGGCGAACTCGACATCATGATCGTCGACATGCCGCCCGGTACCGGCGACGCGCAGTTGACTATGGCGCAGCGGGTGACGATGAACGGTGCGGTGATCGTGTCTACACCGCAGGACATCGCCCTGCTGGATGCGCGGCGCGGGGTCAAGATGTTCGAGCGCACACGGGTGCCCGTTCTTGGCCTAGTGGAAAACATGAGCTTCTTTTGCTGCCCCAATTGCGGCCACCGCACAGAGATTTTTGGCCACGGCGGCGCCCGCGCCGAGGCGGCCAAGCTGGGGGCCGAGTTCCTCGGTGAAATTCCCCTACTGCTCGATATCCGCACCGCCGCTGATGCCGGCGCGCCAATCGTGGCCAGCGCCCCCGAGAGCGCCGCCGCCGCCGCCTATAAGGCCGTCGCGACGCGGTTGTGGGAGAAGGTCCAGGGACGGCCCGGCCCAACGGCGCGACCGCGCATCGTCATTTCCTGATCGCGGCCTCCGTTTGCGTCGCTCTCGGCATACTCCCCTGGGTGCCGCGCTTCGAGCAGCACAACGCGGCCGCGACATTGGCGCGGACCAGCGCGTCCCTTATACTCATTCCCCGATCTAGGCTGGCCGCCAACACGCCGGTGAAGCAGTCGCCCGCCCCGGTGGTGTCAACTACCTGAACCGGATGTCCCAGCAGACGTACGTCACCCTGTCCGCTCGCCGCCTCGACCCCGTTCTCACCCAATGTCACAACCACGCCGACGCCACCGAGCCTGGCGCGCAACGATGCTGCCTCTGCCGCGCAGCCGAGCCACTCTGCTAGGAAGCCTGCCTCCCCCTCGTTAAGCACCAGTAGGTCGAGCGCTCGCAGCACCGGCTCGTCCAATGGCGCGGCCGGTGCGAGGTTCAAGATTATCCTGCACCCAGCCTCCCGTCCTCGCCTAATCAGCGCGGCGATCTCGCCCGCCCGCACTTCCATTTGCAAGAGCAGCGTCGTGCCTTGCCCGAGCAGTGCGTCCTCCACCTGGTCCTGGCGTGCCGCCAGATTGGCTCCGCTGGCCACAGCGATCATGTTGCGCCCGTCGGGATCGACACAGATCGCTGCACACCCGGTGGCCGTCGCGGCGGTGGCGATACGGCTGGTGTCCATGTTCGTCCCGCGCATCAGTCGCAGCGCATCATGCGCCAGCGCATCAGCGCCGACTGCACCGGCGAAAACCACGCGTGCTCCATCCAGCACCGCCGCAACGGCCTGATTGGCGCCCTTACCGCCAGGTTCGATCGTCATGGCCGGCCCCAGCACTGTCTCACCCGCCGCCGGGAGGTGGGGCAGCGGGAAGATTAAGTCGAGGTTGATCGAGCCGAAGCAGACAATCACGGAATACGCCCCAGTGTCGTCATCAGTTCCCCCCACTCCCGCTTCGACAGTCCGCTGCCGTTCGGCTCTACCTCCTCGCCGGCCAGCAACCGCCGGATCACCGTAACCATCCCCGCTGAAAGGGTCACCGCCCCCAACCGATAGTCCTCGAACGCCGCATAGGTCAGCGGCACCCAGGCCTTGAGCATCGCCAGCATCGCCTCGGCATAGACGCGGATTTCGTACTGCGCGTGCGCGTCACTGCGCAACGAGAGGAAATGCAACAGATTGTGCAGGTTGGTCTTCCAGTACCATTGGGTATAGGTGTTCAACGTCAGGTTCATGCGCGCCAACTCCCGCGCTAGCCCCTTGCGGCCGGGATCAATCGGCGTGCCGTCGGTGCGCTCGTTCAGCATCGTGGCGTAGTGGTCATAGGTGCGCATCGCGTCGCCGCGAAGCAGATCCAGCACCTCGGCTGCCTCCGTGCCTTCCAGGACTTCGCCCCGCCCCTGCCGATTGACGGCGGATTGGGCGGCCAAGTGCTCCGGCGCGGGAAGGTAGAATTCCCGGTCCAGGATCGAATAGCGAGCGGAATACTCGTTCACGTTGGCGGTTCGGTGCCGGATCCACTGCCGCGCGATAAAGATCGGCAGCTTCACGTGGAACTTGATCTCGCACATCTCGAAGGGCGTGGTGTGGCGGTGGCGCATCAGGTAGCGGATCAACCCAGCATCCTCTGACACCCGCTTCGTGCCGCGGCCATACGAGACGCGCGCCGCCTGCACCACCGCCCCATCATCACCCATGTAGTCGATGGCGCGCACGAAACCGTGGTCCAGCACCGGCACGGCTGTGAACAGCATGTCTTCCAATGCCGGCACGGTCGCGCGTCGCGTATCCGCGCGATGAGCCCGCTGGGCCTCGATTTCGGCCAATTGGTCATTCGTCACTGGCATCGGGGTCGAGTCCCTTTCATTCGCGCTCAGGACTCCCTATATTCCGTCTGCCGGCTTGCCGGCTATGGCGATAAACGGTGATTGGAATAAGCGTTGTGGACCCGGGGGCAGTGCCCGGCGCCTCCACCATTCCTGCCTCGGCGGGGCCATGGGGGCGAAACAGGCTCGACACGCGTGGTAAAGACTCATCTTTTGCTCGGCATGGTTCCGCCGTCATCGGGCCGTATGACAAGTGCCAATGACAATCATGAGGCGCTCGCTGTCGCTGCATAAGCGATAAGCGCGGTTCGGGGGGCACCGGGCAACAGAAGCCCCCCACTTCCGCCGCGCAGTGCGCTTATGCGTTCCCCCACCGCCAACACAGTTTCCCCACATGTCCACCTATTGCACCTTCGCCACCGGTCATCCGGCCCACGCTGACTACCACGCCACCGAGCACGGCTTCCCATCGCGCGGGGAGGGTGTCCTGTTTGAGCGGCTGTGCATGGAGATCATGCAGGCCGGCCTGTCGTGGGAGATCGTGCTGAAGCGCCGCGCCACCATGCGTACTGCCTTCGCCGGATTCGAAGTCGACCGCGTCGCCGCCTTCACCGACGCCGACCAAATCCGCCTGCTCGCAGACCCCGGCATCATCCGCAACCGCCTGAAAGTGCAGGCGATCATCGCCAACGCCCAGATTATCCTGGGCATGCGCGCGAGCCATGGCAGCTTCGCGGACTGGCTCGACGCCCACTCCCCCCTCGAAAAGCCTGCGTGGATAAAACTGTTTCGCCAGACCTTCCGCTTCACGGGCGGCGAGATCGTCGGCGAATTCCTGATGAGCCTCGGCTGGTTACCCGGTGCCCATGCCGCCGATTGTCCGATCGGCCACCACATCGCCACTCTGAATCCGCCCTGGCAGCGCGTCTGACGCATATCGACATCGCGCCGGCCTTCCCCACGCCGGCTCCAGGCGCTATGGGACAACGCGGCAGCGCGAGGCAAGCGATGGAAGACGATACCGAAAACGCCGGCTCAACCGCGCCGGAAAGCCTGTTGCCCTACGATACCTGGACCGAGCAGGCGATGCGTCATGTCGCGGTCCAGGCGCTGAAACATGCCGCTCAGAACGGTCTACCCGGCGAGCACCATTTCTACCTGACCTTCCGTACCGACGATGCCGGCACAGTGATCCCCCCCCGCCTGCGCACCCAATACCCGCAGGAAATGACTATCGTAATCCAGCACCAGTTCTGGGACCTCACCGTTGACGAGGGCGACGGCACGCCTGGGGCCGGGCAGGTTAGCATCGGCCTGTCCTTCGGCGGCGTACCCAGCACGTTGGTGATCCCGTTCGTCGCAATCACCGCTTTTGCCGACCCTTTCGTGCGTTTTGGTGTCCGCTTCAACTACGCCCCGGCGTCGCCGGCGACCGAACCGCTGGCGTCCCAGGATGCTGAATCCCCCGAAGCGTCGCCGGCATCTGCCGAAATGCCGCAGGTCGTGAGCCTCGATGCCTTCCGGCGTCGAACGCCGCCCCGCGAATCCTGACCCTCTGCGCCCTGGAGATCGCACACCCATGAACGCAATGCCGCCGCGGCCCGCGAACTTCCTATACTCACCGATGTTCCCGCTCGGCCCCGACCCCACGCCCTGGCGGAAGCTGGATATTGAGGGCATTGCGACCAGCATATGCGACGGCCAGACGGTGCTGCGCGTGAAGCCGGAAGCGCTCAGCGCCCTTGCTTTCCAGGCCTTCCACGACGTCTCCCACCTGTTGCGTCCGGCCCATCTGGCCAGCCTGAAGGCTATCCTCGACGACCCCGAGGCCTCCGCCAACGACCGTTTCGTGGCGCTCGACCTGCTCAAGAACTCCAATATCTCGGCGGGCGGCATCCTGCCGATGTGCCAGGACACCGGCACGGCCATCATCTTCGGCAAGAAGGGCCAACGTGTCTGGATCGACGGCGACGAGGAGGAAGCGTTGTCCTGGGGGGTGCACCGCACCTACACCGAGACCAACTTGCGCTATTCGCAGATGGCCCCGCTCGATATGTTCCAAGAGGTCAACACCGGCAACAACCTTCCGGTTCAATTCGACATCCTGGCCGCCCCGGGCGAGCAACATGCCGACGAGTTCCACCTGATGTTCATCGCCAAGGGCGGTGGATCGGCCAATAAGAGCTTCCTTTTCCAGGAGACACGCGCCATCCTCTCGCCCGAGCGGATCGTAAAATTCCTTGAGACCAAGATGAAGACGCTGGGCACCTCTGCCTGCCCGCCCTACCACTTGGCCATCGTCATCGGTGGCACCTCGGCCGAGACCACGCTCAAGACCGTCAAGCTGGCCTCCACGAAGTATCTTGACCAGCTGCCGACCCAGGGCAGCAGGGCCGGCCACGCCTTCCGCGATCTGGAAATGGAGCAGAAGGTGCTGGAGATCAGCCGTAATACCGGCATTGGCGCACAGTTTGGCGGCAAGTATTTCTGTCATGATGTGCGGGTGATCCGCCTGCCTCGCCACGGCGCCAGTCTGCCTGTGGGAATCGGCGTATCTTGCTCTGCCGATCGGCAGATCAAGGCCAAGATCACGCCGAAAGGGGTGTTCCTCGAAACCCTGGAAACAGATCCCGGCAAGTACCTACCGGAGACGACTGACGAAATCCTCGGCGGCGAGATGGTCGCCATCGACCTCAACCGCCCAATGGCCGCGATCCGTCAGGAATTAAGCAAATACCCGGTGAAGACCCGCCTGTCGTTGACCGGCACGATGGTCGTCGCGCGCGACATCGCCCATGCCAAGCTGCAGGAGCGGCTCGATGCCGGCCATGACCTGCCCGACTACATCAGGAACCACCCGGTCTATTACGCAGGCCCGGCCAAGACGCCGGCCGGCATGGCCACCGGGAGCTTCGGCCCCACCACCGCAGGGCGCATGGACAGCTACGTTGACGCCTTCCAGGCCGCCGGCGGCAGCTTCGTCATGCTCGCTAAGGGCAACAGGAGTCGCGCGGTGCGCGAGGCTTGCCGCAAGTTTGGCGGCTTCTATCTAGGCAGTGTTGGTGGCCCCGCCGCCCGGCTCGCCCAGGACTGCATCCGCAAAGTGGAAGTGCTGGAGTATCCGGAACTTGGCATGGAGGCCATCTGGCGCATCGAGGTCGAAAATTTTCCTGCATTCATAGTGATCGATGACAAGGGCAACGATTTCTACGAGGGAACGGAATAGACAGCATGATGCCTCGTTGCTGCTATCTTAACTTCCCGTCCCGTGACGGGAACATCAATGACTTTCCAGAGGGCACCGAGTAGATGCGCTTCACTGTCGATCGCCTCGATCACATGGTGCTTTCCTGTCGCGACATGGAGGTTACCGCCTCTTGGTACCAGCGTGTGCTGGGCATGGAACGGGAGGAGTTCGGCCCTCGTAACCGCACCGCGCTGCGCTTCGGAGGGCAGAAAATAAATCTCGACCCGGTGACGCCGGACGTGCGGCCCATCACCGCCGCCGCCCCCGTCTCAGGGTCGCAGAACCTGTGTTTCATCACCGCGATCCGCCCAAATGACGTGGTCGAGCACCTGACGAGTTGCGGTGTTGCCATCGTCGAAGGGCCCGCCGCGAAGGTCGGTGCGCTTGGGCCCATAATGTCAGTGTACTGCCGCGACCCCGACGGCAACCTGATCGAAATCGCCACTTATCTGCGGGATTGAGCCGTTGTGCCGTCCTCCCGCCTTCGGCATTGCCGCCTTCACCCTGTTCTTGGCCTGCATTCCGCTCGCCAACTGGATGATTGGGCATGTCGGCACGGTTTGCATATCGAACGGGCCCTGTCTGTTTCCAGTGGCACCGGGGGTGATGGCGCCGTCGGGCGTGTTGATGATAGGTACCGCCTTGGTGCTGCGCGACATGGTCCAGCGCCTCCTGGGGCCGATTTGGGCGCTAGCCGCTATCGCCATCGGGGCCTGCCTGTCGCTGCTGCTGGCGCCGCCCGCGCTAGTGGTGGCATCAGTTGCGGCCTTTCTGCTGAGCGAACTGGCCGATTTTGCGATCTATACGCCGCTGCAGCGTCGTCGGCTGCTACTAGCGGTCCTCGTCTCCTCGACGGTTGGTTTGGTGGTGGACTCACTGGTTTTCCTGATGCTTGCGTTCGCCAGCCTTGATTACCTGGGCGGCCAGGTTATCGGTAAAGCCTGGGCGCTGCTTTTCGCGTTCCCTCTGGTGCGGCTTGTGCGCCGGGTTACGCCCGCGCCTACCTGATGCAAACGGCCGATTTCGACTTTGATCTACCACTGGACCGTGTCGCACAGTACCCGGCAAGCCCGCGCGATTCCGCCCGCTTGCTGCAAGTCACCGCCACCAACCTGCACGACCGCGTCGTACGCGACCTGCCGGGCCTGCTGCGCCCGGGCGACATGCTGGTTGCCAACAACACGCGAGTGATCCCTGCTCAACTCACCGCCCGACGCGGCGCGGCGCGCATCGGCATCACCCTCGACCACCCCGACGCCGCCGGCGACTGGCACGCGCTGGCCCGCAATGCCCGTCGCCTGCATTCAGGGGACACACTCACCTTTGAGGGAGACGACACGCTGTCGGCCACCGTGCTGAGGGGCAACGACGGCGGCGCGGTACTGTTGCGCTTCAATCTCGCCGACGAGGAGTTTGCGGATGCGCTACGCGCCGCTGGCACCCTCGCTCTGCCGCCCTACATCGCCCGTCCCGAGGGTGTCACGGCACAGGATCAGATTGACTATCAGACTGTCTTCGCAGCTCATCCCGGCGCCGTCGCAGCTCCCACCGCCGGGTTGCATTTCACGCCATCGCTGCTGGATCGGCTCAGCGCGCGCGGTGTCGGGCGAACCGCCGTCACGCTGCATGTCGGCGCCGGCACCTTCCTGCCAATGCGCACCGAGAACGTTGCGGCGCACCGCATGCATGCCGAGCGTGGCTACATAAACGCAGCATCGGCGGCAGCGATCAACGCAGCGCGCGCCGCGGGCGGACGTATTCTCGCAATTGGTACTACCACGCTGCGCCTGCTGGAATCGGCGGTGCGACCCGACGGCATCATCGCGCCTTTCGCCGGCGAGACCAATATTTTCATCACGCCCGGTACGGTCGTACGCAGCGCCGACCTGCTGTTGACCAATTTCCATCTGCCCTGCTCGACCTTGTTCATGCTGGTCTGCGCCTTCACCGGGACCGATCGTATGAAAGCTGCCTACGCCCATGCCATCGCGGCCGAGTACCGCTTTTTCTCCTATGGCGATGCAACCCTGCTGGAGCGGGCATGACCATCACCTGGACCACTGAGGGCACCGACGGCCACGCCCGTGCCGGCACCCTGCGAACCGCGCATGGCGAGATTGCAACACCGGTGTTTATGCCCGTCGGAACGGCCGGCACAGTCAAGGCAATGACCGCGGATGCCGTGCGCAGCACCGGGGCGCAGATCGTCCTCGGAAACACCTATCACCTGATGCTGCGACCCGGTGCCGATCGCGTCGCCGCCATGGGTGGGCTGCATCGCATGATGGACTGGCCAGGCCCGATCCTGACTGATTCCGGTGGCTTTCAGGTCATGTCGCTGGCCAGGCTGCGCACGATGGATGCCGACGGCGTCACCTTCCAGTCACACCTTGACGGCAGCCGACATCGGCTGACACCGGAGCGCTCAATCGATATCCAGCACAAGCTGGACGCAACCATCTCGATGGTGCTGGACGAATGCACCCCCTTTCCCGCTACCGAAGACCAGGCCCGTGACTCAATGGAGCTCTCGTTGCGCTGGGCCGTCCGCTCGCGCGACGCCTTCGTGGAGCGCGACGGGTACGGCCTGTTCGGCATCGTCCAGGGCAGCACCTATCCGGATTTGCGCAAGCGCAGTGCCGAATCCCTCTTGCAACATCGTTTCCCGGGCTACGCGATCGGTGGCCTAGCCGTCGGCGAGGGTCAGGAGAAAATGTTCTCCATGCTCGACATCACGCTCCCACACCTGCCAACCGACCGGCCGCGCTACCTGATGGGCGTCGGAACCCCGGATGACATGCTGGGGGCAGTAGCGCGCGGCGTCGACATGTTTGATTGCGTCATGCCCACCCGCGCCGGTCGCACCGCCCGCGCCTATACCGCGCGCGGGGTGTTCAACCTACGCAATGCCCGCTTCGCGGCCGATGATCGGCCGCTCGACCCCGGCTGCCGCTGCCCGGCTTGTTCGCGCCACAGCCGGGCCTATCTGCACCACCTGTTTCGCTGCGAAGAGATGCTCGGCCCGATGCTGCTGACCTGGCACAACCTGACCTATTACCAGGGATTGATGCAGGGGATGCGCGTCGCGATCCTGGCTGAGCAACTAGAGAGGTTCAGCGATATCATGCGGGTCGGCTGGCAGGCGGGAGATGAACTGTGATGAGCCATCCTATGATGGACCTGACGCAGCTTGGTCGCCAGACCAATTTGCCGACCTCCCCCGATGCGGCGGTGCTGGAGCGGGTGCCCAATCCGGCGTCCGGCGCCAACTACCTTGTCCGCTTCGCCTGCCCCGAATTCACCTCGCTTTGCCCGCTTACCGGCCAGCCGGACTTCGCCCATATCGTCCTCGACTACGTACCAGGTGACTGGCTCGTCGAGAGCAAATCATTGAAATTGTTCATGGGAAGCTTTCGCAACCACGGCGCCTTCCACGAAGCCTGTACGATGATGATCGCGCAGCGCCTCGTCGAGTTGCTGACCCCCACCTGGCTTCGCATCGGGGCCTACTGGTATCCGCGCGGCGGCATCCCGATCGACGTGTTCTGGCAAACGGGCGCGGCGCCTGACAGCATGTGGATTCCGGACCAGGGCGTGGCGCCCTATCGCGGGCGGGGATAAGTGGCGGCCTCACTCGCGGATGCCATCCGTGCCAAGGCCTTGCAACTGGGCTTCGACGCCGTCGGCATAGCCAAGGCCGAGCTTGGGCCAGAAATGCGGACTCGTCTGAAGGATTTCGTGACCCAGGGGCATCACGGCACCATGGGCTGGCTGGCCGAACGGCAAGATGAGCGCAGCCATCCGCAGTCCCTTTGGCCACTAGCGCGCAGTGTGATCTGCCTGGGGGTGAGTTACGCCCCCGAGGACGACGCGCTGGCAAATCTGGAGCGTGCCGAGGTCGGTAACATTTCGGTCTATGCCCGGCATCGCGACTACCACGACGTGGTCAAGGGGATGTTGAAGCATCTGGCGCAGTTCATAGTCGCCAACGCGGCGGTACAGGTGAAGGTATTCGTCGACACCGCGCCAATAATGGAGAAGCCGCTGGCAGCGCACGCAGGGCTGGGCTGGCAGGGAAAGCACACCAACCTGGTGTCACGCCGGCATGGCTCCTGGTTGTTCCTGGGCGAAATCTACACGACCTTGGACCTGCCCGCCGGTCCCGCTGAGGGCGACCATTGCGGAACGTGCCGACGTTGCCTTGATGTCTGCCCGACCAATGCCTTTCCCGGGCCCTACCGGTTGGATGCGACGCGATGCATCTCCTACCTCACGATCGAGCACGACGGCCCAATCCCGTCGGTGTTGCGCCAGGCGATCGGCAACCGCATCTATGGCTGCGACGACTGCTTGGCGGTTTGCCCCTGGAACCGTTTCGCGACGACGTCGCACCACATGAAGCTGCTGGCACGCGAGGATCTTCAGGCACCTCAGCTTGAAGAGTTGGCATCCCTGGACGATAAGGCTTTCCGGCAGCGCTTTGTCGGATCGCCCATCAAGCGAATCGGCCGTAACCGCTTTGTGCGCAACGTCGCCATCGCCATAGGCAACAGCGCGACCCCGGCACTACTGCCGGCCGCGCAGACACTGGCCGGCGATGCCGACCCCGTGGTCGCTGAGGCCGGCCGCTGGGCCATGGGATTGCTAACGCCGTGACTTGGCTGGTCAAGCGTAGTTTCACCCTGGCGGGGCATCGCACGAGTGTCGCACTGGAGGCGGAGTTCTGGGCGGCGCTGGAGCAACTGGCCGCAGCGCAGTCGCGCAGCCTCGCCAACCTGATCAGCGAGCTTGATGCCGAACGGTCGGCCGACCGCCCGCTGGCATCGTTGTTGCGCGTCTACATTTTGTGTCACCCCCCCTAGCCCCCCACGCCTGTTCAACGCTGCCGAACCCGCTGACCTGAGTCGAATCTGCAACACATAGCTGTGAGGTGGAGCCGTCGAAGCCGGGACGGATTCCCGAATCGGCAGATCTCGGTCTCCTGGGACTCCAACCGTCTCGGAGGTTGCCGTGGTTGCATTCGCGCTGTTGCTCGACTTACTGGCAGAGGTTCCTGATCCGCGCTGAGCGGAGGACAAGCTCTATAATAATCGCTACTATCATTTAGGCTGTTGGAAGAGTATCGGAGTGTGTCAACGACTTTGATACATCCGGTGTGGATATTTAGGCTTGGATTCTTGGCTTCGGCTGAGGCGGGTTGATCCAGGCTGCGGTGGGTTTGGCTGGCGGGTTTGGTGTTTTATTTACGAAGC
>Ga0105048_10009285_pt1 | contig 15672 bp, 11 predicted proteins | sample MAT05_FD_78382 | JGI IMG/M metagenome (GOLD analysis project Ga0105048, IMG submission 78382) | Freshwater microbial communities from Lake Fryxell liftoff mats and glacier meltwater in Antarctica - MAT-05 | ecosystem: Environmental > Aquatic > Freshwater > Ice > Liftoff microbial mat | place...
GCGCTCAGATCGATCACCGTCCGACCGGCGGCCAGCAGTGGGATGGCGTACTCGGCCGCCACCCCGTGCGGCAGGGCCAGCATCACCACGTCGGCCACCTGCGCCAGCCCCGCCGCGTCTGGTTCCGTGAACCGCAATGCCCGCGCCTTCGGATGACTGGCAAACCGTGGGAACACCTGCGCGACCGTCTGGCCAGCAGACTGACGGGAGGTCACCGCCACCAACTCGGCATGCGGATGGTGGAGGAGCAATCGGACCAACTCTTCCCCGGAATATCCGGAGGCACCGACGATCGCAACGCGGGTGGACATGATCTGAGGGATTCGGAGGGTGGAGAACGTCTCGGTAGAAAACAAAAAGTCCCCGCCGGAAAGCCAGCGGGGACTGTAAAGGAAGGGAGGATTAACGCTTCGAGAACTGGAAGCGCTTACGGGCACCTGGCTGACCGTACTTCTTACGCTCGCGCATCCGCGGATCGCGGGTCAGCAGGCCATCGGCCTTGAGGAGCGGGCGGAGCGCCGCATCCACTTCCAACAGGGCACGGGCAATGCCGTGACGAACGGCACCCGCTTGGCCGGCAGGGCCACCACCCTCGACGTTCACCCGAACGTCGAACTTGCCAGTCATCGCCGTGACGATGAAAGGCTGCAACACCGCACCGCGATGCTGTTCCAGGGTGAAATAGGCCTCAAAGAGACGGCCGTTGACGGTCACCTTGCCGGTGCCGGCAGAGATGCGGACACGGGCGGTAGCCGTCTTGCGGCGGCCGGTGCCAAGGAATTCGGTAATCTGAGCCATATCAGGAAATGGGTCCCAACTTCAGGTGTTCAACCGGCGTACGTCAGATCCTTGGGCTGCTGGGCATCATGGGGATGCTCGGCACCGGGATAGACCTTGAGCTTGGTCAGCAGGCGGTCACCCAAACGGTTCTTCGGGAGCATTCCCTTGACCGCATGCATGATGATCCGCTCCGGATGAGCTTGGCGAACGTCGGCCACAGCGCGGTAGCGCTCGCCGCCCTTCCAACCGGAGTAGCTCATGTACTCCTTGGTCGCTTCCTTGTTGCCGGTCAACACCACCTCGGCGGCGTTGATCACAACAACAAAGTCACCCGCATCCAGATGCGGGGTGTAGATAGGTTTGTCTTTGCCGCGCAAGGCGTCGGCAACTTGAACAGCAAGGCGACCGAGCACAGCGCCCTTGGCGTCAATCACGCGCCAGTCACGCCGCTGCATATCGATCTTCGGCAGATACGTCTTCATCGAAACTCTGAAAGCAAAGGAGCGGGATTTCTATCAAACGAACTCGCAACGTCAACAGATCATTCCGGAAATGTTCTGGAATCATCCGCTTCAACCTCCGATACAGCTCATGCTCCGCGCCGGCTGAACGAAGTCCGGCTGGCCAATCCGATGCCCCGCCTCCTTGCCCTGCACGATTTCCACCAGGCGCCGCCCAAGATCCTCGTCCGTCGCTCCACCCCGCAGCAGCGGCCTCAGGTCATGCTCCACCACACTGAACAGGCAGGTGCGAATCTTGCCATCCGCCGTCAACCGAAGCCGGTTGCAATGCCCACAGAAGGGTTCGCTCACCGGCGCGATCACCCCGATCTCCCCGCGACCATCGGAAAACTTCCAACGCCTTGCCGTTTCGCTGGGGTGCTCGGACTGATCCACCCGCACCAACGGGAACCTCGCCCTCAATCGCTCCACGATCTCCCGTCCGGGAACCACCAGTTCACTTTGCCACGCCCGGCTGGAATCCAACGGCATGAACTCGATGAAACGCAGCGAGAGATCCCGTTCCCGCGCAAACTCCGCCAGCGCCTCAACTTCATGGTCGTTCATCCCGCGGATGACGACGGCGTTCACCTTCACTGGATGGAACCCCATTTCCTGCGCCATGCGGATGCCGTCGAGCACCTCGCTCAAACCGTCGCGCCCCGTCATGCGACGGAAGTTTTCCGGATCCAGGGAATCCATGCTGAAGCTGACCCGGCGCAGGCCAGCCTCGCGCAACGCGACGGCCATGCGTCCAAAGAGGAATCCATTGGTGGTCATGGCCAGGTCTTCAACCCCTGGCAGGGCCGCAAGTCGGGCCACCAGGGTTTCGACTCCCTGTCGAAGGAGCGGTTCCCCGCCCGTCACTCGCAACTTGGTAACACCCAGTCCTACCGCCACCCTCGAAACGCGTTCGATCTCCTCGTAGGTCAGCAATTCCGCCTTCGGCTTCCACTCGTACGAGATGGCCGTCGCTACTGGCCGAACCTTCCCGACTCCCTCCCATCGGGATCGGTAAAAGTTGGCGGCCTCCTCCGTTTCCGGGAGGCAGTACAGGCAGCGGAAATTGCACCGGTCGGTGACGCTGACCCGAAGGTCACGCATTACCCGGCCGTGAGAGTCCCGAAGCGCATCTGCCATGTGAACCAGCCTACCTGATGTCAGGCGCGAAGCCAGTCGGGAGGACGCCCCGAAAAAACCAGGGATCGGATTCGGTCCCTGCGCCGGATACGATCGTCGCGTGGACACTTCCACCCTTCCGCCCCTTGTACCGGGCACGCTTTACCTCGTGGCCACGCCCATCGGAAATCTCGAGGACATCACGCTTCGCGCCATTCGTGTGCTGCGGGAATGCGACGTGGTCGCCGCTGAGGACACCCGGCGTACCGGCCAATTGCTTCAGCACTTCGAAATCCGGAAGCCCATGCTCAGCTACTTCCGGTTCAATGAAGCCCGCCGCTCGGTCGAGATCATCGAGCGTCTGCGACAAGGAGGAACCGTTGCTCTCGTCACCGACGCCGGCACCCCAGGGATCTCCGATCCCGGCGTCCGGGTGGTTTCGGAGGTAGTCGCCGCCGGTCTACGGGTCGAACCGATCCCCGGTGCCTGCGCGCTGGTGGCTGCGCTCACCGCGAGCGGGTTGCCAACCGATGAATTTCATTTCGCCGGGTTCCTGCCGGTGAAATCCGGACAGCGCGCACGCCGGTTGGGAGAATTGCTGGCGACGCCTGGGACCCTGTGCCTCTACGAATCCCCTTACCGGGTCACCCGTCTGCTTCAGGAAATCGCCGCCATCTCCCCACAACGCCGCGTCGTCGCCTGTCGTGAGCTCACCAAGAAATTTGAGGAATGGCTGAGAGGCCCTGCCATCCAGGTCGCCGCCGATCTCGAACTCCGCCCGCGCAAGGGAGAATTTGTCGTCCTGGTGAGCCCGGTCGGTGCCGGGTCCCAGCACCCCTCCGACGGATCAGACCGATCCGACTGATCCGGCGGATCCGTCTGGCTTTCCCGGTGGAGGCAGCTTCACCAAACCGAATTCCTTGGCTCGTCCATCGAGGAAACTGACGATCAACCGGGTCAGATCGACTTCGGCGAGGTGGATCCGCCAAGCTAGGAGAGGCAGGGTCAGAAGGAGTGCCCACCACCATCCGCCGAGGAATCCGATGACGATCAGCAGGGTGGCTGCAACAGACGAGAACACCGCCCATGCCATGAAGCTCCAGGACCCGTCCAGACGACATCTCAATACCTGGGTCCCGTTTTCCAGATACTCCCCGGCGGTCACCAATCGAAGCCGTGCCCAGCGGTTCCCGTAGATCTCCAGATCGTACCGACTCCATCCGCCGTCGGGCTTGTTCTGCCATGATCGTTCATCCAACCGCTCCAGAACGCGGCGGAGAAAGGCGGTCCGATCGATGGCTTCGGCGGACCAATACCGCAGCAAGCGAAGGGACTGATCCGTACCGGCAAGACTGAGGGAATCCAGCGTCTCCCGTGCACTGAGGGGAGTCTGCTGACCGCGCAGATGATTTCGATGCCGAGCCCAGCCCCGGACGACCGGTTGGAGCAGGAACAACAGGGCAACCAGCGGACGTGACCACCACCGGCGCCGACGGCGCGGCAGATCCGCCTGCGTCGCGGCCACCGTGCACATCGACAGCGAGATCAACAGTGAAGCCACGCCGAGGGTGCCCACGTAGGGTACCACGGATCCCAAAACCAGAAGCGGCAGCGTCGCCAGGAAATGGTACTCCAGGCTGGTCAACACCATCAGTGTCATCCCCGGACTCACCGAATAGATGCTCTGGAAGAATCCCGTCCCGAACAGACCGTGGTAGATGATCGGTCGACTCGTCTCCACGCCGATCTTGGCGGGAGAATAAATGCGGCCATGCCAAATGGATCCGCCAAAGCGATTGAAATTCTCCGGATGCCGACGTTCCAGCAGCGCCTCAGCGTCTCCATAACCGGCCTGCTGCTTCAGGTAGGCCTGAATGGTATTGCGACGGTAATGCCAGACGAAGCCGCCCGCGCTGAAACCAATTCGGTAAGCCCGCTGCTGCAATCGCCAGCAGATGTCCACGTCGTCCCCTGCCTTCCAGTACACCGGGTCGAACCCGCCCAACTCGAGCAACGCCCACCGGTGGAAAACCATGTTGCACCCCGGAATGTGTTCGGCGATCCGATCGGTGAGCATCACGTGCGCCGGACCGCCAGGCGAAACCATGACGGCCGCCGCCACCGCCGAGTCATCCGATGGCAGGAAATTGTGCCCGCCCATGCCGGCAAATCCCGAATACAGCAGATCGCCGACCACGTATCTCAACCAGTCTTCATCGGCCCGGCAGTCCGAATCCGTGAAGGCGACGATTTCGCCGGTGGCCGCGTAGATGCCCGTATTGCGGGCCGCGCTCAAACCGCGGTTCCGCTCATGTCTCAAGGTCCGCACCGAAGGGAACAGGGCGGCGATCTCCTGGGTGGAATCCGTCGAACCATCGTCGACCAGGATCACCTCGTAGTCCGGATAATTCAGTGCCTCCAGAGACTGGAGACAGGTCCGGAGGGTGGCCGCGCCGTTGTAGCTGGCCACCACCACCGTCACGCGAGGGGAGGCCTGAGGAAAACAAGGAGCCTCAAGGAACTGCTTTCGAACTGCCTCGAACGCCGGCTTTGGCTCCCGCTCCCGGTTCGTGAGGCCAAAAGCCCAGTCCCGGACGACCGCACCGTCCTTGAACCAATCGTCGGTAAAGCTGTAGATGAAGACCCCTGCCCCGCCGCCGCGGAAGGCCGCCTCGATTTTCCAAGTCAGGATCTCCGCCTGCCGCACCTCGCCCTCCCGGATCGAATCAATCCCGAACTCGCCCAGAACCAGCGGCTTCGTATCCGCCAGCATCTGCAGGCGCGCCAAGTAGTTTTCGAACGGGCGCCGATCGTGTAGGTAGACGTTGAAGCAGTGGAAATCGATGCTCCGCGGCCGCAGGAATTCCGTCGGGGGAAAATTGCCAAACGTACACAGCAACTCTGGATCCTCGGTCTTCGCCTCCGCCACCAGGCTATCCAGGAAATCCGCCACCGCTTCCGCCCCGCTCCAGCGAACGATGTCCGCTGGAATCTCATTGACCACACTCAGTGCCAGGACCGCGGGGTGCGCACGCAACAATCTCGCCGCCCGGCGAACCCGGTCCCGGGCATCCTGCCGAGTCTCCTCTGAATCGAGAAAGCAGAGGTGCTTGTTCCAGGGAACATCTACCAGGACCTTCAATCCCTGCTCCTGAAGCAGGTCCAGGAACCAACGCGGCGGAAGATGATACACCCGCACCGTGTTCGCCCCCAACTCGCGGATCCGCTCCAGGTCCAACAGGGTCCGTTCGCGACTGGCGAATCCTTCCCCCTCGATCCCCGACTCAAACGGACCGTACGTCACTCCCTTCGGATGGAACTTCCGACCGTCCACCCGGAAGAACTTGCCATCAACCGTGACGCGGGAACGGGAGGTGGGAGCAGTCGTCGACATCAATGCCGACCGGGGCACCTCAAGACGGAGCGCCGACTCCGCGGAGTGCGGCGGGACAACTTCCATTTTGAGTGACAGGTCACGGGACATGAGTTTGGGGACCGGCGGCGCGGATGCAAGAATTGGGACGAGGGAAGAAAAATGGCCCGCCGGTGTCTCACGCCGGCGGGCCCGACTTTTCCTATGCGTTAACCCTGCTGGCAACTCACCAGCAGAAATGGGTGTGCCCGCGGAACCGACGGGGGTGATGGACCATCACCGGATAAGGCGCAGGCATGTAGTACGGTGCCGGCACCATCACCACCTGGGGCGGCGGCGCGTAGTAGACGACCGGCGCAGGAACCACGTACACCGGGGCCGGGGCGGGCACGTAATACACCGGCGCAGGTGGTACAACCGGCGCGACGGCCACGTAAACGGGCGGTTGGTAGACCACCGCCGTGGTCGGCGCATAGCGCACCGGCTCAAATGCCCGGGCCACCACGCCCGCCGCCACCACGCCCGTCAGGACCTTGCCGGCCACCGCCCACTCCCGATCTCCTGCCCGGGCTTCCGGACTGAAGGCGCCCAGCAAGAGGGCGAAGGTGGTGGTGGCACCGATCAATGTCGTTTTCATTTTGTCTGCTCCGCTTTCTGAAGCTGGGGAGGCAGACTCGTCCCCAATCGCTTTATTCAGCAGCCATCTGGAGGGCTGCTTCAGTGGATCAGACCGAACAGCCCCATCGGTCTGATCGGTCGGATCCGCCCGGGCTCACCTACCGGTACAGCAGGAACCGCTCCCTACGGCGCTCAAAGTCTGCCAGGCCGCGGTCACGCACCTGGAGGATGGTCTTCCAGGGTTTGCCCGTGCGGATCGCCTCCAACGTGGCCATGTCGCCCAGCAGCGTGTTCATCTTCTCCAGCTTCAACTCAGCCGGGTACAACCGGTGCAGGGTCAACGCCAGCAGCGCTCCGAGGTCCGAGGCGCGCAACCGGTCCCGATCGGTCACCAGGATCTGGACACCCCCACATTCCTTCCCCTGGAAAACACTGGCCGTGGGCGTAAATCGAGCGGGGATGAAGCGGACTCCCGCAAGCCCGGCGGCATTGAGTTGCGTCGCCAGTCGAAGGTCGTCCACGTAGGGCGCACCAATCACTTCAAAGGGGGTCCCGGTGCCACGACCCACGCTGACCGCACAGAACTCCAGGAGTCCCACCCCGGGATACAGGGTCGCTTCGGTGAGCGAGCGCATGTTGGGCGAGGGATTCGTCCAGGGAAGCCCGGTCGCGTCAAACCAGGACGCGCGGATCCAACCGCGACACGGGATCACGGTCAGAGCCACTCCCAGTTTGCGCTCGGCCTGGAACATCCGGGCCAATTCTCCGGCCGTCATGCCGTGTCGCACTGGGATTTCATGCCACGCCACAAAACTCCGGGCATCGGACAGCACCGGCCCTTCCACCGTCGAGCCATTCACCGGGTTCACCCGATCCAGGACGATGAACTCCTTGCCCGCCTTCCCAGCCGCTTCCATGCAGTTCCCCAAGGTGGAGATGTAAGTGTAGAAACGGCAGCCGATGTCCTGGATGTCGAAAACCAGCACATCGAGGTCCGTCAACTGTTCCGGTGTCGGCGCACGCCGCTCACCATACAGGCTGTACACCGGGAGTCCGGTCTTCTCGTCGCGTCCGTCCGACACCTTTTCGTCAAGCAATCCACGAATGCCGTGCTCGGGCGAAAACAACGCCACCAACCGCACGCCTGCCGCTTCGTGCAGCAGATCCAGCGTCTGCCGCCGCGAACGATCGCGCCCGGTGTGATTGGTGATCAGGCCCACCCGCTTGCCCTTCAATGCTTCGAACCCCGTGAGCGCCAGCACATCCACGCCGTTCAAGACCCCGGTTCCGTCCGCATCCCCTGCCCCGTGCCCGATCTCTGCGTCGTCCACCGCGTTTGATCCGGTCAGTCCAGTGACTGCGACCGGCCACTGCACGTCCGCCAGGGCCTCTGCGGCGAGGGTTCCCAGACGCTTCCGCAAGGCCCGGACATCTCCCGCTTCGGTCGGATGATTCCGGTTCGACATCAGGATCACGAAGGTGGAAGTGACCGGGTCAATCCACAGGGAGGTTCCGGTCCATCCGGTATGCCCATACGATCCGATGCCAAAGTGGGTGCCGCGCGGGCCTGCATAGGGAGAATCGATGTCCCAGCCGAGTCCACGTGCAGCGAGTCCGGCGGGCGATTGGACCGAGGTCATCGCCTTCACCGTTTCCGATCGGAAGATTCGGCGCCCCTCCAACGTTCCCCCGTTGAGCATCATCCGCGAGAACCGGGCGACATCCGAAGCCGTCGTAAACAGTCCCGCGTGCCCCGCCACCCCCCCCATGCGACGGGCGGTCGGATCATGAACCTCTCCACGGAAAAAGCGCCCCTCCGCCACGCGTTCGGTGGGTGCGATGCGACCGGTTCCCCCCGCATTGGAACCCCGCCGTCGGTAGGACGTATCCCGCATGCCGAGCGGTCCGTGGATTTCCGCCTGGACGAAAGCGTCCAGTTCCCGACCGGAGACACGACGGACGATTTCACCCAGAACGATAAAGTTGATGTCGCTGTACACGAACCGGGTGCCCGGTGCCTGGGTCGGGGTCTCATCCGCGGCCAGTTTCAACGCCGTCTCCCATCCCTCCCAGGCCGTCGCCCGTCCCAGGCCCGGTCGCAACCCGCTGGTGTGGGTCAGCAACTGCCGGAGGGTGATGGCTTCCTTTCCGTTGGCGGCAAAAGCGGGGAAATACCGGGACACCGGCGCCTCGAGATCCAACCGCCCCCGTTCCACCAGCAGCATGACCGCAGGCGTCGTTGACAGGACCTTCGTGAGGGAGGCCGCGTCAAAGATCGTCTCCTCGGTCATGAGCTCGGCCTGGGGTTCCACCGCTCTTTGGCCGTAAGCCTTGTGAAAGGATTCTCCCCGGTGCTCCACCCAGATGACGGCTCCCGGCAATTGCCCGAGGGCGATCGAATCCGCCACCGCCTGGTCGATCTCGGCCAGCTTTTCCGGGCGGAACGCGGGTGGTCGCCGCGTCGCCCTCGCGCCGTATTCCTTCACCGCACATCCGGCAGCCCCCGCCAACAGGAGCCAAAACACCATCCAGACCCAACGCAGCCGACGATTCATCGTCCGACAATAGGCACCGGGATGCGGGTCACTTCCAAGAATGAAGTTGGACGTTCGCTGCCTGGGCTTCTGCGGTTGGCGTCACGAAGCCGCTTGTCTAGCCTGCGCCCATGCCAAGTGCGTCGTTATGGTGGGATCTGTTTCATCCCGAAGAATGGCTGAGAAATCCTCTGTTCCTGATCGGGGTCCTCTTCCAGATCTGGATGTGCATTGACGCCATCCGCCGGGGGGAATGGATCTGGGCCGTCTGCATCGTGGTGTTCACGGTGTTCTCGGCCCTGCTCTACTTCTTCATGGTCTACCGACAGCAGGGGCCTGTCGGGGGTGGCCTGTCCGGATTTGAACTCCCCGGCGCGCGTGACCGGGCGCGCCTCAAGCAGATCATGAACCGGATCCATCATCTCGACCACGCCCGCGATCATCTGGACCTGGCGGACCATCTGTTCGCTCAGGGGAAGTTCGAGAAGGCCGAAGCCAGTTACCGCGCCTCGCTCCAGCGCGATCCACAGGATCTGGACGCCATCGCCCACCTGGGACAATGCCTGCTGCGGCGGAAGCGTGCCGCGGAGGCCAAACCATTGCTGGAAGCCGCTCTCGCCCAGCAACCGAAGCACGATTACGGCCACACCCAGATGGCGCTTGCCGAGACCCAGACCGCCCTGGGCGATACGGACGCTGCGCTTGCGACCTGGGAGGCCGTGCTCGCGCAACACGGCTACGCCCGGGCCAAAGTCCAGTACGCCGAACTGCTCCTGAGTCGCGGTCGAAAGGCCGAAGCCCAGACACTCCTTCGGGAACTGATCGAAGACGATCGTTTCTCCCCGAGGTTCCAGCGGGCCCGGGACAAGACCTGGATCCGCCGCGCCGGGAAGCTGCTTTGATCAGATCTGCTCGAAGTAGCGGCGCTTTTCCCAGTCTGTCACCGCCAAATCGAAGGCGGCGCACTCCAACCGGGCGTGGCGTACGTAGAAGTCCACCACGCCATCCCCAAACGCCGAACGCGCCAGCGCGGACTGGTCCATCAGGTTCGCCGCCTCCGCCAGACTCGACGGCAGGCGGGCCAAGTTCGGATCGACATAGGCATTCCCCTTGTACCCCACCCCGCAATCCAATCCCTCGCGGATCCCGGCAAAACCCGCGGCAAACATGGCAGCGAAGGCGAGGTACGGATTTGCATCCGCCCCGGGCATCCGGTTCTCGATGCGGAACGATTTGCCATGCCCAACAATCCGGAAACCGCAGGTCCGGTTGTCCGTGGACCATGCCATGCGGGTCGGCGCCCAACTCCCCGACTGGTAGCGCTTGTAGCTGTTGACGGTCGGCGCGAAGAAAAGGCAGAGCTCCGGACAATACTTGAGAAGACCCCCCAGGAACTGACGGAAAAGCTTCGAGCCCTCCCCAGCCTCCGCATCCCAGAACATGGGTTTTCCCTCGCGCCACAGGCTGAGATGGAGATGACAGGAATTGCCTGCTTCACCCGCGGCATACTTGGCCATGAACGTGACCGCCTTGCCGTGCTGCTCGGTGATCTCCTTCACCCCCTGCTTGAACACGACGTGCATGTCCGCCATCGGCAGCGGTTCGTCGTGCGTGAAGTTGATCTCATGCTGTCCTCGGCTCCACTCGCCCTTGCTGCTCTCGACCGGCACCCGGGCTGCGCACATCCCGTTCCTCACCGCCCGCATGAGAGGTTCATCCCGGGTCGGTTGCATCAGGTGATAGTCGATCCGGTAATCGCTCGAAGGCTTCAGATGGTGGTACCCGTCTTCGAACGCGGCATGGTACGTCTGGTTGAACAGATAGAACTCCAACTCGCTCGCGCAGCGGCAGCTGTAGCCGGACTCCCGCAACACCTCCAACTGACCGCGCAACACCGAGCGCGGTGCCTCGGCCACCCACTGGCCGTCTTCACGGACGTAATCGCACAACACCAGCACCGATGCCGTTTGCCAGGGCAATTCCCGCAGCGTGGACAGGTCGGGCCGCATCAGGAAATCACCGAAACCGGCATCCCAGTTGGCCACCTGAAACCCGTCGAGCGGATCCATGTCCAGGTTCACCGTCAGGAGGTAGTTGCACCCGTGGGTTCCATGGCTCACCACCGAGTCGAGGAAGTAGTCCGCCCGAAAGCGCTTCCCCACCAACCGTCCGAACGGATCGGGGAAACCCACCAGCACGGTATCGATCCGTCCCGAACTCACCGCTTCCTGCAGCTGCTCAATGGTCATGATGTGCCTTGGCCTGTCTTTGATTGGAAATCGCCGTGACCCTCAGGAGGCCACATAGACGTTCTTCGTCTCGGTGTAGCCGTCCATCGCGGCCATGCCCAGGTCCCGTCCCAGGCCCGACGCCTTGAACCCTCCGAATGGGGCCTCGACGTGGACGCTGTTGTGACAGTTCACGCTCAGCACGCCGCTGTCGATCGCCCGACTCACCCGCAGCGCCCGGGAAAGATCCCGTGTCCACAGGGATCCGCTCAATCCGTAGGGCGAATCGTTCACCTCCCGAATCATCGTCGCCTCGTCGTCGAACGGGGTAATGGCCACCACCGGACCAAAGATTTCCTCGCGCCAGCAGCGGTCCCCGCGGCCCACGTCGAGCAGGACCGTCGGCTCGAGATAGAATCCCTTGGAGAAGGGCCGTCCCCCCCCGCAGACAAAGCGCGATCCTCGGCTCCGTGCATCCGCCAGATAGGCCTCCACCGTCGTCCGCTGTGCGGCGCTGGCCATTGGCCCCAGCTGGGTCGCATCCAGCGCCGGATCCCCGACCACCAGCTTCCGGGTCGCGGCCACGAATCGTTCCACAAACGCCGCGTACACCGAACGTTCCACAAACATCCGACTGCGGGCACAGCAATCTTGGCCGGTATTGGCAAAAACGCTCATCGGCGAGCTGTCCGCGGCCTTTTCCCAATCGGCATCCGCGAAGACCACATTCGGAGATTTTCCACCCAACTCGAGCGATACCCGAGTCAGGTTGCGAGCGGCCAATTCCATGATCCTTCGGCCAATCTCGGTCGATCCGGTAAAGGACACCTTCCGCACCCAGGGATGGGTTACCAGGGCGTCACCCACCGCGGCGCCGCTCCCCGGCAGGATCTGCAGAACGCCTGCCGGCAGCCCTGCCTTCACCGCCAGTTCTCCCATCTTGAGCGCCGTCATCGGCGAGATCGACGCCGGCTTCAAAATCACTGCATTGCCCGCGGCCAGGGCCGGAGCCGCCTTCCATGCGGCGATCGGCAGCGGAAAGTTCCAGGGCACGATCGCCGCCACCACTCCCATCGACTGTTTCAGCGTGAAATCAAATCCCCCGCGCCCGACCGGAAGCGTCTGGCCCCCGAACTGGGAAATCGCACCGGCATAATACTCGAACACCCGACCGGCGAGACCGGCCTCGTCCCGGGCCTCGGCGATGGGCTTTCCCACCTGCCGTCGTTCCAATTGTGCCAGTTCTTCGTTGTGCTCGCGCAACACCCGGGCCACCCGATAAAGGATCTCCGCCCGTTTTCCCGGCGCCAGATCACGCCACCCCGATTCCCAGGCGCGCTGCGCCGAGGTCACCGCAGCCTCGACATCCGACACCGTGGCCGCAGCCACTTCGACGAATGCTTCCTCGGTGGCTGGGTCCACCAGAGCGATCCGGCGACCATCTGAAGCCGCCCGATATCCGCCGTCCAAAAACAAATCGTTGGGAAAATTCATGACTTTGTACCGCGCGACTGTAGGAACCTCGAGCCTCCGTGGCCCAGCCCAATCCCATGCCACAAAAAGGGGGTGCTCCGGGCGCCGGGAGGGTCGCATTCCGGCAAAAGCCTGATAAGCTCGGCCCACCTACCCGCGATGCACCTGCCACATGATCCCGTCATCCTGTTCGATGGAGTCTGCCATCTCTGCAACTCGACCATCGGGTTCGTGATCCGGCGCGATCCGCTGGCTCGCGTACATTTCCTCCCCATCCAGTCGCCGCAGGGTTGTGAAATTTACCGGAGCCAGGGCCTCAATCCCGACCAACCCAGCACGATCCTTTGGGTCAGCGAGGGCCAGGTCCTGACTCGATCCGACGCGATCATGGCAATCGGCAGGCAACTGGGATTCCCCTGGTCGCTCGTGGTGGTCGGGCGCGTTCTGCCCCGTCGGACCCGGGACTGGCTCTACGACTTCATCGCCACGCGGCGCTACCGCTGGTTTGGCCGGAGTAACGCCTGTCTCGTCCCGACCCCCGAGATCCGGGCACGATTCCTCAAATGACCCGGCCGCCGGCACCCCGCAAAGGCATCAAAAGCCCCTTCAGACCCGCAGTTTCACCAGCAGATCCTTGCTCTCGACGATTTCGCCCAGCGTGGCGTACAGGGCATCCACGACGCCATCAACGGGTGCGGTGATGGTCGTCTGCATCTTCATCGCTTCCATCATGAGGAGCTTGTCGCCCTTGGACACCTTCTGCCCGACGGTGACCGAGAGGGTGGCGACCAAACCGGGAATCGGCGCACCCACCTGGGTCGGATCCGCGATGTCGGCCTTGGGCCGGGTCTTGGTCTGAGGTGCCACCTTGCGGTCGTTGACGTACGCCTCACGACTGATGCCATTCAGCTCAAAAGTAATCGTGCGACGCCCGTCCTTGTCCGGTTCGCTCACGTTGATCAGCTTGATGATCAGCGTTTTTCCTTCCTGAATCGCGACGCTGATCTCCTCTCCCCGGCGCAGGCCGTAAAAGAATGCCGACGTGGGCAGGACCGAGACGTCGCTGTACTCGCGCTGGTGCTTGGAGAAGTCGACGAAGACCTGCGGATACATGAGGTGCGAGAAGACGTCGTCTTCGGTCACCGTCCGCTTGAGCTTCCCCGCCAATTCTTCCCGCAACTTGTCGAACTGGACCGGCACCGCCGCGGCGCCGGGGACGACCTGAAGCTCGAAATTACGCTGTGCCTCGGCGTGGCGTTTGTCGCCGAGCACGACCCTTGAAACTCCCTCAGGCCAACCGCCCTCCGGCCAGCCAAGACCACCGGAGAGCATATCCACCACCGACTCCGGGAACGGGGTCGCACCGGCCTCCAGGTTCAGGACATCCACGGGTTTGATCCCGCGACTGAACAGGAAGAGCGCCATGTCACCGACCACCTTGGACGAAGGCGTCACCTTCACGATGTCTCCGAACAACTGATTGACCTCCGCATAGGTCCGGGCGATCTCGGGCCAACGGTGTGAAACCCCCATGCTGGCGGCCTGTTCCTTGAGGTTGGTGTACTGGCCTCCGGGCATCTCGTGCAGATAAACCTCGGCCGATCCCGTCTTGGGTGCCGTGTCGAAGGGCGTGTACATCTCGCGGACCTTTTCCCAGTAGTCCGAGAATTCATTCAGGGTCTCGACGTCGAGCTTGGTGTCCCGCGGCGCGTGCTGCAGGGCCGCCGCGACCGAGTTGAGGTTCGGTTGGGAAGTACTGCCCGACATCGACGCCATGGCCAGATCGACGATGTCCACCCCCGCATCCGAGGCCTGCAGGATCGACGACGCCTGAACTCCGGAGGTGTCGTGCGTATGGAAATGAATCGGAATCCCCACCGCCTCCTTCAGCGCCCTTACCAACTTGCGTGCGGCAAACGGCCGGCACAGTCCGGCCATGTCCTTGATCGCAAGCGTGTGCGCACCCATCCGCTCCAACTCCTGGGCGAGCCGGACATAGTACGCGAGCGGATACTTGTCGCGCTTCGGATCCAGGATGTCGCCCGTGTAGCAGACTGCCGCCTCGCAGACGGCGTGCGTGCCCTGCACCGCTTCCATCGCCACGCGCAGGTTCGGGAGGTAATTGAGCGAGTCGAAGATCCGGAAGATATCCATCCCCGCCTCCGCCGCGTGTTTCACGAACCCCGCCACGACGTTGTCCGGATAGTTGGAGTAGCCGACTGCATTGGACCCGCGGAACAGCATCTGGAAACAGATGTTGGGGATGCGCGCCCGCAACTGACGCAGGCGTTCCCAGGGATCCTCGCTGAGGAAGCGCATCGCCGTGTCGAAGGTCGCCCCACCCCACATCTCCAGTGAAAACAAACCGGTCCGCGCATCGCCCAACCGCCGCGCCATCGCATCGGCACATGCCAGCATGTCGTAGGTGCGCACCCGCGTGGCCATGAGGGACTGATGGGCATCGCGAAAGGTCGTGTCCGTCACCAGCAGGCGCTTCTGTTGGTCGATCCAACTCGCAAAGCCGCGCGGCCCGAGTTCCAGCAGAAGGTCGCGGGTGCCCTTGGGCATCGGCGTCGCCAGATCCACCCTGGGCACCACTGGCAGGTCGAACGGTTTCGTCGGCCGATACCCCTTTGCGTGGGGATTGCCATTCACGATCACGTTGCCCAGGAAGTTCAGGACTTTGGTCGCGCGGTCCTTGCGGACCTTGAACGTAAACAACTCGGGTGTCGTATCGATGAGGGTGGTCGTGGCGTGCCCCTCACGGAAGACGCCGTTCCCAATCACGTTTTCGAGGAACGGGATGTTCGTCTTCACCCCGCGGATCCGGAACTCCGAAAGCGCCCGGTGCATCCGATCACAGGCCACATGGTAGGTCTGACCGCTGGCGATCACCTTCACGAGCATCGAGTCGTAAAACGGGGTGATCACCGCCCCGGCATATCCCATGCCCCCATCCAGCCGGATGCCAAACCCGCCGGGGGACCGGTAGGCGAGCAGCCGCCCGTAATCCGGCATGAACTTGTTCTCGGGATCCTCGGTCGTGA
>Ga0105048_10009288_pt1 | contig 15668 bp, 10 predicted proteins | sample MAT05_FD_78382 | JGI IMG/M metagenome (GOLD analysis project Ga0105048, IMG submission 78382) | Freshwater microbial communities from Lake Fryxell liftoff mats and glacier meltwater in Antarctica - MAT-05 | ecosystem: Environmental > Aquatic > Freshwater > Ice > Liftoff microbial mat | place...
CTCCCGTCAATCCAGTCAATTCATTCACTCCAGTCAGGCCTCACGAGCGTCAACAGCCCCAACCTGGATCAAGACATCAGCCTCCCGGACCTGATCGACAAACACCTCTCCCCCTAGAACCCCAAAACGTCCCCCTCGGACATCGCCGCCTCCTCATTCCCAATTCCGCCTTAGGCCAATCGAACCCAAACCGTCGAGCTCAACCCAACCGAAAACCCGCTGCCGAAAAAAACTTGGCACATCGGACAGGAAGGCTACGCTCATCAGCGTTGAAAACACGTCATGAACCCCGCCACAGACATCCCACTTCGGCTCAAAACCGGCCTGAAACCGCCGAGTGCGGCCCCCATTCATCCTTCATCCTTCAATCGCCCCGCTCCCTCGCCATTCCGGCCCGGCCCCTCCAAAGCAATTTCCTAGCAGACAGACAACCCATCCGCTCTTGATGTCTCGATTCGCACTCACCTGGTTTATTTTCGGCACCGTCGCAGCTTCTGCCGCCGTGGATTTCGAGACTCAAATCCTGCCGATCTTCGAAAAGAACTGCTTCGAGTGCCACAGCGCGAAGGCGAAGAAACCGAAGGGTGACGTGAGCCTCGACACGGCGGTGGCACTCGCAGAGATAGCGTCTGAATTTGAATGGAAGGAAGTCGTCGGACTGCTGAAACTCCCGAGTGGTGACGACGATCTCATGCCACCAGAGGACAAAGGTAAGCCGCTCCGCAAGGACGATATCGCCCTCATCGAGCAGTGGGTGCAGGAGGGCGCGAAGCTCGGTTCCTTCATCGCCTTCACGCATCGAGTGGGGAAGCAAACGTCCGGTCTGGGGAAGAAAAGCATCGCAACCGAGACGCGGGCCGCTGCTGCGGAGGTCGACCGCCTCGTCGCCGCCGGGCTACAGCAGCGCGGCCTGGAGCGCACGCCGGAAATCGACGACGCTACCTTCCTGCGCCGCGCCTTTCTCGAACTCGCCGGGCGTAACCCGACCGCCGTGGCAGCCGCCGCATTTCTCGAATCCAAGGCCGCTGACAAACGCTCCGGCCTCATCACGCAGCTCTCTGACTCCGCCGCCTATGTGTCACGCCATCTCGACTATTGGGAAAAGGTGCTGCGCGCGCAGTCGAAGCAGGACGGCAACGAGCAGGATACGTGGTTGCGCTACCTCCGCACGGTCATCGCCGCGAACCAGCCTTACGATCAATGGGTGCGCGAAATGTTCACCTCGGAAGGCCGCATGTGGGAAAATCCCGCGATCGGTTTTTACATGCGCGACACGAAAAACCGGCTCGCGGGCTATGAGGCGATGAGCGCCGTTTTTCTCGGCACGGACATCGGCTGCGCACAGTGTCACGATCATCCGCTGAAGCCGCTCAGCCAACTCGGCTACTTCAAGATGTATGGCTTCTATTCCGCCAGCCATCCTTTCAATGGTACGCAAGACCGTTTCACGGCGATGAAGGACCGCGACTTCGTGGCTTCCTATGAAAAGCGCAATAGCGATGCGCGGGAGAAGCGACTGTCCCAGCGCGAGCGCGAGATGCAGATGGTCATCCTCGGCTACGTCAGCAGCGCCGACCTGAAGAACAAGATCACCGCACGCGACGAGACCAGCGGCTCGCGTGTCCCAGACTCATACCGCTACGACGATGTCAAACATAAGTCCTACCTTCATCCCGAGCCGATCTTCGGCAAAGCGCCCGCGCTGGCGAAGAAGGGCGAGAAGCCGATGGAGGTCTTCGCGCAGTGGACGACCGATCCGCAGAATCTCAAATTCACCCACGTCATCGCGAACCGGATGTGGCTAAAAATCATGGGTGCTCCCGTGCTCGGGCCGCCGACGGACATCGTGGTGCCGGAGGCGTCCGCGAACCCCGTGCTCGCCGCTCATCTCGCGGAACTGATGCTCGCCTGCGGTTACGACTTGAAAAAATTCCAGGCGATCCTGATGAACACGCGCACCTATCAGTCGGTGGCCGTGCCTGCGGAAAAGGCCGGCGCGGATTTTGTCTTTCAAGGCCCGGTGATGCGCCGCCTTTCCGCCGAGCAGATCTGGGACAGCCTGCTCACCCTGATCCGCGTGGACATCGACCCGCCCGTCGCCACGCCAGTGCCGGACTTCAGCTTTCTCCGCGCACTCCGGGGCGCGGAGTCGCCGGACCGATATTGGGAACTCGTGAATGCAGAGATCGACTTGCAAATGCAGGACAAGACGGGCTATTTCGGCGCTCGTGGCGACTCCATTCGCTCTGATGTGAAGACCAGCCGGCAGGGCTTCGACAGCGATTTTCTCGTCCGCGCATCGGAGCTGAAATCGCCCGCGCCAGACGGCCATTTCCTCCAAGTCTTCGGCCAGGGCAGGCGTGGCGTGATCGAAGATCAATGGGACACCGCGACCATCCCGCAGGCGCTGATGCTCCTGAATGGCAATCTCCACGATGAAGTCGCCAAGCCCGGCTCGGCCATCTCCACCGCGCTCGGCGACATGGCCGACCCCGCAGCCACCATCCGCCGCATCTACCTCGCCGCGCTCGCCCGTATGCCCGATCAGGATGAACTTGCACTCGCCCGCCAAGTCACCGCCGACGGCTCGCGGGAGAGCTACTTTACGCTCCTCTGGATACTCCTCAACACGACCGAATTCATCCTCCAGCCATGATCGATACTGACCTCACCCGCCGCCTTTTCATCGACCGCATCGCGAAGAGCCTGCTCGGCCTCAGCATCCTGCCGCACACCGCTTTCTCCGCCGCCGCAGCCACCGGCAAAGCCAGCGCCGACAGTGTGATCTATCTCTTCATGGACGGCGGCATGAGCCATCTCGATACCTTTGACCTGCGCCCGGATAACAAGGAAATCCAAGGCCCCGTCACCGGCATCAAGACGAAGGTTCCAGGCATTTATGTCACCGAGCATCTACCGCGACTCGCGCAACAGATGGACAAGATCGCCCAAATCCGCAGCATGACTCACACGCAGGGAAATCACAGTCCCGGCACTTATCATGTCCGCACCGGCTATGATATGGGCAGCCGCGCCGTCGCCCATCCGGCGCTCGGTTCATGGATCACTAAGCTCGCACCGCGACTGAATCCCGCGATGCCGCCGTATGTCCGCGTCGGCGATCTCGGCGGTCATCCGAGCAACGGCTTCTTCCCCGCCACCTACAGCCCGCTGCCTGTCTCCAGTGCCAAAGCCGGACTGCAAAACAGCGCCCTGCGCGAGGGCCACGACCAGCGCACCTTTCACGACAGCCTCGAACTCGTCTCGCAGTTCGACCGCAAATTCCGCGCTAGCCACGCTGGCAGCGCACAGGTCGCCGCCTACACCGATCTTTACACCGAGGCCGTTCGACTCATGGCCAGCAAGGATCTCGAAGGCTTCGATATTTCCAAGGAACCCGCTGCCATGCGGGAAGCCTATGGCAAGAGCGGCTTCGGCCAGGGCTGCCTGCTCGCGCGGCGGCTCGTCGAGCGCGGTTCGCGTTTCGTCGAGGTCGATCTCGGCGGCTGGGACACGCATACGGACAACCACAAAGGCGTCGCCGAGAACTGCGGCACGCTCGACGAAGCGCTCGCCACCCTGCTCACCGATCTCGCCGCGAAAGGCATGCTGGAACGCACGCTCGTCGTCCTCGCCACCGAGTTCGGCCGCGCCCCGCAGATCGACCAATACGCTGGCCGTAATCACAATCCCTTCGGCTTTACCACGCTGCTCATGGGCGGTGGAGTCACAGGCGGCGCGGTGTATGGCAAGACCGACCCTAGCGGCAAAGGCGTCGCCGAGAACCCCGTGAGCGCGCAGGATTTCAACGCCACCATCGCCCATGCCCTCGGCGTCGATTACCTGAAAATAGCAACGCCCAGCCCCGGCGGCCAGTTTTTCTCCATCGCCGGAAAAGACACCGCACCGATCAAGGGCGCGCCGCTCGCTGCGCTCTTCGGCTGAGACAGAACGGGAAACGTCTTCTCTGTTCTGCTAGGAATTTGCTTTTCACCGCGTCGCGCCGGAAACGGATCGGGCGTCGGGCGGTGCCGGGGAGTGAGGGGGTCTGTTGGTGCAGCGGGTTCGGTCGAGTGCAGGACCGTGAGCGGCGCCAGGAAAAACGCCATGACGAGGAGGATGGATTTCATAGTGGGGGGATTATTTTGATTTCGGGCGATGACGAATCGATCAGGCGAGCAACCCTTTCACCACCTCGCCATGCACGTCGGTCAGCCGGAATTCGCGGCCTTGGAAACGGTACGTCAGGCGGGTGTGGTCGAGGCCGAACTGGTGGAGAATGGTCGCGTGGAAATCGTGCATCGACACCGGGTCGCGCGCGACGTGCCAGGCGAAGTCGTCGGACTCGCCATAGACCTGGCCGCCTTTGATCCCGCCGCCCGCCATCCACAGGCTGAACGCGCCGGGATGATGATCGCGCCCGGTGATTTTCCTGAATCCCGGACGGTTTTCGCCGAGCGCGGTGCGGCCAAATTCGGAGCCCCACACGACGAGCGTGCTGTCGAGCAGTCCGCGTTGTTTGAGATCCTTGAGCAGCGCGGCGATCGGCTGATCCGCCATCAGGCAATTGTGCGCGAGCCCGGTGTCGAGCGCGCTGTGATGATCCCAAGACGCGTGGATGATATTCACGAAACGCACGCCGCGCTCGACCATGCGCCGCGCCTGCAGGCAGTGGCGCGAGAAGGTCTGGAAGAGCCCCTTCCCGCCGAGGTTGCTTTTGATTTCCGGTTCGATCCGGTTGATGCCGTAAGCGTCGAGCGTGGCCTCGGTTTCGCCCGTGATGTCGGAGAGTTCCGGCGCGGCGCTTTGCATGCGGAAAGCCAGTTCGTAGCTGTTGATCCGGCTGGCAATTTCGGGGTCGCCGATGTGGCGATGGCGCAGGCGGTTGAGGTCGTTCAGCGCGTCGATGCTGGCCCGCTGCATGTCGTTGGTGATGCCTTCGGGATTGGCCAGGTTGAGCACCGGCGACGCGCCATTGCGAAACATCACACCGCCGTAGGACGAAGGCAGAAAGCCGCTCGACCAGGTCGAGGTGCCGCCGGGCAGGCCGCGTCCCTTGGACACCATGACGACATACGCGGGCAAATCCTGCGAGGCATTGCCGAGGCCATAGGTGAGCCACGAGCCGACGCTCGGCCGGCCGAGCAACGGCGCGCCGCAATTGAGCATCAACTGGCCCGGCAGGTGATTGAACTGCGTGGTGTGCATCGAGCGGATGAGCGCGATGTCGTCCGCGCACGTCGCCAGGTGGGGCAGCAGATCGGAGATTTCCATGCCGCACTGGCCGTGTTTGGAAAATACCCGGCTGGTGCCCATGACGCGCGCGGTTTCCTTTTGCAGGAAGGCGAACTTGGCGTCGCCGACAATCGAGTCCGGGAGCGGCTGGCCGTCATATTTGTTGAGCAGCGGCTTGGGATCGAAGAGATCCATCTGGCTCGGCCCGCCCTCGAGGAAGATGAAAATGCAGTGCTTCGCCTTCGGCGCAAAATGCGGGAGCCGCGCGGCGAGCGGATCCGCAAGATTCGTCTCCGCGGCGAGCAATCCGTCCTGACCGAGCAGCGTGGACAGCGCGAGGGTGCCGAGGCCGCAGGCGCTGGTCGCGAGGAAATCGCGGCGGGTCTGAGTGAGGTGGTCGAAGGGGGACATAAGGCGATGGCGGCGTCAGTCGCGGTTGATGAATTCGTCGAGATTCAAAAGCACGCGCGCCACGGCGACGAGCGTGGCCGTTTCGACGGCGTCGGTGGGCAGGACTTCCCCGAGCAACTTCAGCGCGTCCTCACCGCCCGCGATCACGCGCGCTTTCTGTCCATCGTAGAAACCTCGCAGGCGTTCACTTTCCTCAGGCAGCGGCTCGCGGAACAGGCAGAGGTGGAACAGATGCCGCAAGCGCGCGGCGGGGTCGGACGGCGATTCGCGCGCGACCCGCAAAGCCAGTGCCTGCGCGGCTTCGACGAAGACGGGATCGTTCATCAGCGTGAGCGCCTGGAGCGGCGTGTTCGAGCGCTCGCGGCGCACGCAGGCTTCGCTGGCATCCGGCGCGTCGAAGGTCGTGAGCATCGGATAAAGCACGCTGCGCAGGGTGAGGATGTAGAGGCCGCGGCGGTAACGGTCGGCGCCCTCGCTCACGTCCCACTTCACCGAGCGGCCCACGTCAAACACGTCGCCGGGCAGCGGCGGGCGAATGCTCGGGCCGCCGACCGTCGTGGTCAGCAGTCCGCTGGTTTTCAGGAAAGCGTCGCGCAGGATTTCGGCTTCGAGGCGCAGGCGGCTCTGGCGGGCGAGCAGCCGATTGAGCGGATCGATTTCCACCAGATCCGCGCGCTGCGCCGAGGACTGCCGATAGGTCGCTGAGTTCACGATCAGGCGAATCAGACCCTTGCGACTCCAGCCGCCGTTCGTGAATTGGTGCGCCAGCCAGTCGAGCAATTCGGGATGCGAAGGGGGCTCGCCGGTGGCACCGAAATCATCCGGCGTGCTGACGATCCCGGTGCCGAAAAGCTTGCTCCAGACTTGGTTCACGGCCACCCGGCTGGTCAGCGGATTCTCCGGTGAGACCAGCCAGCGCGCGAGATCGAGGCGCGTCGCTTCGCCTTCCTCCGGCGCCGCCATCGGCGGCAGCGCGGACAGACTCGCCGGCACGACAGTCGCACCGCGGCGCGAATAAATGCCGGCGAGATGGACGTAAGTTTCGCGCCGATCCTTGGTCACCTCGGCGAGCGTCTGCGCCTTGGTCGTCGCTTCGCCGCGGTCCTCGGTGTTGTTGAAGAACGCGTAGAGCGCGTAATAATCGCGGATCGTGATCGGGTCGTATTTGTGCGTGTGGCATTGCGCACAGCCAACGGTCAGCCCCAGCCAGACGCGGCCGGTGGTGGCGACCCGATCGGCCAGATTTTGAAAACGGGCCTCCTCCTTGTCCACGCCGGCCTCGGTGTTGCGCGCGGCGTTGCGATGGAACCCGGTGGCGGTGAGTTGCGCGAGGCCCGGCCCGGGCAGTAGATCGCCGGCCAGTTGCTCGATCGTGAATTGATCGAACGGCAGGTCGCGATTCACCGCGTCGATCACCCAGTCGCGGAAGCGCCACGCGTTGGGCCGCACCGTGTCGCCGAGGAAGCCGTCGCTGTCCGCATACCGCGCCATGTCCAGCCAGTGCCGGCCCCAGCGTTCCCCGAAATGCGGGCTCGCGAGCAGGCGCTCGACCACGCGTTCGTCAGCACCCGCTTCCTCGTCCGCGATAAAATCGGCGACTTCCTGCAGCGTCGGCGGCAGGCCGGTGAGATCGAGCGAGAGGCGCCGGATTAGCACGCGGCGATCGGCTTCGGGCGAAGGCGCGAGGCCGCGTTTCTCCATTTCATGACGGATGAAAAGATCGATGCCGTTGCGGGCGCCGTGGTCGTCTTTCAACCTCGGCACCGGCACCGCGCGCACCGGCCGGAAGGACCAGTGTTCCTGATACTCTGCGCCTTCGCTGATCCAGCGCCGCAGCAGTTCCCGCTCGTCCCCGGCGAGTTGTTTGGGGGACGACGGCGGCGGCATCACCTCGTCCTTGTCGGTGGTCACGACGCGCTGCCAAAACTCACTCTCGTCCAACTTCCCCGGAACGATCGCCGCGTAACCGCCCAAATCTTCGGTGGCGCCGGCGCGCGTATCGAGCCGCAGGTCCGCCTTGCGTTTGTCTTCGTCCGGCCCGTGACAGGCGTAACACTTCGCCGCGAGGATGGGCCGGATGTCGCGGTTGAAATCCACGGGTGCCGCCGCCATCCGGGGCAGCCCCGCAAAGAGCAAGGCGGTGAGGGCAAGGAACGTGTTGTGTCTCATGGATTTCCCGGATCGGTCGGCGAGCAAACGCAGACATATCTGTCTGTCTGCTAGGAATTTGCTTTCTGCTAGGAATTTTTCTGCAAGGAATTTGCTTTTCACCGCGCCGCGCCGGAAACGGATCTTCACCGCGCCGCGCCGGAAACGGATCGGGCGTCGGGCGGTGCCGGGGAGTGAGGGGGTCTGGCTTGATTTGGAGACTAGCTGGCCGTCATGTCGAGGAAAGCCGGAAATCGTAGAAGCTGAAATGCTGAAAAACTGAAAGGCTGAGAGAAGATGGTGCTGCGGTCCATGGCCCAGAGGTGGTTCTTGCAGAGGGCTCGGTGGCGGACGGGACGGGAGGTAGGACAAAGTGAGGAGGTAGGACAAAGTGACAGACTGATAGTAGAGAAAACGCTTGGCCGACTCCGCGCAAGATGCTCTGATTCCGCTCGTTTCACTCCCTCTTGCATCCGCAAATCCCGACTCAAAGCCCCGCCCTATCATCCGCTCGCACACTGCGTTTCCCGCGTGCTGGACCGCAAGTTCGTCCTCGGTCCGGAGGAAAAGGAGGAATTCATGCGGCTCTGCTGCGCTGCCGGGTGCGCTACTTCTGCGACGGGGCGGTGCTGGGAACGAAGGAATTCGTCAACGGCGTCTTCGAGCACGAGCGCCATCGCTTCGGCTCCAAGCGCACGAGCGGCGCGCGACCGATACGACACGTCGAGGCAGGGGGACTGACGACTTTCCGCGATCTGCGATTGAAGCCTGTCGGCTGAACGATACTGACCGTCATGATTCTCTGTGAAAAGTGATGACGCAGCCTTTCAAAAATGTGATGGCGGGCAGCATATTGAGTCTCGCGCATTGAGGGGATGCAGACACTTCTGTCTGCGCACGAGGGGAGGGACAAGAGTGTCCGTGTCACTCTGGAACGCGAACCCCGATATACTGCCCGTCGTCTCAATTTATGAAAGGCTGCGTCATCGTTTTTCACAGAAAGTGATGACGGGCGGCATAAGTCCCTTTTTCTCGGATTCTGGTCTGCCCGGCGATGCGGTCAGGATTCCAAGTCGAGGTTGTGCAGACAAGACTGCTTGGAACTGGCCGACGGGGGCGGGGTTTCGGCGGTCGGCGCGTGCATCGCAAGAAACTCAGTCGAAAATCTTCCCCGGATTCAAAATGCCGAGCGGGTCGAGCGACTTCTTGAGCAGCTTCATCAGGTCGAGGCTCGCATTTCCGATCGCGCGGCGGAGGAAGGGTTTCTTCGCGAGGCCGACGCCGTGCTCGCCGGTGATAGTGCCGCCGAGGCTCACGGCGAAGTCGAAGATCTCCTGCATCGCGAGTTCGACGCGCATCATCTCAGCGGTGTTTTTTTCGTCGGTGAGGAAGGTCGGGTGCAGGTTGCCATCGCCCATGTGGCCGAAGGTGCCGATCTTCAGGTTGTGCCGCCCGCCGACGTCTTGGATGTAGCGGATCATCTTCGAGAGTTCACTGCGCGGAACGGTGGCGTCCTCGAGAATCGTCGTCGGCGACATCCGGGCGAGCGCACTGAATGCCGAGCGTCGTGCGCTGGCTAGGCGAACGGATTCCTCGGCGGTCTGCGCGATTTGCACGCTCGTCGCTCCGCAGCGTTTCGCGATTTCAACCATCTGCGCGGCCTGATCCTCGACGGCGGCGGGATGGCCGTCAGTCTCCATAAGCAGGATCGCCTCGGCGTCGAGCGGCAGGCCGATCTTTGCGAAGTCCTCGACGCACTGGATCGTGATCTTGTCGAGAAACTCGAGCGTGCAGGGGATGATCTTCGCGGCGATGATCGCGGAGACGGTGTCGCTCGCGCTGTCCATGCGCGCATAGGTGGCGAGCATCGTCCTTTTCGCGGCGGGCTTCGGCACGAGCTTGAGCAGCACTTTGGTGATGATGCCGAGCGTCCCTTCGCTGCCGATGAAGATGTCCTTCATCGAATACCCCGCCACGTCCTTCACGCATTTGTTGCCGAGCCACACGACGGTGCCGTCGGCGAGCACGACCTCCATGCCCATCACGTAGTCGCGCGTGATGCCGTATTTCAACCCGCGCAGGCCGCCGCTGTTTTCGGCGACGTTGCCGCCGATGGTGGAGATTTTCATCGACCCGGGATCGGGCGGATAGAGGAGGCCCACGCTGTCCGCCATGTCGGTGACTTTCTGCGTGATGACGCCGGCCTCGACGAGGATCGTGAGATTCTTTTCGTCGAGTTCGAGCACATTATCCATCTGTGCGGTGCAAAGGACGATGCAACCGGTGGACGGCACGCTGCCACCGCTCAGTCCTGTTCCGCTGCCGCGCCCGACGATGGCGATCCGATTTGTGGCGGCGTATTTCACAATCCTGGCGATCTCGTCGGTCGTCTTCACCATCACCACGACTGCGGGCACGCCGCTGATCGCCGCTGTGCCATCGTAGCCGTAGGCGAGCAGGTCCTCGCGCGAGTGGAGCACGCGCGCTGGTTCGAGCAGGGGGGTCAGGTCGGCGACGAGATTTGGCATGGAAAGCACATTGGTAAGCCGCACGCTCGGGCCGGCGCAAATCGTATCGCTCACGTTCCTGCGTGCCGGTAAGAGTGCCGGCATGCCGCGTGCGGATGGGGAACATGGAATAGGAACTTTCCGGAGCGGCAGATCCAAGGCACGGGAGTTGCTTAAAATCATGGAAACCATATCGACATGTTGCTTCCAATTTCATCACGCAGAGCCAGGTGGGAGTCGTCCCCGGATCGGTCTTCAGGACCGCGGCAAAGCCTCGTCCGTCAGCGCAAATACGCCGGCATTCTGCTGATCGAGGTGATGGTTGCAGCGGCGGTCCTGGTGATGGTCACGGTCGGGGCGACCCATGCGCTGCTGACCGGCAATCGGCTCGCAGCGTCATCGCGGGTTCTCACTGGCGCCAGGGCGGTCGTCCAGCGGAACATCGACACGGCACTCACGGTTTCTTTTACCAAGTCCTCGATCCCGGCGATTCTCGCAATCACCTCGGCGGGGGGCAGCACCTACGACGACGATGGCGGGTTCGACAATACGATCCAGATCGCCGCACAGGACAACGGCGGGCTGGTGCTCGCGACCGGGACACTGACTCGGATTGTGACGGCGGTTGCTAATGCGGATGGCGCGGACATCCGGCAGATTACCTTTCGGCTAGACTACACTTATGGAGGCAGGGCCCAACTGGTGTCGATGGCCACGATGCGCAGCATGGACGACTGATATGAGAATACATTCCCACAGGCGGACCCTAGCGGCGCTGACTCTGGTCGAGTTGGTGGTATTCCTCGGCATCTCGATTGCAATCACTGGCGTGGCCTACAGCTTCCTAGTCAGCGGGACGCAGCTCTACGCCAAGAACATGTCGATTGTCCGCTCCCATACGAATCTGCGGACCGTGCTGGACCGGATGGTAAACAATCTCCAACAGGCCAATGGGCTTCCGGTGCTCATCGGCACGTCGGGCGCGACCAGCGCGGCACCGGCGGCGGGTCTCTACTATGACCGCTATCTTGGCGATCCCTATGTGGTGACGAATCCCGCTGGAACCGGCCTGAGCGCCGGGGTGACCAGCATTACGGTCACGCGGTCCACGGCGACATTAGCTTCGCCGCCGGTACCTGCGGCCGGGGATACCCTGCTCATCGACGCCTCGCCCGATCCGGTGAGAGCATTGATTTCGACGAGCGCCCCCGGCGTGATCGATGCCGTGAATCAGCGCCAGCCGATTGTTCTCACGCTTTCGACCCCGCTGAGCACGGCTGTCAGTTGGACGGCGAGCCAGATCCAGACATCCCGGCTGGTCCGGCGCGAGGCGTTCCTCGTCATTCCTGGCACGGGCAACGCGGAATTGCGCTTCTACCCGAGCTTCGAACCGATGCCCGTGCTCACTAACGCGGCGAACTACACGGTGATCTCGAATCAAGTCAGCGTTCAGGCCGGGGAGACGACACCGTTCTCCATCGACACGGTCGGCGCGGACAAGATCGTCCGGGCCAGTCTTTTCGCCCGCTCGACGGATTTCAGCACCTATCTGGCAAACAAGCAGCTCAACGAATTCAACACCTTTGTCCGACTGAACACATCGCTCCCTTCCCGGCTGCGTCCTAAGAAATAACCCCCACATCCTACTGCCATGAAAACATCATTCGCCATTCACGGAGACCATCGCGCCTCCAACTCATCCATGCCAATCCTCGGAAGACGCCGCCGTGGGAGTGCTCTCATCGCGGCCCTCCTCGTGGTCGTGGTTGTCAGCGGACTGGTGGGTGTTTCCTTTCTTGCGACGAACAACGCAGCGCGAATGGGCGGACGTGCGCAGGACTATGTGGAAGTCCAAAGGGCGGCCGAGGCGGCGGTGGAATACGGGTTCGGGGTCTGGAAGCAGCGGATCTTCGCTGCCGGGCGGCCGATTTCGACCACCGAAGCCAATGCGAGCCTCGCGGGGCCTTCGATGCCGGGTTTCACTTATGCAAGTGCTGCGAACAATGGGCCGCTGACGATTTCGGCGACCGATGAATACGGCGCACCCACCGCTTCGCCGAAGCGGGTCGTCACCAATCTGGCCGACTATCCTGGATGGCGGGGCTTCGCGTCGTCGTATCTGGTGAGCACAAAGGTGCAATCGGCAGGACAGATTGGGAGCGTGGGCGAGGCCGGTGTCCGACGCCGTTTCCAGTACGTCGAGGTTCCGCTGTTTCAGTCGATGTATTTCTTCGAGAACGACCTCGAATTTTACAAGCCCGCCACCATGATCGTCGGTGGCTTGGTGCATACCAATTCGAGGCTCTATGCCAGTTCGTCCAGTTCCGGAACGCTCACTTTCCAAGGGAATGTCTCCTATGTGAACAGTTACTCCACCACCGCCGACCCCCCATACGCGAATACCTGGAGCGGCTGGTCCTCCAACGCCCAGATCACGCCGACCTATCCGAGCGGGGAATCGGCCCAGGTGACGAAGGTCCAGCGCTACGAGCCATTGGGTCTGAATGTGGCCAGCGCCATCAGCAAGACCGATGCGAATCCCAATAACGACTCCTACCGCGAAATCATCGAGCTGCCGAAGAGCGGATTCACCGATCCCCCGGAGATCGCGGCGCGGCGGTTGTTCAACAAGGCGGGGATCGTGGTGTCCATCAACGGATCAACGGCGACTGTCACCGCCAAGAACGGGACGGTGGCCAGTGCCGCGCAACTGACAAACATCAAGAATGCCTTCTCCGGCAAAACGACAATGTATGATCAGCGCGAGGGAAAGACCGTTGATGTCGCAAACATCGACGTTTCCAAGATCACGACCGCTCTCGGCGCCGGTGGTCCGACGGGGTTCAATGGCGTGCTTTACGTCGTCGATGAAACCCCGGTGACGACTTCCGGGGCAAGCCCCTCGCCCAATCCAAAAACGGTCCGCCTGCAGAATGGCGGGGTCCTGCCGACCGATGGACTTTCCATCGCCAGCCAGAACCCTGTCTATGTCCAGGGTGACTATAATACCGGCACCACGAGTTCGACGCCTGCGACCAGTGTCCCGGCCAATGCCACTGGCAATCCTACGAACTCGGACAGCCCTACGGTCTCGGGCTACACCCGCAAGCCAGCCGCGATCATGGCGGATGCCGTCATGCTCCTTTCGAATTCATGGAACGACAGCAACGCTTCCTCGGGAATCAGCAGCCGTGTCGCCAGCAACACCACCTACAACATGGCTATCATGGCCGGCTTCATGCCGTCCGGTTGGACGCCACCATCCGGGTCGCAGTACGGATACTCGGGCGGCGGGAACAACTTCCCCCGCTTTCTCGAGACATGGAGCGGCAAGGCTTGCACCTACCATGGGTCGATGGTGCAGCTATTCGAGAGCGGGGTCTTCACTGGAAAATGGGACACGGGGAATATCTATTCGCCTCCTCAGCGCCGCTGGAACTTCGATACTAATTTTTCAAGCAATCCACCTCCCGGCGGCACGGATGCCGCACTCTACACCCGCGGTGCCTGGTCGAAGTTCTAACACCCGAGAGATATGAAACTATCAACCATCCTCGTTCTCGCCGCGAGTTCGCTTCCTGCCCTGGCGCTCGACTTGGCGCCGCAATTCATTACCACCGTCTCCGAAGGGGTATCCATCCGCCGGCCATATTTTTCTGACGCCGGCAAGAAATACGCGCTGACGCTCGACCTGGAGACAGAGCTGACCGCATCCGAGGATGGTGCCCTCTTCCGTTTCATAAAGTTGCCCCGTGCCGAGATGCGGCTGCGTCCATCGCCCTTGGGCGTGAATGAGAAAATCGAGCCGGCCAACCAGGATCGTTACGAGCAGGCCGCTCGAAAAATGCTCCCACCGGATGCCAAAGATGTGGTCCTCGATCAGGTGACTTTCAATCCCATGCCAATCAACGGCTGGACGGGTGTGCGATTCACTTTTCAATTTCAGACGCCAGCGGGAGAAGTCCGCCAAAGCCTGATGTTCCTCAACATCCTGCCGGCACAGCAGGTGGTCGTCCAGATAGCTTCGATGGCGAAGGATTTCACCAACGCTTCGGACAGGGGTATGGACATCCTGCGGCGTTGGCACGAACTCGACGCGAAGGCTGGAGCGGGCGGGAGCTAGTCCTCGAATCGGCGATGCTGCCTTGAAATCGCTCGCGGGGCGGCTTGCATGCGGCTTCAGGATGCGGCATCCAGCGGGCGATGAGCGACCTCCGCCGCATTGAAGTGAACCTCGGTCCACGCAGCTATCCCGTGCTCATCGGCGCGGGTCTGCTCGCTGGGCTGGGTGCGACATTGCGGAGCGAGGGGCTCAGGCAGGGCGATGCGTTTGTCGTTACGAATGGGGCGGTCGGCGGCCATTATTTCGAGGCGGTCCGCGCCACGCTGGCGGCAGCAAGCTTCGGCAGGATCGTCAGGCACGACATCCCGTCCACCGAGGAGGGGAAGAACTGGGACGAGTTCAGCCGGACGTGCGGGGCGTTGCTGGAGAACTTTCCGGATGCGGGATCGGTGCCGCTCGTGCTGTTGCTGGGAGGAGGAGTGGTGGGCGATCTCGGCGGCTTTGCGGCTGCGGTGTTCCGGCGCGGTGTTCCGTTCGTGCAGATCCCGACCACGCTGCTGGCAGCGGTCGATTCGAGCGTGGGCGGAAAGGTCGCGGTAAATTTCGGCGGAGTGAAAAATATCATGGGCGCCTTCAATCAGCCGCGGCTGGTGGTGTGTGACCTGGTGGCGTTGAGGACGCTCGGCCCGCGGGAGATTCGCAGCGGGACCGCGGAGGTGATCAAATACGGAGCGGTCTGCTCTGCGGAGCTATTCGAAAAGCTGGAGCGGGGCGATTTGGAAAAACTCCTCGCGCTCGATGCAGCCGTGCTCACGGATGTCGTCGCGCATTGCGTCCGGCTGAAGGCCGACGTGGTCGAGAAGGACGAACTCGACAAGCTGGGCATTCGCAACGTCCTGAACTTTGGTCACACCATTGGTCACGCGCTGGAGTTATCCGCCGACTATGCGCTGACGCACGGCGAGGCCATCGCCATCGGCATGGTGGCCGCGACGCGACTGGCGGTGCGGCTGGCAGTGGCAGGTGAGGATTTCCAGCGCCGTCTTGTTGCCCTCATCGAGCGCGCCGGGCTGCCGACGGGCTATCCGAAACGCGCGGACCTCTTCGAGCGCGTCATCCGCGCGCTGCAAATGGATAAGAAATTCCGCGACGGGCGGAACCTTTTCGTCCTGCCAACCGGCATCGGCTCATGGGAGCCGCGCGAGAATGTGGACTGGTCGCTGGTGCACGAGTGCGTGCGGTCGGTGCTGGCCTGATGGCCGCAAGGTTGTCCGCGCCGCACGGCTGATCACTTTGGCTGCGGA
>Ga0105048_10009290_pt1 | contig 15666 bp, 14 predicted proteins | sample MAT05_FD_78382 | JGI IMG/M metagenome (GOLD analysis project Ga0105048, IMG submission 78382) | Freshwater microbial communities from Lake Fryxell liftoff mats and glacier meltwater in Antarctica - MAT-05 | ecosystem: Environmental > Aquatic > Freshwater > Ice > Liftoff microbial mat | place...
ATGCCTATCAGGCCCGCGTGGTGGCCGAGATCGGCCCTCTGCTCGAGCCGCCTGTCAGGGCGTGGATGTTGGCGGAATGCGCAGTGCTTTGACTAGAGCATCATCCGTTCAAACGGAATCGTTTGAACGGATAAAGATGATCGAAAAACAGCAGGTTAGAGCGTGTGGAGTGAGCCCTTTCGAACGGATTATGCTCTATCCCGCGCGATCCAGCCTGCCTCACCTATAGGGGACGATGGCGACGGCATTGTGGGGCGAGCCATCAATCAGCCGAGTGCTCCAGGCCAGATACACGAGCACCTGCTGAGCCTCATCCACGAAACGGTGTACGCGGGTTTCCTTGAAAAAGAAGCTGGTCGAGGCCTCCCAGACCCGCTCCCCCCGCTCACCCCGCCGCAGTGCGGGCGTGATGGCGATGGGTCCAGTTGCCGCGCAGGCGATGGCGAAGCGCGAAGGGTCTTCGGCGACACCCACCATGCCAGCAAATCCGCCGGTGCGCGCCTGGCTGATGTAGCAGGCAACGCCGGGTACCTCGGGGTCCGTGAAGCGCTCCACGACCACTCGGTGGCTTCGCGTCAGGCCCAGATTGGTGATGGCCGTGTTGACGTGGCCGATCTCAGTCGTGTCTTGCGCCATGGCCATTGTCGAAAGCGGCGCCACGGCCAGGAGGAGCAGGGCAAGGAAGGTTGTTCGCATGGACAAGCAAGCGTCCCTCCCCCCGTCAGGTTGCATCCATCCCGGCCAGGTCCCGAAACTCAGCCTCGGTAAGGACGCGCACGCCGAGCTCCGTGGCTTTGGCTGCCTTGCTGCCCGCATCGGCGCCGACCACGACGAAATCTGTTTTCTTGGAGACGGTCTTGGTCACCTTCGCACCCAATGCCTCTGCCCGCGCCTCGGCCTCCTGGCGGCTGAGCGTCGCGAGCGCGCCGGTGAAGACCAGCGCGCGACCGGCGAAGGGGTTCTCGCCCGCTTCCAATGGCGCTGATTCCGTTGGCGACACCTCGGCCAGCAGCGCGTCCAGCGCTTCAAGGTTTCGCGGCTCGGCGAAGAATTCCACAAGTTCGGTGGCGATGGCCGGCCCGATACCCTGGATGCCGCCCAATTCCTCGCGGGCCTCGCTGCCGATGATGCGCGCCGCTGCCATCCGGGCGCGCAAGGCAGCGATGCAATGGTAGTGCCGCGCCAGCAGCTTTGCGTTCTGCTCGCCGATGCGGCGGATGCCGAGGCCGAAGATGAAGCGCTCCAGCGGCGGCGCGCGCCGGGCCTCTATGGCGGCGAAAAGTTTCTGCGTGGAGAGAATGCCCCAGCCTTCCAGCGATCCCAGACGTGCGGCATGGGAGTGCAGGCGAAACACATCGGCCGGGCTGCCCAGCAGGCCCATGGCGTGCAGTGCTTCGATGCGCTCCTCGCCCATGCCCTCGATGTCGAGGCAGCGGCGGCTCGCGAAATGGCGCAGCCGTTCGACCGTCTGCGCCGGGCAGATCAGACCGCCGGTGCAGCGGCGCACCACATCCTCATTCTCGCGCACGGCATGGCTGCCGCATGCGGGACAGGTGGTGGGAAAGGCGAAGGGCCGGCCGCGATCCGGGCGGTCCGCATCCAGCACCGCCACCACCTGCGGGATGACGTCGCCGGCGCGCTGGAGGGTGATGGTGTCACCCTCGCGGATGTCCTTGCGCGCGATTTCGTCCTCATTGTGCAGCGTGGCGTGGGTGACGGTCACACCACCGACAAAGACCGGCTCCATGACCGCACGCGGCGTCAGCGCGCCGGTGCGGCCCACCTGGATCTCGATGCGCAGAAGCCTGGTGCGCGCCTGCTCGGCGGGGAATTTCCAGGCGATGGCCCAGCGGGGCGCGCGGCCGACAAAGCCCAGCCGTGCCTGCCAATCCAGGCGGTTCAGCTTGTACACCACGCCGTCAATATCATAAGCGAGGGACGGGCGTTGACCGGCCATGCGCGCCTGAAAGGCTTGCGCGTCCGTCACTGGCGTGGAGAGCGGATTCACATCGAAGCCCCAGCGGCGCAGCGTATCAAGCCAGCCGCCATGGGTCGTGGCAGGCGCTTCGCTCGCCTCGCCCATCGCGTAAGCAAAGAGTTTCAGGGGGCGGCTTGCGGTGATGGAGGCATCCAGTTGCCGCAGCGATCCGGCCGCCGCGTTGCGTGGATTGACCGGGATGGTGACGGCGGGGCCAAGCTTCTCCCCGCGTGCGCGCCGAGCCTGGCGCTCGGACAGGGCGGCTTCCTGAGCGGCACGAAAGCTTTCGAAATCCGCTCGGTCGAGAAACACCTCGCCGCGGATTTCGATCAGCGCCGGGAAGGGGGCGCGCAGGTCGCGCGGGATGTCGCGCAGGGTGAGCAGATTGGCGGTGATGTCCTCGCCCTCGGCACCATCGCCGCGTGTGGCCCCTTTCATGAAGCGGCCGTTTTCGTAAAGAAGGTTCACGCTGAGGCCATCAATCTTGGGCTCGGCGATGAAGTCGAGCGGCGCGTCCTCCGGCAGGGAGAGAAAGCGGCGGATGCGGGCGGCGAATTCCGCGAAATCCTCCGCCGCGAAAGCATTGTCCAGGCTGAGCATGGGTGCCAGGTGGCGCGACTTGGCGAAGCCCTCCGCCGCGCGGCCCGAAACGCGCTGCGTCGGGCTGTCGGCGCGCAAAAGCTCCGGATGCGCTGCCTCCAGAGCGCGCAGCCTTTGCAGGAGCGTGTCATATTCGGCGTCGGTGACCTCCGGCGCGTCACGCTCGTAATAGAGCCGGTCGTGATGGGTGATGCGCGCGATGAGAGCGGCGATTTCGGTGCTCTCGCTCATGGCTCCTCCGCCCAGTCGCGGAAAGCCGTACCGCGAATGATGAAGTTGTGAGTCCTCGTTTCTTCGGCGCCGATGGCGCGATGAAACGCCAGCGCCAACTCATCACGCTCATCGGCGTCCCACCAGAGGTATTCGCCACCATCGCGCGCTGCCTCGGTGGCCAGTGCCGCAACCAGGGCCCGCCCAAGCCCCTGCCGCCGCGCGCCGGGCGCCACATGGAGATCATTCATGATGAAGCCCCAGCGGCTCGCCCCGCTGTCATAATAAGGGTGGCCTGAGACGAAGCCTTGCAGAACGCCGGCTTCATCCGCCACCAACAGCATGACGCGCGCATCGGCGATCAGGTCCCGCGTCACGCCCTGTGCGGTGATCCGACCGGGATGAAGCCCGGGCCCGGTATTGAGTGAGCGCAGCAAGGCGGCCAGGGCGGCGGCATCGCGCCCTTCGGCGCGGCGGATCACGCCACACCATCCAGCAGGCTCGCCGCCGCCGCGCGCGCCGCTTCGGTTACCACTTCGCCCGCCAGCATGCGGGCGATCTCCTCACGCCGGGCGGGCGCATCGAGCGGCGTCACGCGCGTTTCGGCCTTGGCCCCGCGCACCGATTTGGAAACCTGCAGATGCTGCGCCCCGCGCGCCGCCACCTGGGGCGAATGCGTCACCACCAGAACCTGCAACCGCTCCGCTACACGGGTCAGCCGTTCGCCTACGGCCGCGGCGGTGGCACCGCCAATGCCGGCATCCACCTCGTCAAACACCAGCGTTGGCACGGGCGAGCCGCGCGCCAGTACCACCTTCAACGCCAGCATCAGCCGCGACAATTCTCCGCCCGAGGCGATCTTCACCAACTGCCCCGGTGTCTGGCCTGGATTGGTCGAGACCAGCAGCGTCACGCGGTCCATCCCATCCGCACCCCAGGCGGATGCCTCGCGCGGTGCGACTTCGATGACAACGCGCGCACGGTCCAGCTTCAAGGGTGGCAATTCCCCGGCCAGCGCCTGCTCCAGCTTCGTGGCGGAGGCGCGCCGCACCGCAGTAAGCGCCTCGCCGGCGGCCACGTAGAGGTTGCGCGCGGCAAGCCGTGCTGCCTGCAACGCCGAAACCCGGCCCGTGCCCGCATCGAGTGCCCAAAGCCTCTCGCGCAAATCGGCCAGATGCTGCGCCAGTTCCACCACGGCCACGCCATGCTTGCGCGCGGCCGAGCGCAAGCCATAGAGCCGGTCTTCCAGCTGTTCGAGCCGGCGCGGATCGGGCAAGGCATCCACAGCCAAGCGCTCCAGCAGGCGCTCCGCCTCGGACAGCGCATCCTGCGCGGAGGTCAGCGCTGCCAGCGCAGGCTGCGCATGTTCGTTCGGCGGCGGCAGTCGTTCCAGCGCACGGGCCGCGCTGCGCAGCGCGCTGCCAGGGTTGGCGCTGCGGCGGTCCCGCGGTTGCAATTCGGCCAGCGCTGAAGCGATGGCCTCGTTGCGCCGCTCGGCTTGTTGCAGGCCCTGGCGTTCCTGGGCGAGGCGCTCCTCCTCGCCTTCCTCCGGGGCGAGGGTGGAGATTTCCTCGACCGCGTGGCGCAGCCATTCTTCGTCCCTCAAGGCGGCAGCAACGGCCGCCTCCGCGTCAGCCAGCGCATTCTCGGTCGAGCGCCAGTCCCGGAAGGCCGTGGCGACCTTGCTGCGCGGCGCATCCAGCGCACCGAAGGCATCGAGCAGTGCGGCATGGGTTGCGGGGTCGGCCAGGCCCACTTGGTCATGCTGGCCCTGCACCTCGACCAGGGTGGCAGCGAGGCGCTTGAGGAGTGCCACCCCCACCGGCTGGTCATTCACGAAAGCGCGGGAACGCCCATCGGCCTGGACCACGCGGCGGAGTACCAGCGCCTCCTCCGCATCAAGCCCCTGCTCGGCGAGCAGGGCGAAGCAGGGATGCCCCTCGGGCGGCTGGAACATGGCGGCGACACTGGCCTGGGGCTGGCCGGAGCGCACCAGCCCCGCCTCGGCCCGCATGCCCAGTGCGAGACCCAGCGAATCGAGCAGGATGGATTTGCCCGCCCCAGTCTCGCCCGTCAGCACCGAAAGCCCTGGGCCGAAATGGAGGTCCAGACGCTCGATCAACACCACGTCCCGGATGGAGAGGGAGGCGAGCATGGTGCGCCCTCAGAACAGGGGCGTGCAGGCTGATGCCATGTTCAGAACACGCTGCTCATGGCGCGGCGGAACACATTTGGCCGGTCTTGCGGCGCCAAGGGCGCGCCCGGGGTCAGCATGGCGTAGCTGTCCTGATACCAGGTATTTCCGGGGAAGTTGTGCCCCAGGACGGACGCCGAACGTGCCGCCTCGTCGCGCAGGCCCAGGCGGAGATAGAGTTCCGTCAGGCGGTGCAACGCCTCGGGCACGTGGTTGGTGGTCTGGTAATCCTCCACCACACGGCGGAACCTGCCGATAGCAGCACTATAGAGCTGCTGGCGCTGATAAAAGCGGCCGATATTCATTTCGCGCCCGGCGAGGTGATCGCGGGCAAGGTCCATCTTCAACCGCGCGTCGCGGGCATATGCCGTGTTGGGAAAGCGGTTGGCGACATCCTGCAAGGCCTGGAGTGCCAATTCGGTCCCGCGCTGATCGCGTTGGCTATCGGAAATCTGCTCATAGAAGGAAAGCGAGCGCAAATAGTAAGCGTAGGCGATATCCCGATGCGCCGGATGAAGCTGGATGAAGCGGTCGAGTGAACCAATCGCCTCAGTGTAGCGGTTGCGCATGTATTCGCCATAGGCGGACATGATTTTTGCGTTGGTCGCCCAGGTGGAAAACGGATGTTCGCGCTCCAGGGTTTCGAAAAGCTCCACCGCTTGCTGGTAACGCTGCCCCTGCAGTGATTCTATGCCAGCCGCATAGAGCGTTTCTGGCGAGCGATCAGTCAGCCCGGAATTGGCAGCGGTCGTTCGGAAAAGTCCGCCGGCCGAGCCATCCCACTGAGTGATCCCGCACCCGGCCATGGGCAGGGCGAGGCCAAGAAACAGGCAGGCACGAATCAATGGGCGCATGGAAAATATCGGCTCCTATCGGGCCGCTCTATACCACGTGTGCGGGCGATCCGTGCAAGGGGTTGGGCCAGGGGTGCGCTTTAGGCGCGCGCGCCTCAGGCAGCGACCAGCTTGGTATGGTCGGCATCGGAGAGCGCATGGCCCCCGGCATGCCGCCAATTGCGCCGATCACTGAACATCGCGCGCAGCAACATGTTATTCAGCGCATGGCCCGAGCGATGCCCGGTGAAGCGCGCCGCGATGGGCGCGCCGGCCAGGGCCAGATCCCCCACCACATCCAGCAGCTTGTGCCGCACGAACTCCGTAGGGCTGCGCAGGCCGCCTGGGTTGAGGATCATCGGGCCGTCCACCACGACGGCATTGGCCAGGCTGCCACCCTGGGCGAGGCCTGCGGCGCGCAGGCGGGCGACATCGTCAGCCAGGGTGAAGGTGCGCGAATCCGCGAGCTCGGTGCGGAAACTTTCCAACGAGACACGCAGCGCCATGCTCTGGCGGCCAATCGCGGTTTCGCCGAAATCAATGGTGAGTTCCGCGTCGAAGGCCATTTCGGGGTTGGGTGCGAGTTCGGCCCAGGCGCCGTGGTCGTCCTCGACGCGGACGGGACGCAGCACTTCGATGGTTCGGCGGGCGGCGAATTGCTCAATCACCCCGGCACACTCGATCAGGAACAGAAACGGTGCAGCAGACCCATCGAGGATGGGCACTTCCGGGCCGTTCAACTCGATCACGCAATCATCAATACCGGCAGCGGCCAGTGCAGCCATCACATGCTCGATGGTGCCGACGCGTGCAGCAGGATTGTTCGGCAAGCCGATCTGCGTGCAAAGCCGGGTCTCGACCACAAAGTCATGGCGGGCAGGGATAGCGAGGCCGAGGTCGGTGCGGTGAAACACGATGCCCGCACCAAGCGGCGCGGGGTTCAAGCTCATCGAGATGGTGTGGCCCGAATGCAGCCCAATCCCGCGGCAGCCAATGGTGCTGGCCAGTCGGCGGCGGCGCCCCATGGTCGTTGAACCGGTCACGGTGGAGCCCATCACGGTGGAGCCCAGCGTCAATGGAGCAAATCCATCCATATGTTAAGAAACCCCCGGTTTAAATGGACGGGTGCTCCCCAGCGCCGCGTCCAATCGGGAAAATGGCAGGCTCCGGCGGGGGAGGCCAGTCAAGGGTTGTTTCTCAATGTTTCTCTCTAACGTATTGAAAAACAACGCCAAAAAATCGTTTGTTTCCTCCGCGAAATTTGGCGTCTTCGGGTCCGAGGGCCAGAACCTCGATGCAGTGCCAGTTTCACACCGCGAAACTTGTGCGGCGAGGGCTTTCTTTGGACAGAATGCGGGACCACAAGAAACGCATGAAGCGTCGCCCCCTCCTTCTTGTCGGATCTCTTCTCGCGGCCCCGTCCGTGCGCGCGCAACCAACGCCGGCGCCCGGCCTGGTGGTGAGCGAGGCGGACCGCGAGGCACTCGGCCGGGTGGAGGCGTATTTCAACGCCATGACCACGCTGCGCGCGCGCTTCCTCCAGATCGCCCAGGGCGGTGGCGCGGCAGAGGGGATTGCCTGGATTTGGCGCCCCGGCCGCATGCGTTTCGAATATGACCCGCCCGAGCCCACGCTGCTGATCGCCGCGGATGGGCAGTTCTTCCATTATGACCGGCAGCTGCGCCAACCGACCGTGGTGCCGCTCTCCGCCACGCCGCTGAGTGTGCTTTTGCGCAATCCACTGCGGCTTTCGGGCGATATCACCGTCGCTGGCATCGAACGCTCCGGTGGTTTGCTTCGCGTGACAGTCCATCGCACCGGCCAGGCGACTGAAGGCAGTATCCAGCTTGTCCTGGAGGAACAGCCCATGGTGCTGCGTCAGTGGGTGGTGGTGGACCCACAGCGCCGCAGCACCCGCGTGACCCTGAGTCAGATCGAGATCGGCGAGCGCTTCGATCCTTTCCTTTTTGCCTTCAACGATCCGCGCTTTCGCGAGGAACTTGAGCAGCAGCGATGATTTTCCGGCGTAACCCGGTGTTCACGGCCTTGAAACTGACACAGGGTTTGTGTTTGCTGGACTCATGCGACCGATCATCGGCATTTCCTGCTGCGTAAAAGCCTTCGGGATTTTCAACACGCCCAACCATGCCGCTTCGGACTCCTATGTCCAAGTGGTGCTGGGTCCGGTCGGGGGTGTTCCAGTCCTGCTGCCTGCCGCCGGCGAAGCGCTTGCCCCGCAAATCCTGCCCCGCCTCGATGGCCTCATTCTCACTGGCAGCCGCAGCAATATCTGGCCTGGTCACTATGACGGGCCGGACCACGCCGATGGCACTCCCGAGGACCAGCAGCGCGACGCGACAACCTTGCCGCTGATTCGCGCCGCCATCGCCCAGGGCGTGCCGCTGCTTGCCATTTGCCGAGGCATGCAGGAGCTGAATGTGGCGCTGGGCGGCAGCCTGGATCAACGCATCCAGGATCTGCCGGGGCGGATGGACCATTCCACTCCCTCTGAACAGGCGATTCCCCTGGTGCGGACCGGCAAGGCGCATAGCGTCCGCCTGGCTGATCATGGAATGTTGCATGAGATGGCTGGCCGCACCCATTTGCCTGTCAACTCGCTACATAACCAAGGAATACAGCGTCTTGCGCCCCGGCTGGAAGCGATGGGCTGGGCGGATGATGGCACGGTGGAGGCTGTGCGCGTCCGGCAAGCGCCTGGCTATGCCTGGGGAGTGCAGTGGCATCCCGAATATGATTGGGACCGCGATCAATTCAGCCGCCGCATTTTCGAGGGATTTGGCGCAGCTTGTGTCGCTTGGTCCCAGCGGGGCGGTTCGCGGCAAGCCGCCGAATAACGACTCGATTGGGCTTGGCATTTTGGGAACGTCAAGTATATAGTTCTGTGGCTGGCGGTTGTTCATCCGCTGGTGGACGCTCCGATTTCCCCCAATCGGCTCGCCCGACCTTTCCGATCGGAAGCATGAACGCGCGGGCGCCCGGCCACCCCCCTGGCCGGGCGCTTTCCGTTTCTGGGAAGGCATGATCGGTATGGTTTCGTCTTCTTCCAAGCTGGTCTAGACGCGTCGGCTTCCATCCGAGGAGCCAGTCTGTGCCCAATTACGTGATCACGCCCCCTGCCATTTCCGCCGTCCCCATCGCCGGCACCGACGCCATGTTCCCAGTGCGCCGTATTTTCTGCGTCGGCCGCAACTACGCCGAGCATGCGATCGAGATGGGAAGTGACCCGACGCGCGAGCCGCCCTTCTACTTCGCCAAGCCCGCCGACGCGCTGCTCATCAACGGCGCCGACATGCCCTATCCGAGCGTGACCCGGTCCCTCCATCACGAGATGGAACTGGTGGTCGCCATCGGCATGGGCGGCAAGAACATCCCCATCTCCGAAGCGCTGAAACATGTCTGGGGCTATTGCGCCGGCCTGGACATGACGCGCCGCGATATCCAGAACGAGGCGAAAAAGACTGGGCGCCCCTGGGATATGGGCAAGGGCTTCGACCTCTCCGCCCCCATGGGCGCGTTGATCCCCGCCAATGGCGTTGACCCGTCCAGGGGCAAGATCGAGCTGAGGGTAAATGGCAAGGTGACCCAGGTGAGTGACCTCTCCAAGCTCATCTGGTCGGTCCCTGAGGTCATCGCCAACCTGTCCGAGCTTGTGGAACTCGCGCCGGGCGATCTCATCATGACCGGCACGCCCGAGGGTGTGGCCGCCGTCGTCCGCGGGGATGTGCTGGAGGGGTTGGTCGAGGGCGTGGGCGAGATCAGGACCAGGATCGTCTGACCCGATGGGCCCTGCGACGATGCTGCCCCCCGCCTGCTTCACATGAGCTGGGCCAGAACGTTCCGGTCCAGGGCGGCGAGGATGGGGTTCGGCCCGAAACCCTCGCCCGTCGCCGCCTCCAGCAAGTGCAGGGCGGACGTGATCAGGGGTGTTGCGGTCTCCGATGCGCGCCCAATTGCTTGCAGGAAAGCAAGCCCCGCGCCGATCTCACCAAGTGGCCTTGGTGGATTGGGCAGCCCGCCCTGTTCCGTCACCAGATGGGCGATGCCCGGCAGGCCCTCCCGGCCAGCGGCCTGGGCGAGCGCGTCGCGCTCCGTGGTCAGGCTCAGCAGCATACGTCCCAGCGCGTGCTGCACGCCTGCCGGCGCGAAAAGCTGTGCGGCGCCGAAAATGGCACCAGGCTCGGCCAGGCAGGCCGCCAGCACATCGCTCAATGGTTCAGCTGGCAGACCGAACAGCGCCTGAGTGGCCGCGCGTACCTCCTCCAATGCCTTCACGGGGAGCGCGGCGAGCCACAGCCGCGGCCGGATGGCGCTGATGGTCACCACCCCATCGGGATCGCGCCGGGCCAGGGTCGGCGGAACGGGCAGGGCGCCGATTGGGGGTGAGACCCCGCGCGCGGAGGCGAATTGCTGCAGCAGAACGGGCGCCAACGCGCCGGCCGGGGCAAAAAGGATCAGCGGTTCGCCCACCAGCGCGCTGGCCAGGCGTGGGAGAATGGCGGGCATGGCCACACCGGGCAGGGCGATGATCAGGGCCTCGGCCTGTTCCGCCGCGCGCCAGAGATCGGCTGCAACCCGCACACGCCAGCGTCCTTCCAGCACGCCGCGTGTCTCCAGCTCATGGCCCAGATGCCGCGTCCCGCCGCCGCGCGGGGACCACAAGGTGACCGCATGGCCGCGCCAGGCGCAGAGCGCGGCCATGGCGCTTCCCGCCGGCCCGGCACCGAGAATTGTGACCCTCATCGCGCGAAAACCCCTTGGGACCGGCAAAATGCCCGCAACCGGTGATGTGCCGCAACCGGTCTCTGCCTTTTCTGTCACACAGGCTTCGCCATCCCGTCATTGCTCTGTTGCCAAACCGGGGATACCGAACGTGGATGAACGCTGAAGCGCCCAGGATCGACTCGCCCTCCATCGCCACCCCCGAAGTGGCTGCGGGCAAGCCCAAGGCACGGAGGATGAAGCGTGGGCGCCCTTTGCGCTTCAATACCCGCATGCCTGGCCAGCTCTGGAACGGTGTTTTGGGCGAGCGGCCGCTGGGCGGGCGTTTCAGAGCCTTCCGCCGCATCTTCACGGCTGTACTGTTCACCTTGATTTGCATTCCGGTCCAGGGAGTTCTCGTGCAGTTCTCCGGCGGCGCCAAGAACAGCTTCGCGCGCTTCTATCACCGCACGCTGTGCTGGATCATCGGCCTGGAGCTGCGTGTCATCGGTACGCCTTCGCAACAGCCGCGCACGCTCTACGTCTCCAACCATTCGTCCTGGCTGGATATCCTCGTTCTGGGTTCGACGCTGGATGCGCGCTTTGTTTCCAAGGCCGAGGTCGGGGATTGGCCGCTGCTGGGCTGGGTGGCCAAGCTTGGGCGTTCGGTCTTCGTCAGCCGCAGTCGCACACGGGCGGGAAGTGAGGCGCAGGAGATGCGCGCGCGCATGGAGGCGGGCGACAGCCTGATCCTCTTCCCCGAGGGTACCACCAGCGATGGCGCGCGCGTGCTGCCCTTCCGCTCCTCCTTTTTTGCCGTGGCCGAAGCCGCTGAGCGGATCCAGCCCCTGGCGCTGGTTTACGATCGGCTGGGTGGGCTGCCCGTTGGCCGGCGCGACCGTCCCTTGTTTGCCTGGTATGGCGACATGGATACGGCGAGCCATGCCTGGAAGCTGCTGCGCCGCACCGGCACGCGGGTGACGGTGGTGCTGCATGAGAGCTTCCCGCCCGATGCCGTGCCGGACCGCAAGGCGCTGGCTGCGCGCCTTGGCCGGACAGTGACGCAAACCGCCGCGACGCTACGGCAAAACCGCGACTACGTGCTCTGACGGCAACGGAATCCACTTGACCGACGCGATCACCTTCTGGGAGCATCCCCGGAGATGAACGGCACGCCCCTCCTGTGGCTACCGGGCCACTCTTCTTGACCGCGCGGCCCTGGGCCCACATGTGTTGCCGCTGGATCGCTCCAGGTTATCCCCTGTGGGCGGGCAGCGAGGACCCCGCATGACGAAAACCATCCCCATCAGGAAGCGCCTCTTCTTGCGCTCCTGGGGTTGCCAGATGAATGTTTACGACTCGGCCCGCATGGCTGATGTGCTGGCACCCCTGGGTTACGAACCCGTGGATGCGCCTGAGGGCGCGGACATGATCATTCTCAACACGTGCCACATTCGCGAGAAGGCGACTGAGAAGCTCTTTTCGGAGCTTGGCCGGCTGCGGCTGTTGAAGCTGGCAAAGCAGGCCGAGGGGGGCGAAATGGTGCTGGCCGTCGCCGGCTGCGTGGCCCAGGCCGAGGGGGCGGAGATCACAGCGCGGGCGCCTTACGTGGACATCGTGCTGGGGCCGCAAAGCTATCACCGCCTGCCCGAGATGGTGGCCCGCGCCGGTCGTGCGGCGGGAGCGGTCATCGAGACCGAATTCCCCGCCGAGGAGAAATTCGACCACCTGCCCGAAGCCAGCGCACCGCAGGGTGTCACCGCCTTCCTCACCATCCAGGAGGGCTGCGACAAGTTCTGCGCCTTCTGCGTGGTGCCCTATACGCGCGGTTCGGAATACAGCCGCGCCGCCGCCGCCGTACTGGCCGAGGCGCGCAAGCTGGTGGGGCAGGGGGCGCGCGAGATCACGCTGCTGGGCCAGAATGTAAACGCCTATCACGGCGCTGGAACGAATGGCCGCGAATGGGGCCTGGCCCGGCTGCTCCACGCGATGGCCGAAATCCCCGGCCTGGATCGCCTGCGCTACACCACCTCCCACCCGCGCGACATGGATGACGCGCTGATCGCAGCGCATCGGGACATTTCCGCCCTGATGCCCTTTCTGCATCTGCCCGTGCAATCGGGCAGCGACCGCGTCCTGGAGGCGATGAATCGCGGCCACACGGGTGAGGATTATCTTCGTCTGGTGGATCGGCTGCGGGCCGCGCGCCCGGATCTGGCACTCAGCACCGACATCATTGTGGGCCATCCCGGCGAGACCGAGGCGGATCATTCGGCCACCCTGGCGTTGATCCACCAAGTCGGCTTCGCGCAGTCATTCTCCTTCAAATACTCGCCGCGCCCCGGCACCCCCGCCGCCGGAGCGCCCTGCCACGTGGACGACGCCACGAAGGACCGCCGCCTGCAGGAGGTCCAGGCCCTGCTGCGCGAACAGGCGGCCGCCTTCAATTCGGGCATGACGGGGCAGACCATCCCCGTCCTGTTCACCGGGCCGGGCCGCAAGCCGGGGCAGCTTTCCGGCCGCACGCCCTGGCTGCAACCTGTGCATGTGCCCGGCGCTTTGTCGCTGGCAGGCACCACGCAGCCGGTGCGCATCATTTCTGGAAATCCCAGCTCCCTCGCCGGGGAATTGTTGGATCACGCAACACCTCTTCAGGAGAAGACAGCCGCTTGAGCAACGCCCTCGGCCTTCGCAATCGTCCACCCTCTTCACAGAGTGGTTCCCCGCCCTCCTCGGCAAGTCGCAGCGTCACGCTGCAATTCGAGGACAACGCCCTGCTGCCCCTGCTCTATGGCGAGCACGACCGGCATCTGGCGCGGATTGAGCAGCGATGTGGCGTGCGATTGGCAAGCCGCGGCAACAGGCTGACCATCACCGGAAGCTCCGAGCGCACCACCATGGCCGAGCAAGTCTTGCGCGGCCTGTGGCGCGGCATCGAACGCGGGCAGGCGCCCTCCGCCTCCGAGGTTGAGGCCGCAATCCGCATGGCGGAGGGCGAGATGGAGCAGGACCCACGCCTGCCCTTGCAGGACATCCCGCAAATCCGCACCCGCCGCGGCGCCATCGCGCCCCGTACCCCTGCGCAATCCGCCTATATGGAGACGCTTGCGCGCCATGAGATGGTGTTCGGCGTGGGCCCTGCCGGCACGGGCAAAACCTATCTGGCCGTGGCCCAGGGCGTGGCGCTGCTTCAGGCGGGCCGGGTGGACCGCATCGTGCTCTCCCGCCCCGCCGTGGAAGCGGGGGAGCGGCTGGGCTTCCTGCCGGGCGACATGAAGGAGAAGGTGGACCCCTATCTCCGGCCGCTCTACGACGCGCTGCACGACATGCTGCCGGCCGAGCAGGTGGCGCGGCGCCTGGCCGCCGGCGAGATCGAGATTGCCCCGCTCGCCTTCATGCGGGGCCGCACCCTGGCCCATTGTTTTGCGATCCTGGACGAGGCGCAGAATACCACCCCCGCCCAGATGAAGATGTTCCTGACCCGCATGGGAGAGGGCACGCGCATGGCGATCACTGGCGATCCCTCGCAGGTGGACCTGCCCCATGGGCAGAAATCCGGCCTGGTGGAGGCAATTTCGATCTTGCGGGAGACTCCAGGAATTGGTTTCACTCATTTTGACGAGCGCGATGTGGTAAGACATCCGCTCGTGGGCCGGATCGTTTCGGCCTATGGGAAGATGGAGGGCGCGCGCCCAGCTTCGGGAGAGACCCGAGGTGCTGAATCGCGAGGGCGCGCTGCCGGAAAGGAGCTGAATGTCACCGGGAAGTAGTCTGCCTGGCGGAGAGTTTTTCGCCGCCAGGCCTGCCGAGTTGGAGATCGTCGTTGAGGCGACTGGCTGGCGTGCCGCGGTTCCCCGCATGGAACTGATGGCACGGCGCGCCGTGGCGACCACCCTGGCCGATCAGGGCGAGAACGGCCACGTGACCCTCCTGCTGACCGATGACACGGAAATCCGTCGCCTCAATGGCGGATTTCGAGGCAAGGAGAAGGCGACGAACGTCCTCTCTTTCCCGGCTCCCTATGGCAGCCTGACGCTGGGTGACCTGGCGATTTCGCTCGGCACTGTCCGGCGCGAAGCCTTGGCCGAGGGGCGGGCATTATCCGCGCATTTCGCGCATCTCATCGTCCATGGCACGCTGCACCTTCTCGGACACGACCACCTGAGCGCCGGCCAAGCCATGCTCATGGAGCGCGCCGAGACGCGCATTCTGTATCGAATCGGCGTCCCCAACCCCTGGCGCGTGCGATGGGCCGCCTGATGCCCTCCGATCCCGCCGTAAAACCTGATATGTTCCGCCGCATCCGTGGCCTTTTCACCAAGCGCGAGGAGAGCCTTCGCGACCGCGTCGAGGAACTCATCGAGGCCCCTGACGCGCTGGGCCAGAATGGCCGTACCCTTGATCCGCATGAGCGTGCGCTGCTCTCCAACGTGCTCAAGCTGCGCGGGGCGACGGCCTATGACGTGATGCTGCCGCGGGCGGACATCATTGCGCTGCCGGCCGATCTCACGCTGGATCAGGCCGTGGCGGCGATCCAGCGCGAGGGTCATAGCCGCTATCCCGTCTACCAGAGCCAGCTTGATGACGTGCTGGGGATGGTCCACATCAAGGACATCATCGGCGCGGTGGGGCGCCAGGCCCCCTTCAGCCTGCGCGCCATCCTGCGCAAACCGCTATTGGTGGTGCCCAGCGTGCCCGTGCTCGACCTGCTGCTGCGCATGCGTGAGGCGCGGATGCATATGGCCCTGGTGGTGGATGAGTATGGCGGAATAGACGGGCTGATCACCATCGAGGATCTCGTCGAGACCATCGTCGGCGATATCGCGGATGAGCATGACGAGATCACTGGCCCGATGATCACAGAGCGTGGCGAGGGGGTGCTGGAAATGGACGCCCGCACCGAAATCGAGACCTTCGAGGCGCGCATGGGCGCCGTGCTGACGGAAGAGGAACGGCAGGCGGATATAGATACGGTGGGCGGGCTGGTCCTGACCCTGGCCGGGCGGGTACCGGCGCGCGGGGAGATTTTCTCGCACTCCTCGGGGCTGGAGTTTCGCGTGCTCGATGCGGATGCGCGGCGGATTCGCCGGCTGCGTGTGCGCCGGCCAGTGGATGGCGTTAAGGCAGCGGCG
>Ga0105048_10009291_pt1 | contig 15665 bp, 19 predicted proteins | sample MAT05_FD_78382 | JGI IMG/M metagenome (GOLD analysis project Ga0105048, IMG submission 78382) | Freshwater microbial communities from Lake Fryxell liftoff mats and glacier meltwater in Antarctica - MAT-05 | ecosystem: Environmental > Aquatic > Freshwater > Ice > Liftoff microbial mat | place...
GATTGCCTATCAGGTCTTCGGGAGCGGTCCGGTCGATCTCGTGGTGATGCTCGGGTGGGTCTCGCACCTCGAGCTCATGTGGCAACACCCGTCGCTATCGAGCTTCCTCCATCGCCTGGGCCGCTTCGCGCGCGTCATCGTCTTCGACAAGCGCGGCACCGGGATGTCGGACCGCGCCTTCGAATCGATGACGGCGGAGGACCGCATCGCGGATCTCGAGGCCGTGCTCGACGCGGCAGGGTCGAAGCAGGCTGTGCTGCTCGGCATCACCGAAGGTGCGGGCACCGCGTGCATCTTCGCCGCCGAGCGCTCGTCGCGTGTCAGCGGCCTCGTCCTCTACGCCGGGAGCGCAAAGGCTGCCGTGGGCGGTCTCGAGCAGGCCATCGCGACCATCCGCGCGGAGTGGGGCGACCCCGTGTTCATCGAGCGCGACGCGCCATCGATGGTGGAGAATGCCGCTTTCCGCAGCTGGTTCGCGCTGTTCATGCGCATGTCCGCGAGTCCCGGTACGGCCATCGCCATGCTGAAGCTCGACGCACGGCTCGACCTCACGACCATTGCTCCGGCGCTTCGTGTGCCGACCCTGGTGCTGCACCGCACGGGTGATCGAGCGGTCCCGGTCGCGGCAGGCAAGGAGCTCGCGGCGCAGATCCCTGGGGCATGCTTCGTCGAGCTCGCAGGCACGGACAATCTCCCCTTCGTGGGCGAGACCGAGCCGCTCTGCGCAGCGATCGAAGCGTTCGTGAAGCCGTATATCGAGAATATCAGCTGAGCGAGCTCAGGTGCCGTCGGCCCTGTCGGCGGACTCGGCAATTCCGTATTTCTTCATCAACCGATAGAGCAGATATCGATTCTTCAGTCCCAGCGTTCGGGCGGCCTGGGTGACATTGCCCGAGGCTCCCTCGATCGCGGCACGAACGGCGGCTTCCGTGGGGTCGCCGTCGGTCTCGGGGCGGGGCAGACGGAGCTCGGCCAGGACCTCGGGGGTGAGGTCGAAGAAGGGCTGCTGCGTGGTGGTCGAGGCGAGCCAAAGGAGTCGTTCGAGCTCGCGGAGCTGATGCGTGAACGCGTGCGCGAGCAGCGCCTCGATGAGGGCGGGAGCGATGCGCGGCTCGGGCGGGCCGTCATCACGCGCGTCGAAGAGGCGGGCCACCAGCGAGGGCGTCTCGGCGGCGAAGCGCTGGAGGATGTGACGAACCAGCAGCGGCAGATCAGCGCGGCGTTCGCTGAGCGACGGCACGCTCACGCGGGCCGAGAAGCGCGCAGCCAGATCGTGTTTCAGCGCGTCGACCGCGCGATTGGTGGCAGCGACGAGCCGTAGATCGGCACGACGCGCCTTCGCGTCGCCGAGGCGCTGGTATTCGCCTTCGCGATCGAGCAACCGGAGCAAGTGACCCTGCAACGACAGAGGCAGCTCGCCGATCTCGTCGAGGAAGAGTGTGCCGCCTTCGGCTTCTCCGACGACGCCGCTGCGCTCGGGGCTACCGGCGTGCGGGTAGTTCTTGGCATTGCCGAACAGCTCGGCGTCGACGAGGCCTTCGGGGAACGTGGCCGCGTTGCGCGCCACGAACGTGCGCGCGGCTCGCGGAGAGAGCATGTGCACGGTGCGAGCCGCGAGCTCCTTGCCGGAGCCGCTCTCTCCGAGCACGAGGACATGATGCGGACCGAGCGCCGCCATCGCGAGCTCGTCACGCAGGCGCCAGGCGGCGCGGCTCTCGCCGACGACCCCCGCCGCGTCCGCAGCACCGAACGCAAATTGCGGTGCCGGATACGAGGTGAGCGGCTCGAGTGGTGCGTCACGAAGGACGTACAGCACGAGCGCGTTCTTCAGCGTGAGAACCGCGCCGGCATCGACGACGGCTTGCTCGGTCTCCACGCCATCCACGGAGAACGAACACTGTCCGATCGAGGTGACCTCGAGGCGACCGTCCTTGGTGGGAACGAGGCGAAGCTGCTTCCGCGAGACGCGGGTCGCCGCGAGATGCGGGCCGGGCACCGACGCGCCGGGGCGACGTGCGTGGAAGACGAGACGACCGAGTCCGTCGTCGGTCTGGGGTCCGCCGCGCCCGAGGACACTGGCCTCGCGCACGGCGGCGGACTGACCGACCCGCCACGGCTCGTCGAGCGACCACGCGATCACGAGCTGCCACTCTTCGCGCCGCCCCGCCTGACGCTCACGGCCCCAGGGGAGCTCGTCGTCCGTCAGGGTGGGGGACATCGTCATGCGGGGAGAGCATCGATCATACCATTGCGGCGCGCTTCTCCCGCGGCTGAGTGCCGACACCACGAGCCGCGGCCGCACCCGCGAGCATGATGCCCGCGATGACGCCGAACGCCTCGGTCCACTGGGCCTCGAGGATGGGGGACCAGTCGGGGGCTGCCCCTTCCTCGAGCGCGGCCAGCAGGCACTCGCCGACCCAGCCGTACATCTCGTCGCGCACGCCGTATTTCACGTGCCGTCCGCCCATCGCGAAGAGCGTCTCCTGGAGCCACGCTCCGTCCTCGAGGTGCGTGAGGACGGAGGCGAGCGCGTTGGTCAACATGTTCTGTTGCCTCACGAGGCCCTCCGGGGTCCGCGGGAACATGCTCTCCGTCTCCGGATAGCGTTGGAACAGGATCTCGTAGAAGCGGCGCATGAGTGCCGGCGACCGCTCGGTCACCATCGTGAAGCTCGTTCTTAGCAGCGTGACGTCGAGTGGCATGGTGACCTCTTCAGCAGAGCTCGTGCCACCCGCTGTGCACCCAGAAAAGGGCCTGAATTTCCCCGATCTGGCGGCTGATCCGGTGTGCACGCACACTCGCACGGTGTTCGCGCACGGTGCCCTGGGGGGCGGAGGGGCGGAGCTGACTCAGAACTCCGTCGTGAAGGAGTCGCGGCGATTGCTCGGCGGCCAGACCACCAAGCGAACGGCGTGATCGACGCACGTGATGATCTTCGCGGACAGCTTGGCTTCCGCCCTTGCCGCCGCCCTCGACTGTGGCGGCTGAGGCTTCGTCGACTTCGGCCGCTCGAACCTCACGTTGACCGTCACGCCGATCGCGCGCCCGCGCTGAACTGCGGTCTTGATGGTGACCTTCGCGTTCGACGACACGCGGCAACCGTTGAGGACGCCTCGCATCGGCCCGGTGAGCTGCCCGTCGGTGAGGTGCACGCGCTCGTCGTGAACGTCGAGGCTCTCGGGCTTCGATAACGCCTCGTCGTAGCTCGCCGTGGAAGGCGGTGCCGCGCGCTCCGGCGCGCCTATGTTCAGTGAAGCGGCGGACGGCGGCTCCTCCGCCGCAGCGTCTTGCTCCTCCGGAGGCTGCACGGCCGGAGGAGGTGGCGGGGCGCTCGCGCAGGCGACCAGGATCGCCCCGCCCACGAGCCACAGCCCCCATTCCATAACCCTCACGCGGACAGGTTACCGATGGACGCGAGGACATGTCCCTACTTCCGTGCCGGTGACGCCAGGTCGCGCGGCAATTTCTCGCTGCTGATCTCGTTCGACGTGCCCGTACTGCGGTCACAGGCCGGCATCGGGTACCGGCCGGCGGTGTGTCCCCAGCCCTGCGTTCCACCCCAGAGCCAGCTCGGGATCGACGACCATCGGCGCCATCGACACTCGCTTCCACGGGGGCGCGGCGGACATGGTGGTGGTGGTCGAGTCGCTCGCGCTGAGCACGGCGCTCACGCAGGTCATGAAGTCCGCCTCAGGACGTCTGGCGCCGCTGGTCTACTCCTCGCGCGCCACCGAAGGCGATCTGGCGAGCTCCGACGCAGCACGCGCGTTCCCCTCCGGATATACCGCCGCCGCGGTGTCGGCGCCCACGTCGTACTCGATCGCGTACTGGAAGCGGCATCCTGATAGCCCGTGGCGAATCGTCGTCCTCGTCGCCAGCGAAACGCTCGCCCTGGCGACCGGCGTGCTCACGATCCCCGCAGGTTGGCACTACCCGACCGACGTCGCAGCGGGCGGCCTGCTCGGCGCTGCTGCGGGCGTGCTGATGCCCGTCCCTCATTCCGATTGGTGAAGTCAGCGGTTCGCCTGCTTCTCGGCGTTCGTTGCGTCGATCGCTTCGTGGAGCTGGTGCGCGGCGCGCTCGATGACGGGATGCTCGTACTGGCCGGCACGACTCTCGGCGGAGCTGAGTGTGCCTTGGTCTCCTCGTTCTGCTCGGTATCGATGCCGAGATGCCACTTCGCATACTCGGTGAATCCGTGTTTGCGAATGAGCTCGTTCTCTTGCTTGGCGGAAGGCTGGTGCTCGCTCCAGGTATCGCGACCGTCCGACTTGAAGCGGCCCTCGCGGAAGCTGTCGTGCTCGTCGGCACGGCTCGATAGCGCGTTCGGTCGCCCAAGAGCTTGCTTGTGGCAGCGGTAGGAAGTCCTATGGCTGACCGGAAGAACATGCGAGACGTCTACATCATCAGTCATCGAACAAACAGCATCGATGAAATCGAGGAGGCGCTGCGCCTGGGCGCCAACGGACTCGAGTGCGATGTGAGGGGCACCACGGTGCAACACGACCCGCATCTGAATCCGACGAAGCTGATTGCCTGGCTGAAGGCGGCAGCCGTCGCCTACGAGAGATTTCCGGGATTCGGCATGATCTACTTTGACGTCAAGGCCCCGGAGGACCTCCGGTACATCTCGTGGTGCGTCCGTGACTACTTGCCGGAGGACCTCTGCTTTCTCTATGCGGTCGCTGACATCGAAGACCGCAACTACCTCGATGTCGTCATCCCGACGCTGAGGGACACCGAAGGCATCACCATCGACGGCCATGCCAATCAGGCGGAGATAGCGGCATTCCTCACCGAGCGCGGAGACCCGAACGCTTGGTTCAGCTACGGAATACCGTCGAGAGACGAGGACGACACGCTCCGAGATGTTGCGCCCAGCATCGAAGAGGCCATCGCCTTGCGAACCCCCGAGGGCGGCCGGAAGGTCTGCGTCTGGACGCTGAAGCGGCGTGGCAACATGGTCGAATACCTAAACCGAGGCGTGGACGCTCTGCTGGTCGAACGCGATGCGGTCGCCGAGTGTGTTGCGGCAGTCGGGGCGATGGCCCACCTCACGCTCGCGCCACGTTGCCAAGCATTCCACGGGACGACTGGTTGACATGGATGACGCCGAGTGGAGAGCCCTCGATGACCTGTCTATCGACGAAGTCCTCGTCGAGTTCGTTGTCAGCGTAGATACCTCCGCGATCGACGAAGCCGGGACCGACTCGAACATCTTCTTCGGGATCGACGGAGTCGAGTTCCTGCTCGATCATCCGGACTACAACGACTTCGAGCGCGGTGACCGCGATCACTACCACTTCGCGTTTGTTCGCGAGATGACTGTCGACGACCTCAATCGTGCGCAGCTCACGCTGAGGAACGAGGGAGACGGCCGCAACGCCGGTTGGTACTGCGCGAGAGTCCGACTCTTCGCTCAGCCGGAAGGCCCAGCCTGCATGTACCTCTACGAGGAGTGGAAGGATGTTGGCTGGCTTGCGCGAGATGGAGACGCAGGACTGTTGCGAGTCCTCCAGGTCGGCGTTGCCCCCCAGGCCGGAGCGTCCCACGCGCCTCGCTCGAGCTCGTCGAAGCAACGGTGACGGCGCGGTGGCCGACGACACCCCGGTGATGCGACGCACGGCGACCCTCCGGGCCCCAGCGGTCCTGGTGCTTGATTTCAGCGAACTGCCCCGCTGGCGTGCATCTGCGCAGGATTCGTCGCGACGAGTTACGATGGTTTCGTGCGTACGCTTCTTCTGATCGGGCTCGTCGCGCTTGGGGCCGGATGCGCGGAGAGGACTTCGCCGGTCGCATCGATGGACGCGCCCCCGGCTCCCGCACGATCCGCGCCGAAGGCGCCGCCGCTCGACGTGGGGAGGGCGCCTGGGGTGGCCACGCCGGTGGCCGATGATGGTCCCATTCGCGAGGGTGACATCATCGAGGAGTATCGACACTTCGATGTCGATGCGTTCATCGACGGTCAGAAGGAAGACAAGGTCGGGACGAAGTGGAAGGTGCTCTACATCCACGACGACTGCATCGGGATCCGTCTCGTCGAAGGCCGCTACAAGTGGGTCGGCGGCGCGCCTGACAAGCTGCCTGGATACGAGTCGAAGTTCTGCGCCTCCGACAACTACGCGCGCAAGTTTCCGAACCGCCCCGGCAAGCAGCAGACCTTCGACGAGTACCGACGCGTCACGCCCTGAGCACCGCGATCAGGGCAACGACCGCGGCGGCGTCCTTGCTGCCGGTGGCGAAGACCGTGTGACGGTTCGAGGCGATGACCAGGAGCTCCCCGTTCACCCGGCGCGCGACCTCGTTCCAGAGCTGGGGAAGCATTAGCCGCGAGGCTTCGTAGTCGTCGTTCGCGCGAGCTCGAAGCACGCCGGGAGCCGCCGTCTCCGTCGGCACCGACACCAGCGCAGTCGCCATGTTCGACTGTGCGAGCGCGCGTGCTTGCGCGTAGTCCAACCCCAGTGTCCGCATGTCGCCGTGATTGAGGAACGCGATGCCATCGGGCAGGTCCGTGACGAGGACCACGCGACGATACGGGGATGCTCGATGTGACGGTGTCCCAGCTCTACGACGGCGATACGCCGGCGGCCGGCGACTGCGTGAACGTCCGGATAGAGCGCCGCGTCGTGGCGGACGCAGACGCGGGATTCGACCGAGCGAGCAGCGTGTCGGGCACGCGCACCGATCGATTGCAGATCAAGATCCAGTAGCAGCGCGTAAGTCGCTACATTGCACGGCAGGATGCGCTCGCTTCGAGAACGTATCGTCGACGTGCCGCAGGTCGGACGCGTGACGTGGATCGGGATCCGGCCCGAGCACGACGCCCCCATGAAGGTTCTCGACGAGGTGGAGCTGATCGTCGAGCACGGCCTCGAAGGCGAGGTCGCCTCTCGCGGTCGTCCACGCGGCAAACGTCAGGTGACGCTCATGCAAGCCGAGCATCTGGCCGTCGTTGCGTCGATGGCAGGCGTTCCGGACGTGACTCCGCAGATGGTGAGGAGGAACGTGGTCGTGTCGGGCATCAACCTCGTCGCGCTCGTTCGCCTGACCTTCGCCATCGGCGACGAGGTGGTGCTCCTCGGTACCGGGGCGTGTGCACCGTGCTCGAAGATGGATGAGACCATCGCACCGGGCGCGTTCCAGGCGATGCGTGGCCACGGCGGCATCACCGCCGGCGTGGAGCACGGCGGAATCATCCGCGTCGGCGACGCGGTGCGAGTCGTTGCCAATGAACGCTAGGACGACCATCAACCAGGGCGACATCTTCTGGATCCCACCCGAAGCGCTGCCGAACATGAAGCGCGCGACCGAGCCAGGCAATGTGGTGCTCGACGAAGGTGAAGCGAACCTCCCGAAGCAAAGCGTGGCTGTCGTCTCGCAGGTCTCGACCGTCGAGAAAATCGAGCTCGGCGCATACATCGGCACGCTCACCGCGGAGCGGGTGCAGCAACTCCTCGACGGCCTGACCTTCCAGCAACGCTCGTTCTTCGACCGCTGAGCGCGGTTCGAGAGCGCTTCAGGTCCGCGTGAGACGAATTGCCACGGCGACCCGGCTCTCAACGCGCCGGAATCGTTGCGAGTGAGCTCAGGCACGCAATCCGCAGTGCGATACTTCATGGTTGTCGATCGAGGTGTCTTTTTCCTCTGCGTCTCTTCAATCGCCGCTGGCGGTGTCGGCGGCTACGTCGCCTCCGAGAAGGACGTGGTCCCTCATCTTGCCAACAGCTCGCACGCGCCGTCGAAGGCGGAGGTCTCCAGTGCTCCGGCGCCGGCTCCCATCCGCGTCGAGCCGCTCGCCGCCGTCGCTGACGCCAGTGTCGCGCCCGCTCCTGCAGCACCGGCAGCACCGACCTGCGACGACTCGGTCGGTGAGGCCGACGCGTGCCCGCCGATGCCTGCCCCGACGGCCGAAGGTGGCGTTGCCTGTGGCGGCGTCGCGACCACGCGCTGCGCCGATTTCAAGCAGACGATGAAGCCGCGCGTCGCGCAGGCTGCCGTTGCCTGCTTGAACAAGCTGACCGTCGCGGAACGATGCGACCCGAAGCGCGTCGAGCTCTGCGGACACCTCGCGCTGATGAACGCCTGCGATGACACCGCCGCGACGTCGACCATCGCCAGTACCTGCGAGAAGATCGTTCAGACCTGTGGAGCCTCGCCGCTCGCGCCCTCGCAAAACGAGTGTCGCCTCGCGATGACCGGCCTGCGCGAGGTCGGACGAGAGGCGATGCTGGACTGCGCGAAGAAGCACTGCTTCGACAAGGGCGTGCTCGGCTGCGAAGCGGTGGCCGCGCCGAAGCCTGACGTGAAGGTCGCGAAGTAGCGCTCAAGCCTTCGGTGCAGGCCCCGCGGGCACGAGCACCTCGAAGTCCGCCAGCTTGCGGATGAGCGAGGTGGCGAGGCGAGGCCCGCCTTCTGAGACGATGGCAGCACGCGCTTCCTCGACGGTGCGTCCGTCGAAGTAGTGAAGCGCGTCGAACACGGCGCGCGGCATCTCCAGCGGATCGAACGCGCTGTACGTGCTCACGCGCTGCTTCTCTCGGCTGGAGCGGAGCAGGACCAGCGAGCCCATCTTCAGTCGCGGGGGCGGCTCGGAATCGGCCAGCCTCGCCCATGCCGCGCGCGTCAGCTTCACGCGCAGATGCACCTCCTGCCCGCAGACCGCCAGGAGCGCGGGCACGTCGAGCGTCGCCACGCGTGCGGCGCAGGCACGATAGAAGTCCTCGGCGCGGCCGGCCCAGCTTCCCCAGAGTGCGACCTCCGCATCCGCGGCGCTCGCGGAGGAGCTCGTCCCGCTTCCCCGGACGGCCGGCAGCGCGCTCGCGATCGCGGCGATAGGGGCATCGAGCTCGAGGAGGCACCAGCGGGCGAGATCGCGTTCGATCGCGGCGAGCAGCTCACCCACCGCATCCCAGAAGGTCCGACTGACCTCGCCGCGCAGATGTTTGCAGAACCAGGTGGCGCAGATGCTGTTCCGGTTCTTCCAGACGCCGCAGCGGCCGCCCTCTTCGATGTAATGCGGACAGCGCATCGAGCGGTCCTGCCCGAACGCGGCGTCACCGCCCTGGGTGTAGAGGCGCTCGAAGCTCGCAGTGAGGCCGAGGCCCATCGGGCCGACCGCGGCGCCACGCGCGATGCGCTCTCGCACGGAGGCGCGACCGATTTCGCCGGCGGGATCTTCGTCTGCGAGCACCTGACCCACGAGGAAGTTCGCAAGCAGCGGAAGGTACGTGCAGCACTTGGTCTCGGGGTTGAACGAGCTTGCGCCGGGCGCCACCTCGTTGCACATGACGCAGTCGTCGCAGGTGGCGCGCGTCTCGTTGTGCGGTGTGTCGCCGAGCAGCTCGGTGATCCATGCCGTGTAGAGGGGAGGCAGCGGGCTCGAGCCGAGCGTCATGGCGAGCCACTCTACACTCTGTGATCAGCGTCTGGGGAGCGGCCACTGCGTCCACTGGGCCGGCTGGCCGTCGCTATCGAACACGATCACCGCCGAGGTACCTTCGGGAGAGAGCGTGAGGCCTTCGGGCTTCCTGCCCGCGAACTGTCGGATGAAGACCGCGGACTTCCCGGCGCCTTCGAGTCGCCACAGGGAGCCCCCGCCGTCACTCGGCATGCCCTTCGGAGAGTTACCGACCAAGAGCAGCGAGCCATCTGCGAGAGATGTCATGTCGGCAATGCCCGCGCACACGTCGCGCCCCTCGCGCGGCTGACACAAGCGGGCGCGTGACCAGAACGAGATGGCGCCGGCAGGGATCTTCCCGCTCGCCAGGGCGGCCGCAGGATCGGCCAAGCGGAGGATGGTCGCGCTCCCGTCCGCGGCGAGAGGTGCCTTGAGGCCAATGTAGAGCGCGCCTTCACGGAAGTGGAGAGCCTCGATGTCGAGCGTGCCGTCCGCGGGAAGCCTCGCCATCTCGAGCAGCGTCTGCCCCGTCGCGCCCCGCCCTTCGGTCAGGTCGACCTGGCCGATGACGCGCAGCGCGCTGGGAGACGTGGAGAGAGACAGCTGCAGCAGCTTCCGCCGGCTCGCTGGGAGGTGGCCCTTCTTGTTCAGCGAATGGGAGGTGGCGACGAAGAATGTTTCGCCGGGGCCTGCGGTGATCGACTCCGGGTCGTTGAGCTCGTCGAGCCCCTCGATGCGCAGAGGAGAGGGGTCGAGCACGCCGGCGGTGGTCATCACGAACACGAGCGGCGCGTGCCTCGTTCGCTTGCTCCCTTCCTGCGCGGTGTCGTCGCTCACCATCAGATAGCGCTGAAGCGAGGAAGACCACGCGATACCGGAGAGCTCGAGCCTGGGTCGCTCTGTCTTCAGCTGGTCGGCGTTGATGGTGGCAACGTCGCCGCGGGCGGGGGCTCCGCACCCTCCGCAACTCGACAGGAGCAATGTGTGCAGAACGCCCGCAATTAGCAGGTGCGGAGGAACGACGCGCGCTCTCACGGCGCGTGGTTCGGTTGCCCCGGCGTCGGCGGGCAGGTCGTGAAGTCACCGGTGAGGTCGGGGATCCGGCACCTGGTCTCGGTCGTCGATCCGCCGGCGTCCGCACTTGCACTCTTCGGTATGGCCGTCGAAGTCACGACGGAGTTGTCCGGGGCCAGGACGTGGAGCACTTCGCCCTTCGTCGCGCTCACGCCGAAGGTGGCGAAGAAGCAGGTCTCTGGCCCGTCAGGCAGACACTCCGCTTTCGAATGAGGTCCAACGCTCCCGGCCTTCTTCGAGGTGAGGATAACTATGCGAGCGCCCGGATCCATCTTTGTCCCCCCCGGGAACTTCATGGCTTCGGCAACCTTCGGCGAATTCGCGCCCTTTGACGAGTCGGCGATCGAGAAGTTGCTGATGTCGACGACAGTCTGCGTGGGGTTCACGATCTCGATCCACTCCGACTTGCCGACGGCTGCGACCTCGTTGAAGACGATGTTGAGCGTGTAAGCCGACTGTGTAGCGTCGCCACCTCCGGGCACCCCACCACGTCCATTCTCGGGCGGCGCATCGCTCGAGGAGCTGCCGCTGCACGCGAGGATGCCGGTGAGAAAGAGGATGCAAGTCGTCTTCGGCGTATGCATGGTCCGAGACCATGAGCATCCTTCAACTCAGGCGCCATCACGCTCGCACGAGGACCGGTTGAAATCTGCAACACTCCTGCCCGCCGCACTCGCGTTCGCCGCCGCGTGCGGCGATGACGTGCCTGGGCACGACGTCGCGACGAGCGGAACCTTGACGCTTCTGCGTGAGAGGAACCTGGGTGAGCTGCTCCCCGCGAGCGCACGCTACGAAGCGAGTGGGATCGCGCTCCACAACGGCGCGTTGCGGGTCGTCTTCGACAACAGCACGGACATCGCAGAGGTTGACCTGGGCCTCTCGACCGCCGCGCTCGGCCCAGGGACCAAGTCAGCGTCGCAGTACGAGGGGATCACGGTCGCAACCCGGCCGGCCCCGACGACCTACGTCGTCAAGGAAGGAGGTCCCGGGAGTCATTCTGCGATCCTCACGCTCGACGAGGAGGGCAGAGTCCTCACCACCGAGCCGACCGATGTCACCTCCACCGACAAGGGCAAGGGCCTCGAGGGCGTCGCGTGGCTCGATGACATCGAGCGGCTTCTCGTGCTGTGCGAGGCGAACTCCTGTGGGACGGGAGACGGGCGAGCGGGGCACGGGCTGATCAAGTCGCTGCGTCACGAGGGCGGCGCATGGTGGACCGAGACGACGCTCGCACTGCCCGCGCTCGCCGACTTCGAGGACTACTCGGATCTCGCTGTCCTGGCGGATGGCGATGGCCGGTACCAGGTGGCGGTCCTCTCGCAACAGGCCGCGGCGCTCTGGCTCGGATCGCTGACCACGAGGCCACTGGCGCTCTCGCGCGCAGGGGCCGTTCACGCGTTCCCCAAGGCGGCAGGCAAGACTCAGTACTGCTCGCTCGAGGGCGTGACGTTCCTCGATCGAACGACGTTCGCGCTGGTCTCCGACCGATTGAAGGGCGATGTCGGCTGTAGCAAGGCGGAGGCGCTGCACGTCTTCGCACTCAGGTGACGGACTCGTGAACCAAGCGTGACGGCTCGGTGCTTGCTCGCGCTTCGCGTCGTGATGGACCTCATCGAGCGCTACGAACACAAGTTCCTCGTTGCAGAACGCCTCGTCCCGGCGATCCGAAGCTTCGCACGATCGACCTCGACGCTCGACCGGTACGCGCGAGCCGATGGTGCATATTCGATACGGTCTCTCTATTTCGACACACCCTCACTCGGTCTCTACGCCGCGAACGGCCGTGAACAGGGATATCGTTTCAAGGTGCGTGCGCGCATGTATCCGGATGCTCCCGCGGGGCCCTGCTTTCTCGAGGTGAAGCGACGGTGCCTCGATGTGATCGTGAAGACGCGTGCGCCGGTGCCTTGCGATCGCTGGCGTGAAGCCATCGACTGCGACGGCGCGACGCTCGACGCGCTCACGGAGCGGAGTCGGACCGCTGTTCTTTCCTTCGCATCGAAGGTGCACAGTCATCATCTCGAGCCAGTGCTGCTCGTCCAGTACGAGCGAGAGGCGTACGTGAGCGAGATCGATTCCTATGCACGGCTCACGCTGGACCGAGAGATCCGCGTCCAGCCCATGACCGCTCTCGATTTCGAAGCCGATCCCAGGCGCTGGCGTCTCGTCGACCACGCCGCACAGACGCGGAGCACCGGGAGCGTGGCGGTCCTCGAGCTCAAGTTCGAACGCAGACCGCCGGCATGGATGGACACCATGGTGCAGAGGCTCGAGCTCGTTCGCCTCTCGTTCTCCAAGTACTGCTACGGCATCGCCAACGAGCTCGTTCTCCCCAGCACGGATCGGGTGGCCTCATGACGGAGCTCGCGGGCCCAGCTTCTGCGGGCGTCCCTCTTGGCTGGCAGGCCACGATGATCGCCATCCTGCTCGCATTCGGCCTCGGGCAGGCGATCGCGGCCATGTACATGGCGACATTTCGCGGTCTCTCCTACTCACGCGGGATGGTGCACGCCATGGCGCTCTCCAGCGTGATCGCGTGCATGATCATGCTCGCGGTGGGCGGCAGCATCGCTGCGGGCATCGGCGTTGCCGCCGGGCTCAGCGCCGTGCGCTTCCGGACGACATTGCGAGATCCGCGCGACATCATCTTTGTCTTCGCCGCGCTCGGGGTCGGCTTCGTATGCGGAATGCTCGCCTATCCGGCGGCGGTCCTCGGCACCGCGACGTTCGCGATCGGAAGCTTTCTCCTGCACTGGACGGGTTATGGCTCGCGCCGCCAGCCCGACGGTCTGCTCCGCTTCTTCGCCCCACAGGGCGCTACGACGCAAGAGGCGATCGCGACGGTGCTGAGCAGCCACTGCCGATCCTTCTCCCTCGTGACACTTCGCGAAGCCGCACAGGGCACTGCGATGGAGCACGCCTATCAGATCTCTGCGCGCTCGCTGGAGGAGCGCTCGATGATGGTGAGCGGCTTGCAGGGCGTTCCCGGAGTGAAGAACGTCACGTTGCTTCTCCAAGAGCCAACCCTGGAGCTCTGACCCATCCATGCGTTTCGTCGATCAACTGAAGGGGCGACTGCCCGCCGCCGTGCCCGTACTGACGATGCTGGGGACGTTCGGTCTGGCGGCCGCGCTCTACTATCGCGATGACGCGCGCGGTGGGCTGCTCGGCTTCGCCGAGGGGGTGCCCGAGGCGCTTGCTGCACTCGAGCCGGCGCGTGTCACCGCGATTCACGTCACCGCGGGAGCGGAGGTCGAGCCGGGCCAGCTCATCGCCACGCTGGACACGTCCGTGGTGGACGGCGAGCTCGCCGTCGCCGAGGCGGAGAAGGCACGACTCGAGGGCGCACTCCGCGCGCAACGGATCGTTCTCGGCCGCCGCATCGAGGTCGACCGCGAGACCATCGAGCGCGAGGCGATGAGAGAGCAAGAGGAGCTGCTCCGCCTACGAGCCGAGGCGCAGGCGCTCGACCAGGAGCTCGCGCGCGTGAAGAACCTGGTCGCCGAGCACCAGGCGCTCGCGTCCGACCTTGCCCAGCTCACGCTTCGGCGCGCGCAGCTCACCTCACTCATGATCGAGAAGCCGCGCACGATCGGCGTGCTCACCAGGCAGCTCGGCGCCGCCGATCGGCAGAGGCACGACTTCGATGACGACGCGTTCAGCTCCGCCAGGCTCGATTCCGAGCAGCTCGTCCTGCAGCGCCGGATGGAGCTGCTCCAGAAGCGTCGTGCGAGCCATGTCCTGCGCGCAACCCGCAAGGGTCGCGTCGCGTCGCTCGACAAACAGCCGGGCGAGACCGCCAACGCAGGCGACGCGGTCGTCAAGCTGGTCAGCACGACGAATCGAGTGCGCGTGTGTGTACCCGAGACGCAAGCGCTCGGCCTGCGGGAGGGCGACGCCGCCCGTCTCTCGGTCCGAGGGCAGCGGGCTGGACCGCTCCCCGGACGAACGGTTGCACTGGGGCCGGTGGTCTCGGAGCTTCCACCTCGCTGCTGGAGAACGCCGAGGCTACCCGTCTGGGGACGCGAGATCACGGTGGCGATCGACGCACCCATCGACGTGGTGGCTGGTGAAGCGTTCGTCGTCGTGCTCGAAGGGTCGCGCGCATCGCCGATGCTGAGCCCCGGCCTCCCGGTTGCCAAGGCGCTCGCTCAGCCCGCGGTAGGGGCGCGATGATCCGGGAGATGGCGGTCATCGCGACGATGTTGATCGGACCGCTGGCCTGCTACTCACCGCAACAGACCGGCGGAGCGAGAGAGGCGCTCGCGATCTACCAGCGAAGCACTCGCACGGACGGAGCGCCGCAGTTCCGCGGCCGCGCGGCCGCGGCGCGCGAGGCACGCATCGGCTCGGGCTCCGATGTCGTCGATGCGCCGCTCAACGTGGATCAGGCCATCGCCCTCGCGAAGAGGCAGAGCGCGAGGCTCGGGGAGCTCGACGCGCGCGTGGCCACCGCGGATGCAGCGATAGAGGCGGCAGGGCAGCGCAAGAACCCCGAGCTCAGAGCCATCAACGTGCGGGTCGGTCGGGCAATCGACCAGGCCCAGGATGGCCGAAGTGCGCTCCAGGATCTGAACCTCACGCCTCGCATACGTTTCACCCCCGAGCGACCTGGCGAGATCGCCGCACGTGAGGCAGAGGCCCGGGCCGCCAGCGACGAGGCCCGCGCTGCGGCTCGCGCCGAGGAGCTCGCGATCGAGGCCGAGATCCGCTGGCTGTTCGACGACATCCTCCTGTTCGACGCCGAGATCGCGGCGTCGGAGCGCGCAGCCACGACGCGGGCGAAGCTTGCCCAGCAATCCCGCGATCAGCTCGCGACGGCGATGTCGACCGCCATAGACGCAAGCTTCGCCGAGCTCTCCGCCCTGGCGGCTGCAGGAATCGTGGCCGAGCTCCGCTCCCGCCGGGCGCTCGCCGTGGCAGCCTTGCTCGACCGCATCGGCCGGGGGCCGGGCGCGAAGCTCGTGCTCGCGGGCGCAGCTGCCGCATGGCCACCACCACCGCTTCCCGCCGAGCACGTCCTGATCGAGGAGGCGCTGAAGCGAAGCCCGCAAGTGGCGGGGTCGGCCGCCCGCATCGACGGCGCCAGCGCTCACCTCCACCTGGAGGAGAGCCGCCGCTGGCCATGGTTCACCGCCCTCGAGCTCGGCTACGAGATCCGGCCCCAACTCCAGCCAGACAGACGCAATGTTCC
>Ga0105048_10009293_pt1 | contig 15662 bp, 9 predicted proteins | sample MAT05_FD_78382 | JGI IMG/M metagenome (GOLD analysis project Ga0105048, IMG submission 78382) | Freshwater microbial communities from Lake Fryxell liftoff mats and glacier meltwater in Antarctica - MAT-05 | ecosystem: Environmental > Aquatic > Freshwater > Ice > Liftoff microbial mat | place...
CGCTGGCAGGTGACCAGGGTGAGTCCCGCATCGAGTGCGACCGAATCATTGCGCGGATTGGCGCCACACCGCCGCGCCGGTTCGTGGAGAGTTGCGGCATCGCCTTCCCGGGTCCGGATCCGGCGGCCCTGCCTGTGCTGTCCTCCCGCTACGAATCCAGCGTGCCCGGGCTGTACGTGATCGGGGCCCTGGGCGGCTATCCACTGATCAAGCAGGCCATGAATCAGGGCTACGAAGCGGTGGAGTACGCCCTTGGGCGCACCATCGCGCCGGCCGACGAGCCGCTGCTCGCTGCCAAGTTAAAGATCCTGCCCTTCGGCCTTGGCGTGGATGACACGCTGGCGCTGATGCAGGCAAAGATCCCGGTGTACTCGGCCATCAACCCGCTGAACTTCCGGGAGCTGATCCTGGGCAGCCGCATCACCGCGCCTGGGTTGGGTGAGGTGATCTTCCTCAAGAACGATTACACGAACAGCTTCTTTAGCATCCTGGCCGGCACTGTGGAGATCGAGGTGGGCGAGGAGCGCAAGAGCCGGCTGACGCTCGGGCCGGGACAGTTCTTTGGCGAGATGAGCCTGCTCTCTGGCCGCCGGCGCTCGGCGACGAGTTGGGCGGGTGCCGGTTGCGTGCTGATCGAAGCGCCCCGGCGGGAGATCAACCGGCTTATCAGTTCGGTTGAGGGCGTGCGCCGGGTTATTGACGAGCACTTTATTGCCCGGGCTATCCAGACCAGCTTTGCTCCGGAGGCGAGCTACGACGACCTTAAAGCCATAGCCGCCAGCGCGAGGCTGCGCCGCTACAAGCCCGATGAAGTGATCTTCGCCGAGGGAGACGAAGCCGACAGCCTGCACCTGATCCGCAGCGGTTCCGTGGCTGTCGCCCGGGACATCGGTGGGCGCGATGTCGTCACTTCCTACGTGGCTGCCGGCAACTATGTGGGGGAAATGGGCCTCGTGAGCCGCACGGGCAGGAGTGCCACGGTCCGGGCGACCGTCACTACCGAGACTGTCAGCCTGGATGCCGCGACCTTCCATCAGTTGCTGCAGAAGAACCCTGGCCTGCGGGATCAGGTGCAGGCCACGGTCCGGCGCCGCCTCGCGGAGAACACCCGCATGGAAGGGCAACCCCAGAGCGGCGATCTGATCTCATTTCTCATGCAGCAGGGCCTCGGCGAGGCGACTGACGTCCTGCTGATTGACGAGACGCTCTGCATCGGCTGTGATAACTGTGAGCGTGCCTGCGCCGAAACCCACGCCGGCACGTCCCGGCTCGACCGGGAGGCCGGCCCGACCTTTGCCCACATTCACGTGCCCACCTCCTGCCGGCATTGCGAGGATCCCCACTGCATGACGGACTGCCCGCCGGACGCGATCGGCCGGGCGCCCAACGGCGAGGTCTACATTCGTGACAACTGCATCGGCTGCGGCAACTGCGAGCGCAACTGTCCCTACGGAGTGATCCAGATGGCGACGGCCGCGCCGGAGAAGCCGGGGCTCTTCAACTGGCTGCTGTTTGGTGCCGGCCCCGGCCCGGGTCAGGCCAAGGATCCGGCTGACCAGGGCGACAGGGGCCCCAAGAAAGCCGTGAAGTGCGACATGTGCCGGGACCTCGGTGGCGGGCCTGCCTGCGTACGGGCCTGTCCGACCGGCGCCGCGATCCGCATCTCCCCCGAGAAATTCGTCCAGTTGATCCACGACACGACGGGCTGACCAGTGCACCAGTCTGTTCTGGCCTACGGCAGATCCCGTTACCTGTGGGTGGCCCTGGCGGTCTGTGCCGCAGCGGTCGCGGCTTACGCCCTGGATTCACCAGGGGTCCCGCCGAACGGCGGCACCGGGCTCGGCTACACCCTCGGCACCCTCGGCGCCGTCCTGATTCTTTGGCTCATGTCCTTCGGCATACGCAAGCGTGCCTATGCGTCCCGGGCGGGGACTGTGCAGGGCTGGCTCTCTGCCCATGTCTACCTGGGCGTCAGCCTGCTGGTGGTGGTCACGCTGCATACCGGCTTCCAGCTGGGCTGGAACGTCCATACGCTGGCCTATGTCCTGCTGTGGATCGTGGTCGCCAGCGGCGTTTTCGGGGTCCTGGTCTATCTGCGCTATCCCCGCTTGCTGAGCAACAACCGGGGCTCCCAGACCAAGGACCAGCTCCTCGGTGATCTGGCCGATCTGGACGCGCGCTGCCTGCGGGTGACGGCCGGGATGCCGGCGGAATTCGGGGAGGCGCTGCTGGCCAACAGGGATCGAACCCTGCTCGGGGGCACTGCCTTCGCGTTGCTGGCGGGCCAGGATCGTTCACAGATTCTGCTGCCGGCATTGGGTGGAGCCACGGTCCTCTACCAGGCGTTACCCAACCCGGACCAGGCTGCTCTGCTGGACTGGCTTGGCCAGCGCCTCGCTGCCAGTACCGATGGCGGGCTGTCGAGGCAATTGCAGGAATTACTCAGCCTGGTGGGCGCCCGGCGCACCTTGCTCGCCCGGCTACGGCGGGACGCGCAGCTCAAGGCCTGGCTGGAAGTCTGGCTCTATGTGCACGTGCCCTTGTCGTTCGGGCTGCTGGCGGCCCTGATTGCCCACGTCGTCTCAGTCTTCATCTACTGGTAGTCGCCCGTGCGTGTCCTGATCCGTTTCCTCCGCGCCGGCCCTGCAGGGGCCGTCGAGCAGAAGGACAAGCTCTACGACGGCGAGTCCGTCACCCTCGGGCGCGCCACCGACCAGGTTGTTCAGCTGAAGGACCGGCGCGTCGCGCTGGCCCATGCCCAGATCATTTTGCGCAACGGGCAGCCGGTCCTGATCAGTCGCGTGCCGGGCGGCGTGCTGGTCAACGGTACGCTCCAGCGCGAGGCGCGGCTGCGGGCCGGCGATGTGGTCACCCTGGGCGCCAACGTACTGCGGATCCTTCAGCCTCCAGCGGGTTGCGAACTGGCCTTCAGCTTCGAGCTGGACCCGGACGCCCGGTCCCAGGGCGTGGCGCTGGAGCTGCCCCGGTTGCGGCTGGCCGAGCTGGGCTTCGCGAAGCGGCGCTGGTCCTGGGGGCTGTTTCTTGGTGTGTTGTTGCTGAGCCTGGCCATTCCGTCCGCCGGGGTACGCAGTCCGCAGATCCAGGAGCGCTTGCGGGCCAGTCTGTTGCCGGATGACCACTGGTGGTCGCCCGGACCCCTCAGCCGGGTGCATGAGGTTCTCGGTACGCAGTGTGAGGCCTGTCACCAGAAGCCGTTTCAGCGGGTCCGGAACGACGCGTGCCTCACCTGTCACGCCGCGAACCTGCACCAGCACTGGCCGCAGTCCGGGAGTGGTGCTGTCGCTCCCGAGGAGCGCTGCGCTAGCTGCCACGCCGAGCATCAGGAGCCTGCCACCCTCGTACGCCAGGATTCGGCCGTCTGTGCGAACTGTCATGGGGACCTGAAGGCGCGGGCGCCTGCCACCCTCATCACAGCCCAAGTCACCGATTTTGCCGCAGATCACCCCGGCTTCGACCTGCCAGTCTCGGAGGAGTCGGGCCTCAGGTTTCCCCACGATCTCCATCTGGCCAAAGACGGCGTCCGGTCACCCGTGGGCGATACGGTACTCGGCTGCCAGGACTGTCACGCTCTTGAGCCGGGCGGTGCGCGCTTTCGCCCGGTCCAGATGCAGCGCGACTGCGCTCAGTGCCACCTGCTGGATTTCGATTCGGCCTACCCGGAGCGCACCGTGCCCCACGGAAACGCCACTGCGGTCTCCGAGTTTTTGCTTGACTACTACAGCCGTCGGTACCTGGAAGCCTACGCGGATCCCCGGGCCGTGCCGGGCACCGCCCGGCGCGCGGGTCAGCAGCTGGCGGCCCCGGAGCGGGAGCGTCTCCTGCGCACGGCCCGGGAGCAGGCGGCCATCGTGACGCAGGATCTGTTCGAGCGCCGCAGCTGTGCCCAGTGCCACGAGGTGACGCGGGAGGCCAGCGGGGCGCCAGACCAGTGGCAGATTCGGCCCGTCAAGCTCAGCAGTGCCTGGCTGAAGGGCGCTGCCTTCAGTCACGCGGCCCATTCGACGGCCCTGACCCGCTGTGAAACCTGCCATGCGGCGGTCGATTCGAAAGCGGCGTCCGATGTTCTGCTGCCAGACATCGCCACCTGCCGGGAGTGTCATGCGGGGGGCGACGCCCACGCGACTCCCCCGGACCGCATCACCAGCACCTGCATTCTGTGTCACGGCTTCCACGGCGGGGATAACCCGTTGTGGCAGGCGAGGGCCACGGCCCGATGAAAAATCTGGCCAGACTCCTGGTCATCGCTGTGGCGCTGACCGGTTGTGGGGGAGGAGGGGAAGGTGCCCCCGCGGGGGCCGAGGCGCCCGGTCCGGAGCCCTGCGCCGGCAGTTGCGCGTCAGCGAGCAGCCTGCTTTCGAGCGCCGACGTGGAGCGGGTGATCAGCCAGGCTGTCGCGGAGGCCGCCGCCCGGGGCCAGCCCGCCACCATTGCAGTGGTTGATCGGGTCGGCAACGTGCTGGGCGTCTTCCAGATGACCGGCGCGGCCGCCAGCGTGACGATCACCTCGGGCACGGGGGTGACCGGCGGTCTCGAGGGCGTGAACATTGTTCCAGCCTCCATCGCTGCCATCGCCAAGGCCATCACCGGTGCGTACCTCTCGAGCGAAGGCAACGCCTTCAGTACGCGCACCGCCAGTCAGATCGTGCAGCAACACTTCAATCCGGGTGAGCTGCTCGCGCCCAGCGGTCCCCTGTCCGGCGTGCAGTTCAGCCAGCTGCCCTGCTCTGATCTGGCCGGCCGCTTTGACGGTGGCCCTGCTGATGCAGGACCGAAGCGCTCGCCCCTGGGGCTGGCTGCCGACCCCGGGGGCTTTCCCTTGTACAAGGCGGGCACGCCGGTCGGCGGCGTCGGCGTCATTGCGGACGGCATCTACGGCCTTGATCTCAGCATCAGTGACCAGGACTCGGACCCGGACGAATGGGTCGCCCTGGCGGGCACTTTTGGGTTTGCAGCCCCCAGCGACCGGCGCGGCGACCGGATTACCGCCGATGGCAAGACGTTCCGCTTCAGCGATGCAGGATTTGATGACCTGCTTACCGCACCCGCCAGCGCTCCGGCCTTCGTCGCCATCGATGGCGTGGAGGGCATCCTCCTGGCGGTGCCCGGCTATGCCAGCGCGACGGTCCAGGCCGGCGTGGCCTTTGGCCAGGCAAGCTCCGGTGTGCAGCCCGACCCGGCGGGCTTTCCAGGCCTGGATGCTTTCGTGCTGGTGGATGATGCGGGGCAGCCCCGCTATCCGCCCGTCGCTGGCAGCGAAGCAACGGGAGCACTCACGGCTGCCGAGGTCCGGGAACTGCTGAGCCGTGCACTGGGCGTAGCGAACAGGGCCCGGGCGCAGATTCGTCGGCCCCTGGAAACGCCGGCACGGGTCACGATCAGCGTGGTGGATTCGGCGGGTAACATTCTCGGCATCGTCCGCAGCCGGGACGCGCCGGTCTTCGGCATCGATGTCGCCCTCCAAAAGGCGCGCAGCGCAGCTTTCCTCTCAGCCGCTGCAGCGGACGCGGCGGTGACTGCGGTACCCGACGCGGTGTACCTCGACGGCGGACTCGTGGTGCTGGCCACCAGCTCGCCGTCTGCCTACCTCACGGGTGCGCAGGGGTTTCTCGGCCTGCCTGCCGCATTTACGGCTGGCGCGCTGGCCTTTAGCGTGCGTTCAATTGCCAATCTTTCCCGGCCCTATTACCCCGATGGCGTCGACGGGCAGGGTCCCGGGCCCCTCAGCAAACCTGTCAGTGCATGGAGCCCGTTCTCCACCGGGCTGCAACTGGATCTTGCCTACAACGCCTTGATTCAGCACGTGGCGTTCGTGCTGGGCGCTGCAGCGGACGTGCCGCCTAACTGCACCGGCATCAGCGGCTTCAACACCGGGTTCGCCGCGACGGCTCCCATCAGTGGCCTTGCCAACGGCCTGCAGATCTTTCCTGGCGGGGTGCCGGTGTATCGGGGCACAGCGCTGGTTGGTGCTGTGGGGGTATCCGGGGACGGCGTTGATCAGGATGACATGATCGCGTTTCTTGGCGTGGCCGACGCCACCGTTGCGCTCGGTGGCTCGGGCGCGCCCGGCAATGCGCCCCGGGCGATCCGGGCGGACACGCTGGTACCCTCCGGTGCGCGGCTGCGCTACGTGAACTGTCCCCAGGCTCCGTTTCTGGATTCCACTGAGCAGAGTCCCTGTGGTGGGCTCTAGATTTCTGCTGCTCGGCCTGCTGCTGTCAGGCACGAGCCTGGCACTGGAGCCCTGCCCGACGGAGACCCCTGCCGACGCTGGCCGGCGGCGCCCTGCCGAAGAGGCGCAACCCTTCGTCCAGACCCCCTGCAATCCTGGCGCTCTCGCGCTGGTCCCGCAGGAGGTTCTGCTGGACTACACCGCCTATCCCGATCGCTGGCGCCTGGTCGACTTACTGGGCTATGGCGCGGACCTGTGGAATCCATACCGTGGCAACAACTGGCTGAAGGGCGACCGGCCAGCGTTCGGCAAGGACTGGTTTGTAAGTCTCACCGGGATCTCCGATACGGTGATTGAACCGCGGCGCTTTCCCGTACCGGTCGGCGGCCCTGTCACGGAAGATCCCGGCAGTCTCGATACCCTCGGTAACGGCCAGCAGCTGGTACTGGCGCAAACGATTCTTCTCGAAGGAGTCCTGTACAAGGGCAACACCGTCTTCATGCCGCCCGAGTGGGAGTTTCGGCTCATTCCGGCGTTCAACGTCAATTACGCCAGGGCCGAAGAGCGCGGCGTCCTGCAGGCGTCCGCCGCTGCGGACACGACCCGGCAGGACGGTACGGTGGCCCTGCAGGGGCTGTTCGTGGACCGGCACCTGCGGGATGTTTCAGCGCACTACGATTTCGACTCCCTGCGCGTGGGCATCCAGCCGTTCACGGCAGACTTTCGCGGCTTTCTGCTCCTCGACAGTCTCGTCGGCGTTCGGCTGTTCGGGAACCGCCTGAACAACCGCTATCAGTACAACCTGGCCTGGTTCCGGCGCCTGGACAAGGACACCAACAGCGGCCTCAATGCAATTCTCGTCGATGGACTGGCGAGTATCCGCAGTGACGACGTCTTCCTGGCCAACCTGTACGCCCAAGACCTGCCGGTACCTGGCTTCACGTCCCAGGTGATTGCCGCGTACAACCGCAACCGGGAGTCTGACGATGTGCAGTACGACGACAACGGGGTCATCCAGCGGCCGGCTTCCCTCGGGATCGAGCTTGGGCGAGACTACGATGTCCTGTACTTGGGTTACAACGGTGACGGCCATTTTCAGCGGTTCAATCTGAGCGTCTCGGCCTATGTGGCACTGGGCGACGAAACGCGAAGTACATTTGCAACGGACGGCGGGGATATTCGCGCCTTCTTTGGCGCCGCTGAAGTCTCGAAGGACTATGACTGGATCCGCCCGCGGGTTTCTGTACTCTACGCCAGCGGCGACAGCGATCCCTTCGACGGCACCGCAGAGGGCTTTGACGCGATCTTTGAGAATCCACTGTTTGCCGGCGCCGATACCAGCTTCTGGATTCGCCAGCCCGTGCCGCTGATCGGTGGCGGGCGCGTGGGCTTGTCGGGCCGCAATGGCCTGCTGAATTCCCTGCGCTCGTCCAAGGAATTTGGCCAGTCCAACTTCAGCAATCCGGGCACGGTGCTCCTCGGAATTGGCGGGGACGTGGACCTGTCGCCGACACTGCGGGTGAGTGGCAACGCCAATGAACTGTGGTTCGCCGATACCACCACGGTGGAGGTCGCACGCAATCAGGGTTCGATTGACGAGCACCTCGGGCTCGATGTCTCCCTGGCGCTGACCTGGAGGCCGCTGGCCACTCAGAACATCGTCTTCCGGTTATCTGCAGCGGCGCTGCTGCCTGGCAAGGGTTACGAGCAGCTGTATGGCGATGAAACGGCGTATTCGATTCTGGGCAACATGGTGCTGACGTACTGAGGATGAAGACGGGATCGCGCAAGGGATCGCGCCTTCAGGCGCTCCTACTGGTGGTGGTTGCTACGGTGCTGCAGGCGTCGCCGGAAGAGCCTGCTGTAGAGCGGGCCTGGAGCACTGCGCCTGTGGCGCCGAAGTCCCAGACCGCTGCAGCGGCAGAGATCAAGAGCGCCGGATGCCTCGACTGTCATACCGGGACGGACCAGCCCACGATGCACGCGAGCCCGGCGGTCGTCCTGGGCTGTACGGACTGTCATGGCGGTGACCCCGCAGTCAGGCGATCATCAGTAATATTATCTAAAACAGATACCTATGATCTATTGCTAAAGCGGGCTCACGTCCTGCCACGCTACCCGCAGACTTGGGCAAAACAGGGCAGCGCCAACCCCATCCGGAGCTACACGCTGCTGAACCGGGAAGCCCCCGAGTTCATTCGCTTCATCAACCCGGGTGATTACCGGATTGCGCGGGAGTCCTGCGGCAGCTGCCACCTGCCGGTGATCGAGGCGGCCGAGCGCAGCCTGATGGCGACCAACGCGATGTTCTGGGGCGGGGCGGCCTATAACAACGGCATCCTGCCGTTCAAGAACTACGTGCTCGGCGAGGGCTACACCCGGGAGGGCGAGCCTGCGGTGCTGACCAGCGCTCCCCTCGACACGCTGGGTCTCACGCCGGAACAGGCGCGGGACCGGGGCGTGCTGACCACGCTGTACCCGCTGCCCCGCTGGGAAAACCTCCGACCGGCCGATGTCTTCCGCGTCTTCGAGGACGGTGGGCGCAACGTGCTCAATACCTTCCCCGAAACCGGCATTCCCAACGCACTCGGCCAGTTGCAGCGCCTCGAGGAACCGGGCCGTCCGGATGTGAAACAGTCCAGCCGCGGTCCTGGCACCGGGGCCCGCATCGCCGTGCCGGTGCTCAACATCCACAAGACCCGGCTGAACGACCCGCTCATGTGGTACCTCGGCACCAACGACCAGCCGGGCGACTACCGGTCGTCGGGCTGCTCCAGTTGTCACGTGGTTTACGCGAACGACCGCAATCCATTCTCGGCCAGTGTCTATGCCACCGCAGGCCACCGGGGCCTGACCCAGACCACGGACCCTACGATTCCGCAGGATCAGAGCGGCCACCCGATCCGGCACACCTTCTCCCGGTCCATTCCCACGAGTCAGTGCATGACCTGTCACATGCACCAGCCGAACATGTTCATGAACTCCTTCCTGGGGTACACGATGTGGGACTACGAGTCCGACGCGCCGTCGATGTGGCCTGCCGAGCAGCAGTACCCGGACGCCGAGCAGATGCGCAAGGTGCTGGACAGGAACCCGGAGGGCGCCGCTCCCCGGGGTAAATGGGCAGACGAGAATTTCCTCGCTGGCGTCTCGGAGCTGAACCCGCAACTCAAGGACACCCAGTTTGCGGACTACCACGGGCACGGCTGGAACTTCCGGGGGGTCTTCAAACGGGACCGGAAAGGCAATCTGCTGGACAAGGACGGCGTCCTCGTCACCTCTGACGACCCGCAGAAGTGGGGTAAGGCCGTGCACCTGCAGTCCGTTCACGTGGATGCAGGCATGCAGTGTGTGGATTGCCACTACGCTCAGGACGCCCACGGCACCGGGCATCTGCTGGCTGAAGTGGCCCAGGCGGTGGAGATCGACTGCAAGGATTGCCACGGTACGACCCGCGCCTACCCGACGCTGCGCACGTCCGGCCCTGCGGCGCCACCCACTGGCACCGACCTCAGCACCCTGCGCAATCCGGACGGCCGCAAGCGCTTCGAGTGGCGGGGTGAGGTCCTCATTCAGCGTTCGGCGCTTGATCCGCAGCTCGAATGGCAGGTGTCCCTCGTGAAAAGGTCGGTCACTCCCGGTAACGCGGGGTACAACGAGAAGGCGGCGCGCGCGAAGCTGATGTCTCGCGATACGCAGACCCAGCATTACGGTACTGACGTCGCCTGGGAGCAGCTCGCCCACAATGACGACGAGGTGGAGTGCTACACCTGTCACACCTCCTGGACCACCAGTTGCGGTGGCTGCCACTTGCCCATCGAGACCAACTGGAAGACCGAGCGTCACCGGCCGGAAGGAGGCACGTCCCGCAACTATGCAACCTACAACCCGCAGGTGGCCCGGGAGGAGATCTTCATGCTGGGCCGCCGCGGTCCCGCGGAGCGCAACAAGATTTCTCCCGTGCGCTCGTCTTCTGCTCTGGTGCTGTCATCCACCAACGCAAATCGTGAACGCATCTACGTGCAGCAGCCGCCGGTCTCTGCCGCCGGCTACAGCTCCCAGGCCATGAATCCCCACTACCCGCACACGGAGCGGAAGACGGAGACCAAGGGGTGCTCGGATTGCCACCTGAGCGCTGCGGGAGACAACAACGCCATCCTGGCGCAGACGCTGGGGCAGGGAACCCAGTTCATCAACTTTCTCGGGCTTAACGCCTGGGTCGGCGAGGAGCGGGCCGTCACCGCGGTGCAGGTCACCGAGTGGGACGAGCCCCAGGCGGTCATCGGCAGTTACCTGCAGCGCTACGCCTACCCGGACTTCTTCAAGGCCCACGAGAAGCGCGGCCTGGTGCTGCCGGTCATGGAGTCCCGCCGGTCCGGTCCTGCGGGGTGCCTGCAGCTCCGCGGAGAGTATCTCTACGTGGCCGAGGGTAAACAGGGTTTTCGCGTCTACGACGTGGCCGGGATCGCCAACAAGGGGCTAAGCCAGAAGATTTTGACGGCGCCCTTTGGGCCGCTGGGTCAGGACACCCACGTGGCGACCCCCAATGCCACCTGCGTGGCACTGGCCACAACCCAGCCCGTGCACCCGCCCCGCAACGAGGGCGAGCAGATGCGGAAGGACAATCTGGAGCAGCCCTTTGCCTCGATTTACAACTACGCGGTGATCACCGACGACGTGGAAGGGCTGATCCTCGTCGACATCAATACGCTGGCAGACGGTGAATTCCGCAACAACTTTCTGCGCCGTGCACTGACCTGGGATGCGAACGGGGCCCTGCGGGGCGCCCGTCACGTGACGGTGGCGGGAAGCACCCTGTACATCACCACGCCCGCTGGTGTCGCCGTGGTGGACGTGGCTACGGCACTGCAGCCAAAGCTGCTGACTGTCGTGCCATTGCCCGGTGCTCGAGCCAGCATGCAGCAGTTCCGCTACCTGTTTGTGACTGATGGTGAGGGCATGAAGGTCATCGACATTACGCGGCCGGCCCAGGCGCGGCTCGTGACTGGCGCTGTCGTGCCCCTGAAGGACGCACAAAAGATCTTCGTCTCACGCACCTATGCCTTCGTGGCAGCCGGCGCCGAGGGACTGGCGATCATCGATGTGGAAAGACCGGAAGCACCCGGGCTTTATCAGCTGTTTAACGCCGGTGGCGACCTGCGGGATGTTCGGGATGTGGTCGTCGCCTCGACCAACGCCTCGCTGTTTGCCTACGTTGCCGACGGTGCAGCGGGGCTTAAGGTCCTCCAGCTGACAGCGCCCGATACCCAGCCAAACTTCTACGGCTTCAGCCCGGAGCCGAAGCCCCAGGTGATTGCCCGGCGCCCTACCAGGTCACCGGCACTGGCGCTGTCCCGGCCCCTCGAGCGGGACCGGGCGGTGGACGAAAGCGGGGGGCAGGTCGCGGTGTTTGGCCGGCGGGGTTCCCGGCCGTTCCAGGCGGGCGAGATGCAGCGGCTGTATCTCAATGACCAGTTGCTACCCTGGGTCGTCCGGGACTGAGCGGGGGTGCGCTAAGCTCCTTCCCATGACTCTGCAGCGCCTCGCACCCTGGGACGCCGCCGTGATCGCGGCCGCCTTCGCTATGAAAAATTGAACGGGGCGTGGATTGAGCCCCGCTACCTGGGCTTTGGCCGCTACGCGGACTACGCGGACTACGCGGACTACGCGGACCTGGGCAAACTGCAGGCCGCAAGCCGCGCCTGGCCTTGGCTGTGGTCAGGCATCGGCCATGTGGCCGGTGGCTTCGCGGTGGTCATCCTCGGGCTCGTGACCTGGAGCCGGTACCAGAAGCGTCTGCCCGAGGCCGCGCTGGTGGCGTCGCGTGCCTGAGGCGGGGATGCGCTGGCGCGAGCCCGAAGTGCCCCGGGTCTTCGCAGCCCCCGGTGCCTGGCAGCATCCCCGGCCCTTTCTCGAGATGGTCCGCGCGACTTACGGCCATCTGCCCCTCGAGAGTCTGGGGGGCACCTACAGCTGGACCATCCGCGCTGCCAATCGCGACCAGTTCCGGCGTGCGGGCCTGACCACTCTGGGTGAGTACCTCGAGCGCTTTCTGACGGCTGATCCGCGGCCGCTGCCCTACCTGGCCCACGTCTCAGTCCATCGCAACCTGCCGGCCCTGAAGCGCTACCTGGTGCCGCCAGCCGAGTTCGGTCCGAACTGGGTGGACCAGCCCCGCTATGACCGCTGGAGTGGGCCGGAGATCTACGTGGGCCGCCGCGGCTGCTATTTTGCGGGCCTCCACGTGGATCACTGCAACGTGCACGTGGGCTTCGTCCAACTGTCCGGTCGCAAACGCTTCACGGTTTTCCCGCCCGCTGACGGGCGTTACCTCTACACCTGGCGGGGCGTCCAGTTTCCATATCAGCGGCGCAACTCGGCAGTGCGCCTGTTCCAGCCGGACTGCGAGGCCCGCTGGCCTGACGTCCGGAAGGCCAGTCCGCAGGTCGTCGACGTGGGGCCAGGACAGGGGCTCTTCCTGCCGGCGAACTGGTGGCACGTCACCGAGGTGCTGGAGGCGGGAGTTACCTGGAACGTCCGCATCGTCAACCACACCAACATCGCCCCGTTTCTCCGGGAGCACTTGCTGGGTGTTCCCCGGGGCATCGCACTGGCCGCGGCCCGCCTGCGGGACCGGGCGACGGGCCGTAAACCCACCTGGCCCTAAATCCGGTTACCGAACCGCTGGCCTGGAGCGCACCGCGAACGGACGGCGAGAAAAATGGCGGCACACCCCGGGGACGCACTAGACTAAATGCTCTTTTAGCCTGGGAGAGTTACAGTGAAGCAACCCGCCAGCCGCCCGCAACTCTTCAGCGCGCCTGCAACCATCGCCATCGCCCTCACCACCGTGCTGCCCGTCGCCGACGTGGCAACGAGTGCTGAGGCCTGCGTAACGGTGTACCGCAAGGGCGTCATCACCCTCCCGTTCAACCCTGCCTTCCTGCACGTCGCGGCGTTCCCGACGGCGAAGGGCAAGGACAGCCGTGACGCGCTTCTGATGTCGAGTTTCTTCAACGTGGAGCGGGACGACGCCGGTGACAAGGTCACCCGCGTCTTTGAACGGGATCTGGTCGCCTGGATTCCGGATCTCCCGGCGCTGAATCCCGCGACCTTCGACCCGCGCACAGACGTCGAGATCCTCACCGACCGGGCTGGTGAACCCTTCAGGCACGTCTGGCCCAACGAATCCGACCGGGTGCCGGATGGCGTGGTGCCCTTCGAAGCCGTGGTAGTGCCCGGTGGCTTCCTGGCAACGCCGAGGCCAGGCCGCATCACGCTGGTCAACCTGGACGATCCGAAGCGTGGCGAGTACGTGGTGGTGGAGTCGGGGACCGGCACCCCGGACTGCACAGCGGGCAAAACCGCCGACAAGATCAAGAACGACCACTGGTTCTACCATTACGCCCTCTTCCATGACATGGACGGGGACGGGCTCAAGGACCTCATCACGGCCCGCGCGAGCCTGATGCCCTTCAAGTACCAGTGCCCGCCCGTGGGCGAGCTGGTGTATTTCCGCAATCCCGGCGCGGCGCTCCAGGCCAATATGCCCTGGGAAGTCCGGGTCCTCGTCGGCCTGCCCCTGGAAACCAGCGGGCCTGAAGTGAACATGGCGCTGGCAGACCTGGACAGTGACGGCGTTCCCGAGATCATCGCCTCCCACTTCTTTAACAGTGACCACATCACCGTCTTCGGTGCGCCCGCAGGCGGGCAGTGGAAAGACGTGGATCCGGTTCGCCGCCCGATCCGACGCAAGACGATCATGACCGGCCAGGGCCGGCCCTTTGCTGTCGAACCGGATGATCTGAATGGCGACGGGCGCCTTGAGATCCTGACCAGCAATCACCAGGGCGATGGCTGTTTCGACGTCACCAGGGATGCCATTCCCGGCCGCGTGATTGCTCTCGAACAGCCCGCCAGCGGCAGGTTGTTCGACGACGACTGGACCACCCACGTCCTCAAGGACAATATCCGGCCGAACCCCACTTTCCCCAAACCGGTGCGCGGGCCGGGCCGGCTGGCGCCGAATCGCGCCATCGCGTTCTGGCCCGAACGGCGGCTTGAGACGCGGACCAAACCCTGGATCGTCGTGGGGGGCGACGAAGCGTCCCGCGTCTGGGTCCTCAGGCCGCTCAGCGAGAAGAAGGATGACTGGCGCTACGAGTCGGTGACCATCTTCGATATCAACGACCGCTATGGGCCGAACACCACACAGACGCTTGCCCGGGAACCCAGGGGCGAAGTGATTTCTACCATTGGCGGCCTGGCTTGGCGTTACGACCGTCCCGGTAACGACGGCAAGGCTGAGCTGTACATTCCGGTCTTCGAAGCCCGCCAGATCCACATCTTCAGTTTCCGGCAAGGGAAGCGTGCAGACCGGGTGGCGTGTACCGGGGATGCGGCCCTGCCGTGTCCCGGATCCTGAGGGTGCCGGTCGTGCAGGTCAGGCAATGGCTGGAGCGGGATGCCGAGGCCAGCTGATGGTGCCGGACGGCGAAGGCGGACTAGAATAGTCCCGGGGTCGTGGATTACTCTTCGCGACGTTGAATGGTTCAAAATCGTCTCCGGGGGTTCTGATGACTGCGCACAAGACGCTTGCCTGCCTTTCTCTGGCCGCGGCCGCCGGCCTCCTCAGCGGTCAGGCCGCACTCGCTGATGGCGGTCCCCGCTACACCTATGTTGAGGGCGGCTGGCAGCACGTTGAGTTGACCGGTACAGGCATTCCCGGCGATGAAGATCCGGACGGCGACGGGTTCATTGGCGGTGGGTCCTATGCCGTGACCGACCTGATCCACGTGTTCGCGAGTTACGGGGCCGCCACTCTCGACGTCCGCAGCAGTGACCCGAGTATCCTCAATACGGATGTGGATCTTACCCAGTTGGATGTTGGTGCGGGCATCAACTACGCGGTGACCGATGCTATCGACGTCGTGGCACGGGCTGCTTATGTGGATAGCGACGCCGATGTCGACGGCAGCGGCTCATCGAGTGACGGTGGCTATCGCCTCGAAGTGGGCGTTCGCGGTATGGCGACTCCGTCGATTGAAATCAACGGTGGCCTGAGCTACGCCGACGTGGGCACCCTGCAGTTCCGCGCTGCTGGAGGATCTGGTGGTGATGGTTCCGAGAACGGCGACAAACTTGCTGTCCGGGTAGGAACTCTCTACAGCGTAACGGACTGGCTTGCTGTCGGGGTCAGCGGGTCATTCAGTGGCGACACCAAACACTATGGGGCGAACATCCGCGCCTACTTTGGTGGCGGTTAACTGGCCGGACAGCCGTGGCCTGCTCAGTGGATCCTGAGCGGTGGATCCTGAGCGGCGGGTCCTGAGCGGAATCCATGTCCAGGAAATCCCGCAAGGGCTATTACGTCGAGGGTGAGTTTGTCGCGGCGGGCAGCGAGCTGGACCAGCAGTTCCGGACGGAACAGAAGGGCACCGAGGCCCCCAGTCGTACGGAACTGAAAACTGCC
>Ga0105048_10009294_pt1 | contig 15659 bp, 8 predicted proteins | sample MAT05_FD_78382 | JGI IMG/M metagenome (GOLD analysis project Ga0105048, IMG submission 78382) | Freshwater microbial communities from Lake Fryxell liftoff mats and glacier meltwater in Antarctica - MAT-05 | ecosystem: Environmental > Aquatic > Freshwater > Ice > Liftoff microbial mat | place...
AGCTCTTGGCTCGTTGCCCGGAGCTGACGCGAAACTGTCGCTCGGTGGCGTCGACCAAAGCGCCCTGTCGATCGCCTTCGAGGGTTTCGAGGGCGGCGCGCACGGCTTCGCGCGGCATGCCGACGGCGTTGCCGTCGCGGATTGACGTGAAGGCGGGCGAGCAAATCTCGACGCCGGCCGCAAAGAACGTGTCCAGGATCTTGCGGTTCAGGTTGGCCTCGGTGAGGTGCAGCTCGTTTGGCAGGCGCGTGTAGGCGCAGATTTCATAGCGAACGTAGTAGTCCTCGAGTGCCGGCTGCAGAACGTAGGGCAGGGGCTCGGCCGCGATGCCGGGCGTGGCCAGGGCGGCTCGTACGAGCAGGGCTTCGACGACCGTGTAGGGCGTGTCGTAGCCGATGGTCACCTGGGCGTGCGCCTGGACGCCGGTCGTTTGGGCAAAGCGACTGTAGTTGGTGATCGCGGTGCCGTGCGCGAAGCTGTTGGGCAAAATGAGTTCTTCGTCTTTGATCGTGCGCAGGCGCGTCGTCACGGGGCCCAGGGCGACGACGTCGCCATAGTGGTCGCCGATGCGCACCCGGTCGCCGACACGGAAGGCCCGCGCGTAGGTGAGAGTGAGGCCGGCGATCGGGTTGGAGACCAAGCTGCTCGAACCGAGCGAGAGCAGGATGCCGAGCATCACTGAAACGGCCTGAAAAGCCTTGGATTCTGCGCCTGGAAGGTACGGAGCCGCCAGCACGATCATCGATACCCACAGCACGAAACTGAGGATGCGGTGGGTGGGCGTTGCGACGCTGGCGTCGAGTCCGAGCGTTGCTGCACGGCCGAGCGCGATGCTCTGGGTGAAGGCACGCACCACGGACTGCAGCACCCGGCCGAAAGCGACGATCAGCACCAAGACCACGACGTTCGGCAGGAAATCGGCGAACGCCTTCACTCCCCGGCTGGCGCTCGTGCGCTCCGCCCACGGGTGCGCCAGCCATCGCGTCATGGCTCGATGCTACCGCGTGGGCTTGGCCGGCCAACCCTGCATGCGGGCGCGAGCGCGATGAGCGCGCTCTTACAGAAGTCCCGGAAGTCGTCGGCGAGCCGTGCCGTCGCTTTGAGGTGTGGTTCGGACCAACTCCCTGTACGCTTGGCGTCCTCTCGCAAAAAGTTTCGCGCTTTCCGGAGCTTCGATTCGCGTGGAGCTTCCGGCCACTCGGAATTGGATTGGAAACAATTGCGAAAGAGGCTGAACCCATTGTGCGGGCAGCATCAAGGCCGAGAGCGTTCGACGAAAAGACCCGACCATGGACTTGTCCAGCTACGACCCCGACGAGAAGAGCTACTTCGACGAATTGTTCAGCGCCACCGGTAAGGTGAGGCCAGGGTTCGAAGCATTGATCGACGGTTTGACCGAACTCGGCAGCGCAGTCGTGCTGAGTCGTCAGGCCGCCGCCGAGCAAGCCCTGCTCAAGGCCGGCATCACCTTTACGCTGCGCTACGACGGCGACACCTCGGACACCGAACGCATTTTTCCGTTCGACATCATCCCGCGCGTCGTTTTGGCCGCCGAGTGGACCGGAGTCGAGAAAGGCATTCGGCAGCGCCTCACCGCGCTCAACCTGTTCTTGTCGGACCTCTACGGTCCGCAGAAAATTCTGCGCGACGAGATCGTTCCGCGCGGCTTGATCGAGAGTTGTCCCGATTTCAGGAAGCAGCTGATTGGCGTGAAGCCGCCGCGCGGAATCTGGTGTCACATCAGTGGTACCGATTTGGTGCGCGACCAGCACGGTGAATTCTTGGTGCTCGAAGACAACGTCCGCTGCCCGTCCGGCGTCAGCTACGTGCTCGAGAATCGCCAAATCCTCAAGCGCACCTTCCCCAAAATCTTCGAGCGCATGTCCATTCGCTCGGTCGATGACTACCCCATGCGCCTGCTCGAGATGCTGCGTTACTTGGCGCTCGAGCGCGTCGACGATCCTCACGTCGTCGTCTTGACGCCCGGCCGCTACAACAGCGCGTACTTCGAGCACGCCTACTTGGCGCAGCAGATGGGCGTGGAGTTGGTGGTGGCCGAAGACCTGCTGGTGAAGGACGACTTCGTCTACATGAAGACGACGGCCGGGTTCGCCCGCGTCGACGTGATCTACCGTCGCATTGGCGACGACTACCTGGACCCCGAAGTGTTCCGGCCGGAGTCGGTACTCGGGGTGCCGGGTCTGATGCGCGCTTACTTCAAAGGCAACGTCGCGCTGGCCAACGCGCCAGGAACGGGCGTCGCCGACGACAAGGCCATCTACGCTTACGTCGAGAAAATCATCCGCTACTACCTCGACGAAGAGCCGATCATCCGCAACGTGCCGACCTACATTTGCTCGGAGGACGAGGCCCGCGCTTACGTGCTCGATCATTTGGACGAGTTGGTCGTGAAGGCGACGGACGGCGCCGGTGGCTATGGCATGTTGGTTGGCCCGCACTCGACCAAAGCCGAGCAGGAGGACTTCGCCGGACGCATCAAGGCCAATCCGCGTGGTTACATTGCGCAACCCACGCTGAGCCTATCGCGGGTGCCGACGTTGATTGAGAGCGAGTGCGAACCGCGCCACGTCGATCTGCGCCCGTACGCGCTCCACGGCGAGAAAATCTACGTCCAACCCGGCGGTCTCACACGAGTGGCGTTGCGCAAGGGCTCGTTGGTCGTCAACTCGTCTCAGGGTGGCGGCAGCAAAGACACTTGGGTCCTGGCAGAGTAAAAACGATGTCCCTTCATTTCGAAAAGGTCGAATCCCTATGCTGAGCCGAGTCGCGGACGCCGTTTACTGGGCGAGCCGCTATGTGGAGCGCGCCGAGAACGTCGCGCGCTTCGTGAACGTGAATCTCGATTTGATGTTGGACTCACCCAGCGCTCAAAAGCCGAGCTGGGAGCCGTTGGTCATGACCACGGGCGATCAGGAGTGGTTCCAGGAGAACTACGAGACGGCCAATGCCGACACGGTCACTCAGTTCTTGACCTTCGATCGCAAATACCCAAATAGCATTCTCTCTTCGGTCATGGCGGCGCGTGAGAACGCCCGCACGGTGCGCGAAATCATCTCGCGCGAGATGTGGCAAGAGGTGAATTCGCTCTACCTGACCGTGCTCGAAGCCAGCAAAAAGCCCGGCCGCGGCGAAGAAATGGCCGTGTTCTACGAACGCGTGAAGGTGGCCGGCATCTACTATGCCGGTGTGACCGACGCGACGTTGAGTCATCGCGAAGCCTGGCATTTTTCACGCCTCGGTCGAATGATGGAGCGCGCGGACAAGACCTCGCGCATCTTGGACGTGAAGTACTTCGTGCTCCTGCCGGCGCAACCCGCTCAGGCTGCGCCCGCCGGAAGCAGCCAGTCGCAATCCCAGTCGCAATCCCAGTCGAACGGCAAGCAGTCGCAATCGCAGTCGAACAGCTCGATCGATCAGGTGGGGTGGACCGCGCTATTGAACTCGGCGAGTGCTCTGCAGATGTACCGTCAGCAAATTCACTCGATCAGCCCGCTGGAAGTCGCCGGCTTCCTGCTGCTGGACGCCTCGTTTCCGCGCTCGATTCGCTACTGCATCCACCAAGCGCAGGCCAGCTTGCACGCCATCACCGGTTCACCGATTGGTTCGTACAAGACCGAGGCCGAGCGCCTGATGGGCACGCTGCGCGCGAGCCTCGACTACGCCAACATCGATCAAATCATGGAATTCGGTCTGCACGAATACCTCGATCAGCTGCAAAATACGCTCAATGAAATTAGTGGCGCCGTTCACAAGCGCTTCTTCGAACTCGCCGATTGAGGATCTTCGAACATGGCTGTCCGCGTTGCCCTGACTCACAGGACCACTTACGAGTACGAACGTCCCGCGCAGATGGGGCCGCAAGTCGTGCGCCTTCGTCCAGCGCCGCACAATCGTACTCCGATTCATAGTTACTCGCTGCGCATCCAGCCGGCCGAGCACTTCCTCAACTGGCAGCAAGATCCGCACGGCAACTTCCTGGCGCGCATCGTCGTGCCGGAAAAGACCTCGCGATTCGAGGTCCTGGTCGACATGGTCGCCGACCTGGAGGCTTACAATCCGTTCGATTTCTTCTTGGAGCCGAGCGCCGAGAACTTCCCGTTTATCTATTCGGACGAACAGAAGCACGAACTCACCACCTACCTGGAAACCGAGACTCCGAGTCCGGAACTGCTCGCTTTTCTCGAGAAGGTCGACCGCACGTCGCGGCGCACGGTCGACTTTCTCGTCGATTTGAATCTGCTCGTGTCCAAAGCGGTCGACTACGTGATCCGCATGGAGCCGGGCGTACAGACGCCGCAGGAGACGTTGTCGATCGGCAGCGGTTCGTGTCGCGACTCGGCTTGGTTGCTGGTCCAGGCGGCGCGCAACTTGGGTATCGCGGCCCGTTTCGTTTCGGGTTACCTCATTCAGCTCGAACCCGACGAGCGGCCCATCGACGGTCCGCCCGGACCGGCCAGTGATTTCACCGATCTGCACGCTTGGGCCGAGGTCTACGTGCCAGGCGGTGGCTGGATCGGCCTTGACGCGACCAGTGGTCTGTTCGCTGCCGAGGGTCACATTCCTGTCGCTTGCGCGCCGACACCCGTGACGGCGGCGCCAATCGAGGGCGGAGTCGAGCAGGTCGAGACCAGTTTCGACTTCGACATGCACGTGCAGCGCATCGTCGACGTCCCTCGCGTGACCAAGCCGTACACCGACGAGCAGTGGGAGGACATCCTCGTGCTCGGCGATCGCGTCGATGCTTCGCTCGATATGCACGACGTGCGACTGACGATGGGCGGCGAACCGACGTTCGTCGGCGTGAAGAATCCCGACGCCGCCGAGTGGAACACCGAAGCCCTCGGCACCGAGAAGGCTGGCATCGCCGATCGGCTGAGCCATAAGTTGCGAGAGCTCTGGGCGCCGGGCGGCCTGTTTCATCACGGCCAAGGCAAATGGTACCCCGGCGAACAGCTGCCGCGTTGGGCCCTGTCGGTCGTGAGCCGCATCGACGGTCAGCCGATTTGGAGTCGTCCGGAGCTGTTCGCGCTGTCCGATCAACCACCGGGTCACACCGACAAGGACGCCGAACGCTTCGTTCGCACCTTGATCGAAGTGCTCGACGTCGACGACGAAGGTCTGATCCCGGCCTTCGAAGATGCCTGGTACTACATGTGGCGCGAGCGACGCCTGCCGACCAACGTCGATCCACTCAAGAGCAAGCTGAGCGACAAGGTGGAACGCGATCGGTTGGCCAAGGTCTTTCGCCAGGGCTTGAACAAAACCGTCGGTTGGGTACTGCCGCTCGGTCACGACGGCTTCGACTTCGTCACGGGCAAGTGGTTCTTGCGCGAAGAGAACTGTTTCTTGGTGCCAGGCGACTCGCCGATGGGCTTCCGTCTACCGCTCGAATCCGTGCCGTGGACCGCCAACGTCGACTACGACGGCGGTATCGATGCTGATCCGACCGTCGAGCAAGGCCGTTTGCCGGAGTTCGCCGAAGTGCGCGGGCGCTTCCGCGGCGACGCTGGGACGACTATTCGCTACCAGACGCCGGGCAAGCCCGGTCCGGGACAACTGGACGACAAGCCGGCTGACGACAAGCTCGGTGGTAGCAGGCTCGGTGGCGATACGGGTCCCAGCAAGGGCCGCGTCGAGGGACCCCTCCGGGCCGCCACGGCCTACCCCAGGCGCGGCGAACGCATCGCGCCGTTGCTCGGCACCTCGGCTCCAGGCATCGTCAAGACGGCGCTGTGCGTCGAGCCGCGAGAGGGCATTCTCAAGGTATTCCTGCCGCCGATGCACACGGCCGAGGCCTTCGTCGAATTGGCGGCGGCCATAGAGCAAGCTTGCGAACTCACGGGGCTGGTCGTGCAGCTCGAGGGTTACCCTGCGCCCGACGACCCGCGCTTGCGCGTCTTCAAGCTCACTCCAGATCCCGGCGTGCTCGAGGTCAACGTGCCGCCCGTCTCTGGATGGCGCAACTTGGTCGAGCAGACCGAACAACTCTACGAGGCGGCCCGGTACGAAGGCTTGGCGGCCGAGAAGTTCGATATCGACGGCAAGCACATCGGCTCGGGCGGCGGAAATCATTTGGTGTTCGGCGCCCAGACGCCGCTCGATAGCCCGTTCTTGCGCAGGCCCGACGTGCTGCGCAGCCTGATTGCTTTCTGGCACAATCACCCCGCGCTCTCGTACCTCTTTTCGGGTCAGTTCATCGGCCCCACGTCGCAGTCGCCGCGTGTCGACGAAGCGCGCAACGATGCCGTATACGAGCTGGAATTGGCTTTCGAACAGCTGCCGAGGGGCCGCGCCGTGCCGCCGTGGTTGGTCGATCGCATCCTGCGACATTTGCTCGTCGACGTGACCGGCAACACCCACCGCACCGAATTTTGCATCGACAAGCTCTACTCGCCCGACTCTTCGACGGGGCGACTTGGTTTGCTCGAGATGCGTGCGTTCGAAATGCCCCCGCATCACCGCATGGCGTCGGCGCAGCACGTCTTGGTGCGCTCGCTCCTGGCGCTGTTCCACGAGCAGCCCTACACGGAGCGCTTGGTCAAATGGGGCACGAGCCTGCACGACAAGTTCCTCTTGCCGCATTTCGTCAAGAGTGATCTCGCCGATGCTCTCTCGTTTCTGCGCGCGCGCGGTTACGACGTCAGCCCCGAGTGGTTCGAGCCGCACTACCAGTTTCGCTTTCCCTACTACGGCCAGTTCGTCAAAGACGACGTGTTGGTCGAGGTGCGCGGCGCGCTCGAACCCTGGCACGTATTGGGCGAAGAATCGGGTGCGGGTGGTCAATCGCGCTACGTCGATTCGTCGCTCGAGCGCATTCAAATCAAGGCGCGCGGGTTGGTGTCCGAACGGCATCTGGTTTGTGTCAACGGTGTCGTCGTACCCATGCATCCCACTGGAGTGGTGAGTGAAGGGGTAGCGGGCGTTCGCTATCGCGCATGGCAGCCGCCCTCCTGCTTGCACCCGACGATCGGCATCGACGGACCACTGCGCATCGAACTGTTCGACAGCTGGAACAAGCGGCCGATCGCTGGCTCCACCTACCATGTGGTTCATCCCGGCGGTCGCTCTGCCGAAGACCGTCCCGTCAACGCTGTCGCTGCAGAAAGCCGCCGGATTGCACGCTTCGAACACCTCGGCCATACGCCGTCCGTCTACGAGCCGCGTCGCCTGGGAGTGAATTCCGACTTTCCCATGACTCTGGACCTGAGGCTGCTCCGCCCGTAGCCTCAGCGGGCTCCAGAGCTTTTCCACACGTCTCCGCTTCCAAGCGCGCCGCCCGTCCGACTGGCTCTGCGTTTCGGACGACGACGGCGACGTGTGGCAGCGCCGAAAGCCAAACCGGAACATGAGCGCAGTCGACGAATTCTGGGAGAAACCAGGGGTTCCACGCGAGCATCAGCGTGGCCTGTGGGAGTACCTGTCCGCGCACGAGGGCGCGCGGCGCGAGGCCATCCGCCGCGCCATTCACGCGCGCGTTCACGAGCAAGAGATCACCTTCAACATCCTGGGGGCGCCCGATGGCTCGGCGCGTCCGTGGGCTCTCGACGAGACGCCCTGGGTGCTCGAACCCACGGATTTCGACGAGCTTTCGGCCGGCGTCGCGCAGCGGGCCCGAGTGCTCAGCGCCGCGCTCGACGATCTCTACGGCGCGCAGCGCCTGCTGCGCGAACGCGTCATTCCCGAGCACCTCGTCTACGGAAACCCGCAGTACTTCCGCGCCTGCCACGGCTTCGAGCCGGCCGGCGGTCAGCGCTTGATCCTGTACGCGGCGGACGTGACGCGCGGTCCCAACGGCAAGTTCCAGGTCTATTCGGACCGCACCGCTGCGCCTGCGGGTTCGGGCTACGCGCTCGAGAATCGCCTCGTCGTCGGTCAGGTGCTGGCGGAGCCGTTTCAGGGCTACCGTGTCCGCAAAGTGAACGCGTTCTTCGAGAACGTGCACAGCGCGCTCAAAGGCTTGGCGCATCGGCGCGACGCCGCGCCGCGTGTCGTCTTGCTGACGCCGGGTCTCGGCGACGAGAGCTCGTTCGAGCACGCCTACCTGGCGCGCTACATGGGAATCGAACTCGTCGAAGGGCGCGATCTCACGGTGCGCGGCGAAGAGGTGTTCCTCAAGACGCTCGAGGGCCTCAAGCGCGTCGACGTGATCTTGCGCCGCGTGTCGGACGCTTACTGCGATCCGCTCGAACTGCGTGGCGACTCCGCCTTGGGCGTGGCCGGACTGGTTGGCGCCGCTCGCGCGGGTACGGTCGGCATAGCCAATCCGCTCGGTAGCGCCGTATTCGAGACGCCCGCGCTCAAGGCCTATCTGCCCGAGATCAGCCGAGCGCTGCTGGGCGAAGAGCTGCTTTTGCGCTCGGTCGAGACGCGTTGGTGCGGAAATTCGATTCAGCTCGAAGAGGTCATGGATACCTTCGCCGACTGGATCTTCAAGCCGGCCTTCAAGGAGCGACGTTCGGACGTCCTCGACGCGCGCAGCCTGTCCGTCGACGAGCTGAAACAGTTTCGTCGTCAGGTGGCAAGCTCGCCCACGCGCTTCGTGGCCGAGCGTTGGCCCGAGCCCTCGGTCGTGCCGCTCGGTCTGGCGCTCGACAGCTCGGGACCGGTAGGCCTGCGATTGTTCGCCTGTCGCAGCGAGAACGAATACAATTTGATGCCCGGCGGCCTGGCGCGTGTTCGCGATACGCCCGACGGCTTGTTCTTGACGGTGCAAAAGGACGCGGTCAGCAAGGACGTCTGGGTGCCGTCGCGTGACGGCGGAGAAGCGCCTCTGCTTCCGGCCATGCCGGTCGAGCGGCTCGAACTCCGTCGTGGTGGTGTCGATCTGCCCAGCCGCTTGTTCGACGACATGTTCTGGCTCGGTCGCTACGTCGAGCGCTGCGAAAACACCGCGCGCCTCGTGCGAGCCGGTCTCGAACCCATCGCGGCCGAAGGTCGCGAGGTCCACCCGCGAGTCGCCAACGCCATCTTGGCTACGCTGTTCGGCCTCGAGATTTTGACGCCGACGACGGGCAAGAGTCCCGGCATGGATCGGCTCCTCTTGGCCGCCGTTTACGACAGCGACAAAACCAACAGCGTGCGTTCGACGCTGGGGCGCGTTCACAACCTGACCATGGCTGTCCGCAGCCGCTTGTCGCGCGACGCCTGGAACGTGCTGCGTCGCTTGACCTCGCTCTTTCACGGTCCCGAGCGGCCCGTGCCCGTCGATCAGGCCGTCGAGGATTTGCGTGAGCTCATCCTGGTGTTGGCGGCCTTTCACGGCATCGTCGGCTCCAACATGGTGCGCGGCCACGCCTGGATGTTCCTCGAAATGGGCCGGCGCCTCGAGCGCGGTGTGTTCGTGCTCACCCTCTTGCAAGAGCTCTATCCAACCGACGGCTCGCGTCTGCTCATGGAGACGCTACTCAGCATCTGCGACAGCTTGCTCACCTACCGCTCGCGCTACCTGAGCACGCTCCAGGCAGCACCAGTCGTCGACTTGGTGCTGACCGACGACACGAATCCGCAGTCGGTGTTGTTTCAGGTGCGCCGGCTGCTCGAATCAGTGCGCGCGTTGCCGCGCGAGAATCGCTTCCCGCTCAGCCGCGCTGAACAGCGGCTCATCACACTCGAAGCCCGGCTGATGACGGCCGATCTCGACAAGGCGTGCGCCAACAAGGGCGAACCACTGCGTGAGCTTACGGAGGAGGGAGTCAACTTGATGTGGCAGGTATCGGACGACATCAGCCAGACGTACTTCACGCACGCCGGTCCCTCGCGCGCCGTGGCGGCGCCGCAGTGGATCGACGAAAATCTGGAGGCGCGCTGAAGGTGCAGTACGAACTCCGTCACGAAACGACCTACGACTACGAGGGCCCCGTGCTGCACGGGCGCCACGTCGCACGCCAGAGGCCGCGCCCGCTGCCCTATCAATCGGTTCAACGCGCCGAGATCACGGTTTCGCCGGAAGCCGTCTGGTCGAGCGAAGAACGTGACTATTTTGGCAACGAGACCGACACCATCGAGGTGCTTGGCGCGCACGATCGGCTGGTGGTCACGACGCGTTCGCTCGTGACCGTCGGTCCGCGCGCTCTCGACTTCGGGCTGCCGTTGTTCAGCCAGAGCTGGGAAGAAACCAAACGCCAGATCGAGCAGGATCCGCGCAGCTTCGAAGCGCGCGAATTTTGCCACGATTCGCCCCTCGTGCGGCAGCACCCGGCCTTGCTCACCTTCGCGGCCGACACCTTCACTCCCAAAAAGCCACTGCTGGTGGCGATCGAAGAGTTCAACCACCGCATCTTCGAAGAGTTCTCGTACGAACCTCTGGCGACCGATGTGGCCACGCCACTGGCCCGCGTTTTGCGCGAAAAGCGCGGCGTTTGTCAGGATTTCGCGCATGTCGCCGTGGGCGCACTGCGTTCGCTTGGCTTGGCGGCTCGCTACGTCTCCGGCTATCTGGAGACCAAACCGCCCGAGGGCAAAGAGCGCATGATCGGCGCCGACGCCTCTCACGCCTGGGCCAGCGTTTACGTACCGGATTTCGGCTGGCTCGATTTCGATCCGACGAACGACGTGCTGCCCGGTGAGCGGCACATCGTCGTCGCCTGGGGCCGTGATTTTTCGGACGTGTCACCGCTCAAGGGCGTCGTGCACGGCGGCGGTCGCCACACTGTGACCGTGGGCGTGGACGTCATCCCCCGGCCCAGCGCGCGCCAGCCTTGAATCGCAGCATTTCGGAGATCGTCGTGCGCATCCTCGGCATAGAAACGTCAGGCCTCCGGGGTTCGGTAGCGTTGGTCGAGGGCGACCGCGTCGTGGCCTTTGCCGAGCACAGCGAGCCCAATCGCCACGCCGAAGAGACGCTCCAGCTGATCGAACGCATCCTGGACGAAGTCGGCTGGCAGCGTACGTCGCTCGAACGGGTTGCCGTTAGCGTCGGTCCCGGCTCGTTCACCGGCGTGCGCGTCGGTTTGGCTTTGGCCGAGGGGCTGCGCATGGGGCTGGGCATCCCGGCGCTGGGTCTTGGCAGCTTGCGGGTCGCAGCCGCCAGCGCGCGGCTCTCGGGCGATGGTCTGACGCCAGGCGTAGCGGGCGAACTCAGCGTCGTGCTCCGCGACGCGCGCCGCCAGGAGTTCTTCCTGGGCGCCTACGACGCGCACGACCGTGAACGGCTGGCGCCCGTGGCCATCCCGCAAGAAGGCGCCGAGGCAGCCATCGCCGCTCGCTTTTCGGGTGAGCCCTATCGGCTCGTGCGCAGCGATCCGGACGCGCGAGCCGTCGCGTTACTCGTTAGGACCCTGGAGCCAAGCGAGCACCCGCTCACGCCGCTCTACGTCCGCGACTCGGGCGCCACGCCGCAGAACATCCCGGTGTCGCCGCTCACGCGGCCCCGCCTCGAGTGACGAGGCGCGGCCCACCCAAAGCTGCCCCTCGCCGTCACTTGACGGTGAGGATGCGGCAGCCGCTGCAGTCGGCGGGGCGATTGGGAGCTGCGTCGTCGCAGTCTTCCGCTTCTTGAACGACGCCGTCGCCGCAGTAGCCACCCAGCACGCAGCCCGGCTGGCACTCGTTGTAGCCGCCGTCATTGACGCCGTCGTCGCACTCCTCGTTGCCGCCGATGATGCTATCGCCGCACTGCGCGTCGCACTGGCTACGCGAAGTGTTGAAGCCACCCAAGGTGAGCTTGAAGCTCGAGCCAGTCATCTTGCGTTCGGCGTGGAATACTTTGATTTCGTAGACCTTACCGTTCACCAGGTTGAAGCCGGCTGCGGTGCTCGAGTCGATGGTCACGCTCTTGAGAATGGGCACGTGAAGACCGCCGAGATCGACGGCCAAACGGCGATTCACGAACACCCAGACGTCGTCGTCACCCGTAAAAGAGAGCACGGCGCTGGAGGCGGCGTCGTACTGGAACCAGTAGGTGATCTCCGAGGTGAACGAGAAATTGCGCTTGGCGCCGCTGGGGTCGTCGGCCCAGCCGCCGCCGTAGACTTCTTGCGGGATCTTGGCGACCGCGCCGGCGCCCGCCGCGTCAGCGTCGTCGATCGGGAAGAACAGCGGGTTGCCGTCCAGATTGTTGTACTTGGCGCTGGTCGCGCCGTTGCCGTTGACGCCAAAGCGGTTGACGAAGCTGTTCGTGCCGCTTTCGTAGAGCTTGATCGAGCCAACGATGGTCTTGTTGTGGACGCTCGTGTTGCTTCCCGGCGTATTGCGATACCAGGTGGCAAAGCTGGTGGCCGACGCGATACAGACGTTGTTCTTGGGCGGGTCGAAGAGCACCGGCTTGCCATCGTCGTCCAACAACGCCTTGGTGACGCTATTGATCTGGTTGTGACAGCCGACCTCGAAATCCGGGTGCGCGAACTCGAAGTCGCGATAGACGGCGGGAATGGTGAGGATGCAGGCGCCGTCTTCCATTTCGCACGGGGCCTGGACGCAGACGTAGCCGTCTTCCTCCTCGCACGCCGACGAGCAGCCATCGCCGTTGGTCTTGTTGCCATCGTCGCATGCTTCGCCCAGCACGATGCCATCGCCGCAAGACGAAGCGCAGCCATTCGGCCCGCAGTCAGGCTCGGCCTGGCAGCGCTCGTCGCAGCCATCGAACGGTACGGGCGGGGTTTGGCCGGGATCGTCGCAGGTTTCGGTGCCTTCGATCTCGCCGTCGCCGCAGACCGTCTCCGAGCACTCACTTGCGCCGGCCACAGTCATGCACTTGTAGCCGATCTCGACTTTGCACTTGGCTGAGCAGCCCGTGACGCCATCGGCGCCGCCGTCGCACTGCTCGGGGAACGACACGATGCCGTCGCCGCAGCGGGCGTACGGAAAACAGGCCGCGCCCGGTACTGGGCAGGTAAAGCCGGGGTCGAGCAACAAGCAGTTGCTGTGACACCCGTCGCCAGCCTCGTTGTTGCCGTCGTCGCAGGCCTCACCCGGATTCAGGACGCTGTTGCCACAGTTGGGCCCGGGAGGATTGTTCGAAAGGTCGCCGGTATTGATGGTGCCGTCATCGGTCGCGTTGCCGTCGACGTTCAGATCGCCGCTGGTGTCGCTCGCGCCGTCTTTGCCCGTGTCAGAGCTACCAGCGTCATTGGTCGCGCCGCAGCCGGCAAGCGACCCCCAGGCCAATGAGCAAGAGAAGGTCAGTGCAACTAGAGGTCGGCGAAGGTGAGACAAGGTAATTCTCCTGGGGAAAGCGTTCCCGTAGGTTGCCACGACTTGCGGAATGACCGCCGCCAAACCAAGAAAAATTGGTCCTAGCGGGACGAATTTCGAGCTCGGCGCTGAAGTTTTCTCTCCACAGCGTTGTGATCTATGTGTGTGTGCGCGCCTCGTTGCCAAGAGGCGAGCGCGACCTACATCATCGCGGCGTGCGCGATCGCTGGTCGCCGAGCTGCGTCGTCGGACGCGCGCCCTTTAGAGATCGTAGAGCAAGAACAACGCCCGTAGCGGCCCATTGCGCAGCGGCTTGGTGATGCGCGGCCGGCCGCCGAAGCTGTCCTGGAACAGGTAGGCCCGCGGAGTGCCGTCGTCCTCGTTGGGTTCGCCGATCAAAAAACCCGCGCGATAGCCGGGAAACTGTCGACAGAAATCGCCAAGCCCCGCATAAAGGTCCCCCAGTTCACCGAGCGGCATGTCCAGGCGCGCCCCGTAGGGCGGGTTGCTCAAAATCACGCCGCCTTCGTAGCCACGTGCGCGCGCATCGTCGCGAATGACGGACGCGTCCCAATCGCGAAAATCGCCAGCGTAGGTCGTCACCTGCGGCAAGACGCCGGCGGTCTCCAAGCTGCGACCGAGCAGCGCCTGTGTCACCGGATTGATCTCCGCCGCGTAGAGCGGCGGCTTGGAGTCGTCGAACAGCGGCTTGCCGAGCCCCTCGAACGCAGGAGCGAGCAACGGGTGAGAAGCCGCGCTGGGCGCGCGCCCCGAGGTCCACAGGGCCTTGCCCTGCGCCATGTGGGCCGCTTCGACGATCAGCGTGCCAGCTCCAGCCATCGGATCGATCACGCACTCGCGCCGCGAGTCGTGACGACTGAGCATGACCAGCGCCGCCGCCAAATCTTCGCGAAGGGGCGCCTCGCCGCTCTGCGTCCGGTAGCCGCGCTGGTGGAGCGGTCGCCCCACCAAGTCCAAGGACACGGTCAGCACCGGCCCGCGATCGTCCTCGTAGCTCCGTACGTGAAAGACCAAATCCGGATTCTCGGCGTCGACAGTCAGCGTGATTCCGCGACCTTTACAGCCGTCGATCAAGGCGTTCTTGACCGTACCGACAACCTGGCGCTCACCGGCCTCGACCGAACGCGGATGAAACGCCAACACCGAAATCTTGGCGCCGTCGAAGGCGTAGCCGCGAATGTCGTCGGCCACTTCTTGACCCAGCTCCGCGTAGAGCGGCTCGAGCCGCGTCGCTCGCGACTCGTACAAGTCCCACAGGGCACGTGCGGCCGTGCGGTGGTAGGTCACGGCCACTGCCGCGGCCAACGGCGAGAACGGAAAGCCGATGCCCTCCGTACCCACGTTCCACGGCCGGGTGCTGAGCATCTCGTGATTCTGCTCGGGCGTGAGCGCCCGCCGCAAAAGGCGAGAAAACTCGCCGGCCATGAGTTTCCGCGAACCGCTCGTGCCGAGCAGGCGAAGTCTATCGACGAAGGACACGGAAGGTCTTTTCTGCGGGGACGAAACGGAGAGGTGCGATGGATACGCAGGCTTCAGTCGCAGACACGCGTCGCCGTGATGCGGATGTTGTCGACCAGAAAGTCCGTATCGCTGCCTCCGTCATTGTGTGACGAGACACGCAGGCGCAGTTTCTGCCCCCACCATCCGGTAGGGACGTTCACGTCCTTCTGAATGCCGTCTGTGGTCCACAGATTGTGATCTTCATTGTCGTCGATCGCGGGGACGAACTGGCTGTCTAGGTTCGATGCGTCTGCGATCTCAGAGACGACCTCGTCCGACGAGTTGAGTAGCTCTACAACGAAGGTGTCGTATGCAACCGTGTAGGTCTCACTCTCCAACGTGATGAAGTTCGTGTCAGCACGAACACGCAATTGCTTCGTCCCGTCGGGTATCTTGAACTCGGGGCTGATCATGCTGTCGCTCCAATACACTAGGCCTCCGAGCCACATCAGATTCGAGCCCTCCTGGGTGACCACTTCGATCTCGACGTCGTTGTCGCCATTGGCTGGGCGGGTCATGGCGCAACCGAGTCCTGAGCAATCGTAAGCCAGCGAGGTTTGGTAGTACGCCTGGTCCGTCCACACGCAGTCCGTCACTGCGGTGCAACTGGCCTCGCTATTTTGATTGTTGGCGCAGTCTAGCGGGAGGCCGTTGGTTCCTTGGCATGGATCGTCACGCGCCGTCTGCGTCCAACCAACCGCGAAGATGTTCTTGCTGCCATTGGGGACATCATCTTCGAGGGAACCGTTGAGGGTTCCTTGATCCATGAGGATGACGTCGGCGGGGTTCGCATCGACAGTGGACTTGCAGACGCCATCGCCGCACACGTTCAGCGTGCACGCGTCGTCATCTGCACAATCGGCGTTGTCCACGCACACGCCGCAAGAATCGATTCCCACGTCGCACATAGGCTTCGCGGCAGTGCAGCCCCGGTCCACAGCTACGCCGCTTGCGTCGTCAGTGCAGTTCTTGTTCAGCGCGCCGCC
>Ga0105048_10009295_pt1 | contig 15658 bp, 10 predicted proteins | sample MAT05_FD_78382 | JGI IMG/M metagenome (GOLD analysis project Ga0105048, IMG submission 78382) | Freshwater microbial communities from Lake Fryxell liftoff mats and glacier meltwater in Antarctica - MAT-05 | ecosystem: Environmental > Aquatic > Freshwater > Ice > Liftoff microbial mat | place...
AATATCTGCTTGCCAATGGACCACCCGAGACGGCAGTTCGTCAGCAACTGGTGGTACATCCATCCCGAGTATCGCATCCCAAATACGTTCAATGCGGAGCAACAAGAACTGATACGAAAAATCTTCGACTCAATGCACAGCCTTGATCACCAGGACGCAGTCAACAAGCAGGTCTTGATTGACCAATATGGGGATGACAAGAATGCTCCCGCCGTAGGTTTTTTTGGTACGCCAGACGATAAGGACTTCGAATTCATTTTTACCGGTCACCATGTTACTCGACGTTGCAACGCTCATTCGGATCAGGGAATGGGGTTTGGTGGGGCTCCTATCTTCTACGGACACTACCCGCACCCAGTTGACCGCATGAATGAAAACTTTCGTGAGACCAAAGACCACCCCGGCAATCCATACTGGTATCAGGGCAAGAACTTCAATCGGTTTGTGCAAGCCCTGGATGGTGGGCAGCAGGCAAAAGGCTTGCTTTCCACAGAGCCGCGAAGCGAAAGTCCAGATGCCGTGGTCAAGAAGACGGGAGAAGAACGAGGATTAAGTTGCTCCGAACTGAGTGGAGACCAAAAGAAATTGTTTGTGGAGACAATGAGAGGCATGATGGCTATGTTCCGCCAGGGCGATGTTGACGCCACCATAGAATCCATTGAGAAGAAAGAGATCGTCGATCGGCTTCACGTCTCCTGGTACGAAGGCAAGTTCGATATTGGATCCGATAAGGTCTGGGATACGTGGCAGATCGAAGGCCCCGACATGGTATGGTACTTTCGAGGTGAACCCCACATCCACTGCTACTTTCATTTAAAGAGTTAAACACCGTGGCCGACGCTGCTAGCGTCGGTTCGGATGCTGGCAGCATCGTGGCCCACGCTGCTAGCGTCGGTTCGGATGCTGGCAGCACCGTGGCCCACGCTGCTAGCGTCGGTTCGGATGCTGGCAGCATCGTGGCCGACGCTGCTAGCGTCGGTTCGGATGCTGGCAGCATCCGCCACGGTTAGTAGACGTCGCGGACGTAGCGTTTGGCCTTGGTCATGGCGACCAAGTACTGCTTCGCCTCGGTCGCTGTCTTTTTGCCGTGGACCGCAATCACCTCTTGCAAAGCTTTATCCACATCGACCGCCATTCTCGACGCGTCGCCGCAGACAAAGAAATAGCCTCCAGACTCCAGCCAAGCAAACAACTCGGCTCCCTGCTCTAACATGCGATGCTGTACATATACTTTGCTGGCATCGTCTCGACTGAAGGCCAAATCCAATTTCGTTAGCAACCCACCCTTTTGCCAACATTCCAGTTGCTCCCGGTAAAGAAAGTCACTGGCACTCTTCTGATCACCAAAGAAGAGCCAATTGCGGCCTGTGGCGTTGTCCACTTGTCGCTGTTGCAAAAACGCAATGAACGGTGCTATGCCCGTGCCTGGACCGACCATGATCATCGGTGCCTTGGGATCGGACGGAATAGTAAAGCCATGCGAAGGCTGGATGAACGCTCGCAAGCTTGAATTAGGTTGCAATCGATCCGCTAACATCGTCGACGCAACCCCCTTGCGATGACGCTTGCGAACCTCGTTTACGACCCGTCCCACCGTCAAATGCACCTGCGTGGGATGCAACGCTTGGCTACTGGCAATGGAATACAAGCGAGGTCTGTGCGCATTCAAGGCGTCGATTATCTGCTGAGCGGATAGACAAAGCGTTGGAAATGCTTCAAAGAACTCAAGCACGTCCCACTCCAAAAGATCTTCCGATTCGCCGAAAGCTTCCAGACTTGCGATCCATTCCGCGTCCTGGGCTACCGCTCCGTTTTTCTTCGGCCGAGCGCGGACGCTCTCTATCGCAACTTCCAACAACTCGGGCGTGATCGTACGAAGGCATTTCTCCAATAGCGAATCCGCCATGGTTACGATCGGCGTTTGGCCATCTTCACCAACGGATGAAACCTTGGCGGACGCGTCTAGCTTGGCTGCCGCTATGACTTTCGCGACTAACTCGTCGCAGTTGGTTGGCCACAGTCCCAAGGCGTCGCCCACGCGGTAGCTCAAGCCGGAACCTGCAAGGTCGATGGCCACATGCCGTGTGTCCTTGGCTGATCCAGGGCCGTTGAGCTTGTCGCTGGCAATGAGCTGGACTTGAACCGGGTTGTCGCGAGTACCAGGAGCTGCTTGTGTTGGCTTTACAGGCTTGGCAACGTCATTTCCATTCGCATGGCTTTGACTAGTAGACTCCTTGACGAGACTTCTTAAAACTTTGGCTGTATCGCCACCCCCAGGCGAGCAAAGTGTTAAGTTCTTTTCGCTGCCGTTCGCGATCGCTTCCGAGTACGATTTGCACAAGTAACCGCACGACCCGCAATTCAACTGGGCCATGGCCGCCATGAGTCGCAGTTCCTTGGGCATCCCTTCCGCGAGTTTCATGCGATCTGTCAGAGATAACGACGGGTCATGCCAGGGAAACGACTCCTCGGCTGCTTGTTCGGAAGTCAGCCCAGCACCCAAGGAGGGAGCCAACTGCGTGGCGGCGGCGGCCAATGCTGTTGAACTCCCGCCCTGGGCGGATTGCTGGTCAAGAACGCCAAGAACGCCAGCCAGGAAGCCATTGAGCCAAGCTCGTTGCTCACCATTGAACGGGGCAGACTCTGGGACGATTTGGTAGGTCATGTGCGATTTAGCTCCATCTCGGTTCTGGATGGGGTTACGGCCGGTAGACGGGAATTGCCGCTGTGCTGGTTGAACAAGTTGCATCGCTGCACGAAGTCGGCGAAGGACTCTCGCTCATTCTTGTTCTTGAGGTAATAGTCCAGAATCGACTCGATCGTCGCAGGCAATTCACGGACCACCACGGACTCAAACAGCTTTTTGCCGATAGCGAAGTCAATTCCGGTGCGTCCACCCACCAAGACGTGGTACCCCTCGACCATTTCTTCGCCGACCCCCACTTTGGTCGCGATCAAGCCGATGTCACCGATTGCGTGCTGCGCACAACTATGGTGACAGCCGGTGAAGTGAATGTTGATCGGTTGGTCGAAGTCGAATCGATCCTCGAGGTACTCAGCCAATATCATGGCGTGTTTCTTGGTATCGGCCGCGGCGAATTTGCAACCAGCACTCCCCGTGCATGCGACCATGCCTGCTCGGAAACTCGAAGCCCGCCAGTCCAGGTTGAGTTCTTCGACGGCTTGCTGGACGGCCTGAATGTCCTGCGTGGCAATGTCCGGGATGATGAGATTTTGCCAAACCGTTAAGCGAATCGAAACGCTACCGAAACGCGACGCAATCTTGGCAAGTCCGCGGCATTGTTGACTGGTGATCCGTCCTACTGGCAAGACGACTCCTACATAGCACAGTCCGGGCTGCTTTTGTGGATGCACGTCCACGTGCGCCCAGCGATCGATGTTATTCGGTTGAAGGAAGCGATCGCTGGAAACCTTCCTCAACGGTCGCTTTAAGTCGGTTTCGACTTCCGTCAAGAATTTCGCAAAGCCCCAAGCATCGAGTACGTATTTCAGTCTCGCCTTCTTCCGATCTGTTCGGTCACCATGCATGATGAACACCCGTAATATCGCTTCACTAATGGCAACGCATTCATCGGGTTTTGCCAAGACACCCGTGGGGCGAGCAAAGTCGCCGTGGCCGGTAATACCACCCAAGCCGAGCAAGAAGTAAACGCCCGCCTCCAAGCCATCGTTTGTTTCGGTAACTTCCACAGCATGCCAACTGATGTCATTGGTTTCGGCCAACGAGCTAATTTGGCCCGAACCGTCAAACGCGATATTGAATTTTCGAGGCAACCCGTACAACTCAGGCTTGTGCAGAATGTGGTAGTGCAGTTCGCGTGCAAGCGGCAATGTCTCGATCAACTCGGTTTCATCGAGTCCGCTCAAGGTGCTGGCAGTCACGTTGCGAATGTTGTCTGCACCGGCGCCTTGAGTTACGATTCCTAGGTCGCGGAGCCCCATTAAGACATTCAATGCATCGCACGCTTGAATCTCTCTCAATTGGAAATTCGCTCGGGTCGTAACGTCGGCATACCCGCCAGCAAATTGATCGGCGATGTCGGCCAAACCGTTCAACTGGTCCGAACGCAACACACCTCCAGGTATGCGCATCCTACACATGAAGGAATTCTGGGCTGGGGAAACGTAGAACAACCCATGGTACTTGGTCATGAACACATCGGTCCCTTTCGGGAATTCCTCTTTGGCGGCTCGTTCACCAATTTCAGACCACATGCCGAGTCCACTTTTGTCTCGCTTGGCTTTTTCCTCCGCCACTAGCGTTTTGCCCGCCGTCTCGAACCGCTGTAGTGCTTCTGCGTGAATCACAGGTAGATGCGAGCTTGAGGCATGCCCATCGCTTCCGATTTGCACGGTAGTTCCATTGAACGTTCCATTGGGCGTTCCATTTGCAGCAACCCGTGGAATAGAAATGCCCGAGCCGCTTAGGACAGGCAGGTCGCGAATTTTTCTCGCAACATCGTTACCGAGCAATAAACCCTGCAAATAGGCTTGCTGTTCTGGTGAAAAGGCTTCGGGTTTGGTCATGATGGCGTAACCTCAGTTCTGCTCTTTCCAAGGTCGAATGTCCACTGCACAGTCCTTGTAGGAAGGTTGGCGAGAGTAAGGGTCAACGTGTTCGAGTGTTAATAAATTGGTCTTGGCATCGTGCATCGGCATGAAGAGTTGACCTAGTTGAACCGTGGAGGTTATGGATGCACGAACCACCGCTTCACTGCGACGGCTTCGTACGATTACCGGTTGGCCGGCCTGAATGGCCAATCGCAACGCATCCGCTGGGTGAATCTCGACATAGGGTTCCGACGGATAGAGCGAACGCAGCACGGGGCTCTTGGAAGTCCGCGTTTCGGTATGCCACTGGCTGACAGAACCGCGTCCAGTAAGCAAGACAAAAGGGTATTCTGCGCATGCTGGTTCTGGCATAGGCTCGGGTTCCGCAAAAACAAATTTGGCTCGACCGTCGCTGTGAAAAAAGAGACCGTCTTCGAAAAGCCTACGCTCTTGCTCGGGCGCACCTAATTGTTTTGCGTCTTCTATAGTCCAAGGCCATTGGATGCCTCCTTGTCGATCTAGCATCGCGTAGTCATCGATGCCGCTGATATCGCAAGGTTGACCACGGGACAAGGCTTTCATCGATTGGAACACGTCTTCGGCTTTCTTCCAGTTCGAAAAGAGATCGCCGCAGCCCCACGCGTCCGCAATGAGTCGGAATATGGAAAAGTCGGATAAGGCTTGTCCTGGTGCCTTCGAGACGCGTTTGATCACTCCGATTCTTCGTTCGCTATTGATGAACGTCCCTTCCTTTTCGCCCCAGCCTGCCGCAGGCAAAACGAGGTCGGCGAGTAGGGCTGTATGAGTGGTTGTGTACATGTCTTGTACGACCAGAAAATCCAGCTTGGAGAGCAGTTCTCGTGCACGCGTGCTCTGAATCCAAGAGTGAGCGGTATTGGTCGCGATGATCCAAAGTCCTCGGATCTTACCCGATTCGATGCCACTGACGATTTGGTCGTAGGCCCAACTGTTTTGCGTTGGTATCTTCTCAACCGGGATGTCCAATACGGAGGCCACCTTTTCACGATGCAGCGGGTTTGCGAAATCGTGGTGCCCCATCAAGTTGGTCGTATTGCTAAAGAGGCGTGAGCCCATGGCATTGCATTGACCGGTAATGCTGTTCGCACCGGTTCCCGGCTTGCCAATGTTTCCAGTCATCAACGCCATATTGATGATCGCTTGAGCGGTTCGAACTCCTTGATAAGACTGGTTGACACCCATCGTCCACCAAAACGAAGCGCGTTTTGCACCGGCAATGGTTTTGGCAACGCGAGTTAGTTGCTCGGCGGAGATGCCGGTCTCTTCGCAAGCCCGTTCGATCGAAAAGTTTTGCAAATGCAACCGAAACGCCTCGAATCCGCTAGTGTGGTTCTGAACAAACGGGGCGTCCACCGCACCCAAGTCTATGAGGAGTTTGGCCAAGCCATACAGCAGACTCATGTCGCTTTTGGGTTTGATAGCCAAGTGCTCGGATGCGGCCATGGCCGTCTCGGTCTTGCGTGGATCGATCACGATCAAGGCTGGACGGTTCTTGTTCCTTAGGACACGCTGCCAAAGAATCGGGTGTCCGATACAGGGATTTGCACCTACAAACACTAGTGCATCGGATTGTTCCAAATCCGAATAGCTGAACGGGGGAGCATCAAAGCCAAACGACTCTTTGTAGGCGACCACCGAGGTTGCCATGCATTGGCGCGTATTTCCGTCCCCATGCAGCATCCCCATCCCAAACTTGGCCAGTGCGCCCAGAAAAGCCATTTCCTCGGTTGGGATTTGACCTGTGCTGATGAATGCGACGGAATCGTTACCGTGTTTGGTTTGGATGTCTTTCAATCGATCGCAGAACATTTCCACAGCTTCTGGCCAGGACGCATCCCGGACGGAGCCATCGGCTCGATTCCGAACGATGGGTGTGGTCGCACGGTCGTCCGACTGCAGGACCCGCAATGCTTCCCAACCCTTGGGACATGCCATTCCGAGATTGACTGGATAGTCGGCAGTCGGTGTCAGGTTGATCGCTTGTCCATCTTGGATGTGGATCTTGAGTCCGCAACCGGTGGAACAATACCCGCATACCATATTCGTGGTCGAATCGGGAATCTTTGCGATAGGAAGTGGGCCAAGACCAAAGGTCTTCGGTTCAAGCAGCAGTTGCTCGGTCAGCGGGCCTGTTTTCTGGAAGAGCGTTGGAATCATGTGCTGGCTCCCGGCATGCGTCGGTAAACAATCGACGCAAAGTAGAGCCACCGATGGATGGATTGCGAGAAAAGGCAAATGCCGAAGATGACGAAGGCCACTAGCGACATAGCATCAGCCCAATCGATGATGCACAAGGACACGGACGCAACCATTGCAATCAAGTTAAATATCCAAAAGTCCGTCCAGGGTCCAGCAAGTTCTTTTCGCAATAAGCGTCCGCTGCGTGCTGAGAAATTGTGCCATTCGGTGTTTGCTGATTTGCTTTGAAAATAGTCGACTAGCTTCGGCGTGGCTGCAGCGATGCTGCATAGAACGCCTACGACTGGGAGAAAATTGGGTAACCCATCGACGCAAGCAAAGGCTCCGATAACGCCAAGGCCGATCATCGATAACCCGAAGTCAAGACCGGTTCTTAAGGTCCCCCAAAGCTCACGCCGCGTCGCGACGTAGATCATGCCGGTGCACATGACCGCCAGTACACCCATCACGGCCGCGGAAACGGCCGATAGCCGATGCAGTATTGGTTGTGAAGCTAGAACCAGTGGAACAACGGTTGCGATTACGGCCGCACCCATATAAAGGCCGAACCCTATGGCTTCCCTGCTGAGCCAACTGGTTCTCCAACCAAGAAAAGCTCGAAAGGCAAGCCAGGGCCGACCTAGGTGAAGGAGTGCAGCATGAACGCCTAGAATTCCGATCGCGGTCGCGAAGGCAGACGCGAACGAAGAGGATGAGCTCGGCCGTTGGAAATTGGTAGTCGCCAGAACAATCCACATTCCAACACTGGTCTGCGTCAAGACGATCATGGCTACGAGGGGCAGGTGTCCCTCATGTACAGAGTCGACGATCGATTCGCTAGAAAGCAGCTCGGCAGTCGCTTCTCGCGGTTGCGTAGTGAGGTACCTCGTCGTTGGGATGGATATGCGACTGCTGGGTGCCGTTGGGACAAGCGAGGCATTTGTCTTTAAGACTGTTGTGTCCGCGACCACCGTTGCAACGTCGACGATTGCGATTCGGATAGCTTGGTTTGGGCAGGCTTGAACGCAGGCTGGTGCTTGACCGACACCCAGTCGTTGCGAGCACATATCGCATTTGCGAACGATGCCGAGGGTACTGCTGTATTGCGGCACTTCGTAGGGGCACATCATCGTGCAGTACTTGCATCCGAAGCACTGGTCATCGAGATGCCGAACGATCCCGGTGACGGGATCTTTTTCGTATGCTTGAACAGGGCAACCGTTCAGACAGGCCGGGTCGACACAATGGTGGCATGCGGTAGTGACGTGTTGGACGATGGGCAAAGTCGCACCGCGTTGGCTGGAAAGCGTCCCGACTTTTCGCCAAGTTTCGGTTTCCTCGAGACCGTTGAGCGTGTGGCAAGCCACCACGCATGCCTTGCAACCGCTGCAAGCGTCCAAGTCCACTTCAAACGCATACTGCTGACCGCTTTGGATCGCCGTCGCCGGCATCAGCGCGTGATAGGTGGCTGACGCGATCGAGTTGGACTCATGCCAATCCGAGAAGCTATCCACCGCGCTCAACTCGCCCTGCTCCTGGAGCAAAAGTTCGAGCAGAGTCGGCTGGGCCTGAGCTGCATCGGTGGGTATGAGTTGGATGGACATGGGTGTGTACGATGGCTTTAGTAAACGGACGGGCCTTTGGCCCTTTAGGAATCATTTATTTGCTTCATGGCCCAGGCCGTTGGCCTGGGCTAGGTAAACGACTGGCCCTTTGGGCCGAAAAACTAGGTAAACGACTGGCTCTTTGGGTCGAAAACTAGGTAAACGATTGGCCTTTTGGGCCGAAAAGGTCTAGTTGGCAATAAGGGTACTATGCCGCTTTCTCGGCTGGGTGTTCGAGGAATCGAATGACTTCATCGCGGTAGTGCATGTACTCGATTGTTTCCATCACCGATTCTCGTCTGCGCGGTCGCTCGAAGGGAATCGCTAAAATTTCGCCGATGGTGGCAGCCGGTCCGTTGGTCATCATGACGATTCGATCGCTGAGCATGACCGCCTCATCCACGTCGTGAGTAACCATCAGTGTGGTGGTTTGGTGCGTGCTCCAGACCTCGAGCAGAACATCTTGCAACTCGATACGGGTTAACGAATCCAGCATTCCAAAAGGCTCATCCAAGAGCAGCACCTTCGGTTGCAAAGCAAATGCTCTTGCGATGCCAACACGCTGTTGCATTCCTTGGCTTAGTTCGGCTGGCTTTTTATTACCTGCCTTGCCAAGCCCGACACGTTTCAACCAACCGTGGGCTATCGAAACTCGCTCTGCGTCGGATGCTTTCGGTTGAACTTGTTCCAGGCCGAGGGTGACGTTTTCAAGTGCGGTCAGCCAGGGAAGCAGATTTGGGGATTGAAACACGACGGCACGATCTGGCCCTGCACCGACGATCTCATGGTTGTCGAGCACCATGCCACCGCCGTTGAGCGCATGCAAACCTGCCACCATTGAGAGGACTGTACTTTTGCCGCAGCCGCTATGTCCGATGATCGAAACAAACTCCCCTTCGGCCATGTTCAGGGTGAAATCGCGAACCGCCACGAACAAACCCTTGTCGGTTTTGAATTCCTTGCGAAGTCGCCAGCATTCAAGGTACTTTTTTTGCATAGAAACGTTAGGTGTCATGTGAGTTGCGGATTACGATACGGCGACAAGTTCTTGGGATTCGCGACGAGCGCCCAGGAGCAATTGGATGATGGCCTTTTTCAGTGGCTTAAATGACGGATGGTGCGCTACCGATTCACGAGTTCGCGGTCGATCGATATCGACAACGTATGGCTCTCCCAGCGTTGAGCCTTGGCCCTTCCCAGGGAGCAAGGGAATCACTCGGTCCGCCATAAGGATGGCTTCATCGACATCGTTGGTGATCAAGACCACGGTTCGACGATCTCGCTCCCAAATGCTAACGATCTCGTTTTGCAAGGTTGCGCGCGTCAGAGCATCGAGTGCGGAGAGCGGTTCGTCCATGAGTAGAACCTTTGGTTGCGTCGCCAGAGTTCGTGCCAGCGATACGCGTTGACGCATACCACCGGAGAGTTCACTGGGCTTTTTGTCGATGGCATGCGATAGCTTGACCATCGCGATGTACTTTTCACAGTGAGCTATTTGTTCGGCATAGGATAAGTTCGGAAGCACTGGCTGAACGGCGAACAGGACGTTCTCGCGTACCGACAACCAAGGTAAAAGCGAGTAGTTTTGAAAAACCATGCCTCGATCCGGACCAGGTTGTTTTACCGATTCGCCCCGCATCAGCACTTGGCCAGAGTCAGGCGTTTTCAGGCCGGCCAAAGTAGATATCAAGGTGGTTTTGCCGGTTCCGGAGTAACCAACGATGGCGACGAACTCCCCTTCCTCGACGGACAAGTTCATGTCCTTGATGACTTCGGTTCGCATTAGACCTTTACCGTACCCCTTGGATACGTTGCGCAATTCAAGCAGAGGCATCACAGGACTCCTTCTGGATCAAGGCTGGGACTGTTTCATTCGAAAAAGAGGGTGACGATTGGGATCTCAACTGTTGAAAAAACCTAATGACCAGCGACGGGCAACTCAGAATGAGAGTTGCATTTTTTTCGATGACGTTCATCAGTCGGTCCAAAACAAAGCCGACCAGACCGATGACAATCACGGCGGCGATCATGGGTCCGTAAGTGCCAGATTGATATTGGTTGTTGACAAAGGCACCGATGCCGCTTTTGCCGGACAGCATTTCAGCGGCCACGATGACCAGCCAAGCGATTCCAAGGCTCAATCGAAAGCCAGTAAACATGTAAGGGATGGTGGCTGGCAACAGGATGCGAGAAAACAGTTTAAAAGCAGACAACCGCAAGACTTTGGCCACGTTCAGGTAGTCTTGAGGGATGGCTCGGACGCCGACTGCCGTGTTGAGAATGGTTGGCCAGATGGAACACATCGCAATCGTGAAGATGCACTGCAATTGTGTCGCATCGATCTCTTTGTTGTGACGCCGGATCGCGATCACAATGAGTCCAGCCAGTGGGAACCAAGCCAGCGGCGAAATCGGACGCAAGATTTGAAAAATCGGATCGAACATGCGTGAGAAACGATAACTACCGCCTAGCAAAAACCCGATTGGAACTGCAGCCAAGATGGCCATTCCATACCCCATGGCCACAAGCTTCAGCGATCGCCAGATCTCAAGCCCGATACCATCAAATCCCTCGGAGTCGTTATGCGAGAAGGGAGTGGCGAAGTACTTTGCGCTATCTGTCCAAGTGGTGATTGGCGACGGGAAGTCGCTCGAACTGGTGTTGGCGTCCCATGTCGCCCAAGATAGAAAGCACCATAAGAGCAAACAAATCGCGATGCCGATGGACGGCAAGGCAACGTTGTCAACGAACATCTTTTTCAGTTTGGTGGAATTCATATGCGCCGCCAGGCGGTTGAGGGTTGAGGGTTGAGGGTTGAGGGTTGAGGGGACCGCCGTGCCATGCTTGGGCTAGCGGCAGACTGAGTTCTACCCTCCCCTCGCTTCGCTCGACCCTCCCGGAGGGAGGGTGAAGTAACTCTCCCTTTGGGAGAGTCGGCCTGGAAGGCCGGAGAGGGTAGATGCATCTGGTAATTTTCAATCTGCCGCTCGCTTTAGCCCTTTAGATTTTTGATGGCGAAGGCCTTGGCGTAGGCTTCCATGTCGGACGTGGGGTCAAAGGTGACACCGTCCATCATCGTCCACGGCTTGCTGTCGGCTCCGCCGTGCGAATAGCCAATTTCCTTCATGGCTTCTTCATAGATGCTTGGTTGCATGACCTTCTTCGCGGTCCCTTCGTAGTCCGGGGCGCCCTCGACCATGCCCCAACGTCGCAATTGAGTTACCCACCACTTGGCGTAGGCCAACTGCGGGTAATTGCAATTGCGGGAACTGAATATCATGTAATTTGGATCGTCTTTCTTGCGACCATCGCCATAATCGAGTTTCCCCATCAGTCGACCAAGAATCTGGTCCTTGTTGCATTTGATGTAGGTATCTCGGGCTACGACGTCGCACAGTTCAGATCGATTCTTGAGATCGTCAAGCCATACGCTGGCTTCATGAACGGCCTTGAGCACCGCCTTGACTGTCTTGGGGTTCTTTTCCGCAAAAGCGGCAGTGAAGACGCAAGCCTTTTCCGGGTGGTCGTTCCAAATCTCCTGCGTAGTGACCGAAGTGAAACCGACTTTTTCAGCAATCGCACGAGCATTCCAAGGTTCGCCGACACAGAATCCATCCATCTTTCCTACCTTCATGTTTTGGACCATCTGAGGAGGTGGAATGGTAATCAATTCAACGTCCCTGTCTGGATTGATACCACCGGCCGCTAGGTAGTAACGAAGCCACATGGCATGCGTCCCAGGTGGGAATGTCATGGCAAACGTTGGCTTGACTCCCTTCTTTTTCGAAGCGTCGACAAGTGGTTTCAAGGCCTTGGGATCCCCAGCGACTTTGCCCTGCCAATCTGTTTTGAGGGTGATCGCTTGACCATTGCGATTGAGAATCCAGGGAACGATCATTGGCACAGGCTTGGTACCACCCAGCCCCATCGTGCTCGCGATCGGCATCCCAAGGAGCATGTGGGTGCAATCAATATCCCCTTTGATGAGTGAGTCGCGAACGGCAGCCCAATTGGCAGGCTTAACGGGTTCGGAGATGATCCCGTACTTCTTGAAATAGCCCTTTTCGTGGGCGATTGCTAACGGTGCGCAGTCGGTCAACGCGATAAAGCCGAAACTGACTTTAGCCTGCTCAGGTGCATCGGAGGCGTAGACGGCAGGCATGAAAGCGGGGAACTGAGACACGCTCGCGATCGTACCGCATGATAAAGCGGATGCCAGAATCTTGCGACGGGTTGGTTGCGGTGTACTGAAGTGCATTAGGAGTATTCCACCAATAAAATTGAGACCAGGAATTGAGTGCGAGCGGGTGGTGGATCGAAAAGTGCCAAACCCGACTGCACTCCTTACAACGCATCTAGTGGGCCAAAGAAATAAGCGGCCGCTGGAAGTTTCCACCGAACCGGATGGGGAACGAAAACCGGTCCGCCTACGAACCCCTGACTGTGTCGCTCTGGCTGCCCTTAAGCGATTTTCGTCAGTCCTTTAACAAAAATCGGTGTGCTTGCTTTCAAGGCACAACCTTCGATCGACTCCAGGCATTCGCACAACTAACCCACATTCCACGAAGCGTCCGTCAGCGACCAAATGAGCACTTTGTGCTCATCTTTGGGTTTCGCTTGGATGCAGGTTGGACTATAGTCATGGTCATGTTAGAAGGACTGATTGGTCGGCAGTTACTGTCGTGCCGTTTAGCGGGTGCCTCTCCCAGCCGCTTCAGTTCTTGGTCGTAGGCATTCAATGCCCCGATCTTCAATCCGGACAGGCTAGCAGCTTGTCCTCCGACTTTGTCAGCTATTACCACGAGAGGCCCGATGTCCAGTTCCAAGGCAGTTCCCACACGACTGCTCATCGTCGACGACGATTTGGGGATGCATACGCTTGTTCGTGATTTGTTCGCCGACAAGTCGATAAACGTTCTTTCCGCCATGACGCTTGCAGAAGGATTGAAGCTAGCATCTCAGCAGCGCATCGATATCGTATTGCTGGATCATTTGCTGCCTGACGGCCAAGGCATCGACCACATCTCTGAATTCATTGCACACGATCGATTGCTACCGATACTCTACATAACGGCTCAAGCGGGTTCCAAGACGGCAATTGAGGCGATCAAGCGAGGTGCATTTGAATACCTTTCAAAACCTATCGATTTCAAACTGCTTTTGCAACGTGTTGACGAAGCCATCGAGTACCGACATTTAACCAGATTACCTGTCTTGGTAGACATAGCCTCGAACAAGGAATCCGAGAGTGATGTTTTGGTCGGAAGATGCAGGGGCATGCAAGAGGTCTACAAAAGTATCGGACGACTGTCCAATCTCCGATCTCCCATCCTAATAGAAGGAGAGATTGGCACAGGCAAAGAAATGATCGCGCGAGCTATCCATCAAAATGGAAGTCATGCGTCCGGCGGCTTTCGAAAAATTTCATGCAACGAGTTCGAAGACTCACCAATGCAAATCGAATTATTTGGAAGAATTCATTCCAATACACTTACTCCAGAGGAGCCGCCGTCAGACAGACCAGCCGCGAAAAGAATACCCGCCCTGCTGGATTGCAGCGGTGGAACGCTGATGATTGATGACGTCGACAATTTGTCGGTGGCCGGCCAATCTCGACTATTGCGATTTTTTCAAAGCAATTCGATCGATGGCATTTCGGCAGATACACGAGTCATCCTTGCAACGTCAACACCTATTCGCGAATTGGTTCAGTCCGGAAGAATCCGTAACGACCTTTTTTATTTTTTGAGTCCCTTCGTTATTCGCGTTCCCGCCTTGCGAGATCGTCGAGAGGATCTGGAACTGTTGGTATCGCACTTCATCCAACGAATAGCCCATGTGTCTTCGGCGCAACAGGGGCAAGGTCCGCCGAGAGTCAGCAGTGCAGCCCTGCAGTTGCTGAAAGAATATGACTGGCCAGGTAATATCGCCGAGTTGAAGAGCGTGTTGCAGGGCGTTCTGACCGAGTCTAGAGGTGCCATTCTAGCTTCCGATGCCCTGAGGCTTTTTCTTCAAGCAAGTTCCTCAACCGATTCTCGCTCAGTTGCCGAGCTAACGAACTCCCAAACAACTCCGGCTGCAGTCCAGGCGACATCGACGCATAAATTCGAAGTCGGACAGGTCTGGGACTTGAAAGCCTTCGTGGATGAGCAGGTCGCACTTGGTACCGAGCGGTTGTACGAACAAGCCGTTGAGCGTCTAGACTCGCAACTCTTGAAACTGGTCTTGGAGCATACCAGCGGCAATCGAGTGAAGGCCGCCAAGTTGCTTGGAATCACCCGAACGAGTCTACGCAGAAAGATGAATAACGGCCTGCTGACAGAATTGGGCACGGATCCGTCGGACGACTTGAGACCCGGCGACGAGCATGATTGAGTCCTCCCCTCCAAAAACTGCGACTTTGGCTAGGCGGCTGACCATTCTTTACATGACCGCCCTTGGGACGATTGCATTATTGACCATCATCGGCCAACTTGTTGTTCAACGGGCAATCATTCAACTCGAAGGGGACTCGCGTATCGTCAACATTGCCGGGCGTCAACGCATGCTCAGTCAACGATTGACGAGACTGACGCTCGAATTGACAACTCTAGGCAGACCACCGAACACGAATCCGTCGGATCCAATAAATCGCGATCCCATTCTTGATTCGCAGGCCGAATTGGTCACCATGATGGAAAGGGAATTGGAAACCTGGACCATCAACCACGGAGGACTGCAGTATGGGTCTGAGGTATTGCAATTGTCGGGCAAGAATAGCGAATCGGTTTCGATGCTGTTCAAGAACTTAACTCCCCATTTCGATGCATTGCGAAAGACCATTGAATCCGTTTTGGTTAGATTCTCCACCACCAGTGAAGCCGTTCTTGACTTGGATGCTCGCAGGGAATTGAGTTTTCATAGCGATGCATTTCTGGCTGGGATGGACGACATCGTAACGCGAATCGAACAGGAGGCCAGAGATCGCGTCAACCGCTTGCGATGGATTGAGAGGGTGTTGTTGTTCGCAACCATGTTAGTGCTGCTGGGTGAGGGGCTCTTTGTTTTTTCGCCAGCGGTCGCGTCGCTAAGTCGATCGCTGACCCAACTGCATGGCATCTCCGATGAATTGAAGAAGGCAAAAGTGACGGCCGAGAAAGCCAACATGGCCAAGACAGATTTCTTGGCAAGAGTGAGTCATGAATTGCGAACTCCGCTCCATGCCATCCTTGGTATGTTGGGATTGGTAGCACAAAGCAAAATGCAAAGAACTCAAAGAACTCAAA
>Ga0105048_10009296_pt1 | contig 15657 bp, 10 predicted proteins | sample MAT05_FD_78382 | JGI IMG/M metagenome (GOLD analysis project Ga0105048, IMG submission 78382) | Freshwater microbial communities from Lake Fryxell liftoff mats and glacier meltwater in Antarctica - MAT-05 | ecosystem: Environmental > Aquatic > Freshwater > Ice > Liftoff microbial mat | place...
AAAAATTCAATTGCCCTCGCTACTTTCCTTATCGGATTCGCTAGTTCAAACCTACAAGCACAATCAACAGTCGTTGCTGGAGATCAAATGATGTATCCGACCACAAATGTAATTGAAAATGCAATGAACTCTGCCGACCATACTACGCTCGTAGCCGCGTTAAAAGCTGGTGATCTTGTCACCACACTTTCGGGCATTGGTCCGTTTACAGTTTTTGCTCCCGTAAATGATGCCTTCGAAAATTTACCTGCAGGCACTGTAGAAACTCTGCTGCAGCCTGACAACAAAGCAACTCTTGTTGGAGTGCTTACATATCACGTTATTGCGGGGAAATACGACTTCAATGCTCTCTTTGCCGAAAAAAAAAAAGGCACGGGAAAAGCCATGCTTAAAACAGTAAATGACGGAACGCTTACTTTCAAAATGAACGGCAATCACAACATCACAGTTTCTGATGCAAATGGAGCAATGGCCAACATCAATGTATATGACGTATATCAAAGCAATGGTATTTTACATTCTATTGACGCAGTTTTGCTTCCATAAATAATACCAATGTTACTTATAAAATGGTCCAAACCATTTTATGAGTTACAGTGGTAAATGTAGTTGCGATTGATGTTTAGAACAATGCTGAGAAAGGAAATTGGTTTAATACACAAGTCCAAACGGTATAATACAATTACTTAATTCAAATTGGTCCAATAACAATTTGAATTTAAGCCAACACTGCATTAAAAATAGTTCAAACCATCATTTATTAACACAGAGGTGAGTATCTTTAAAGTATCTGTTCTCTACCAATGGACTGAAACCAATTTAGACTAGAATAGACACTAATAAGGCTATAGAAAAGTTTCTAGGTAAAAGGTGAGTGTAGAAAAAGTCCCGTATACACGAATTTGCATACGGGGCTTTCTATTAATATAATTATCCTAATTCTCACTCTTTGACGTGCAAAGAATAATTTCTCCATTTATCCAATACTTCGTTTATATCCGGAGGCAGATCATTTTCAAAAAACATCCACTCCCCTGTAGTGGGATGCGTAAATCCAAGAGACTTTGCATGCAAAGCTTGACGTGGCAGAATCTTAAAACAATTTTCTACAAACTGTTTGTATTTGGCGAACGTGGTTCCTTTGAGAACCTGATTTCCTCCATATTCGAAATCACCGAAAAGTGTATGGCCTTTATATTTCATGTGAACACGAATTTGATGCGTGCGACCTGTTTCGAGTTTACATTCTACAAGAGTTACGTAGCCCAAGCGTTCTAGTACTTTATAATGTGTAACAGCATGTTTGCCATAATCACCCTCAGGAAAAACAGTAAATACTTTTCTGTCTCTTAAACTCCTTCCGGTATTTCCAATAATAGTTCCATCTTCTTGGACATCGCCCCAAGCGAGCGCGACATATTTGCGCTCGATTGTTCGATCGAAAAACTGTTTACACAAATGCGCAAGAGCATAATCAGTCTTTGCAATTACCATAAGTCCGGTAGTATTTTTATCGAGACGATGCACCAATCCGGGATGAGCATCACTTCGTATCGGTAGATTTTGGAAGTGATATAACAATGCATTTACAAGTGTTCCTTGATAATTACCATGACCGGGATGCACGACCATATTCGATGGCTTATTTAGAATAACAAGAGCATCATCTTCATAAATAATTTCGATTGGAATGTTTTCTGGAAGAAGCTCCATATCCCTCACCGGATAAGGCATTTCGATGGTTATAACATCCAGAGGTTTTATTTTGTAACTACTCTTAACTGCTGTTCCATTTACCTTAACAAAACCAAGATCACTTGCATTTTGAATTCTTGAACGCGAAGTTTTTTCGAGACAATTGTGCAGATACTTATCAATACGCATCATCTTCTGACCTTTATCTACAGATAGTCGATGGTGTTCAAACAATAAGTCTTCACTATCCGCTTCGGAATCTTCCTCTTCTACTTTGGACTTGATAATTTTAACGCTCAATGATTTACAATTTATTGCTGTTTGATGAAATGGCTGTTAACAAAATGTTCACCTGAGTTTTTAGTCATTAAAATTGTAAAATAACCTACAGGCAGCTCTTCAATAGAAATGTTGAGAGTACCATTGTTTATCCAATTAATATTCTTAACCTTTTTACCTGCAACATCATGGATCGCGATACTATACTTTTCAAAGTCAGCATCAATAATTAAATTCAGTACATCAGTAGCCGGATTTGGATAGAATACCGGTTTTGTCTCCGCTGTTTCTTCTACGCCAACCCATTCAGACAAGCCGGCTTTAAACACGGGACGGATCATTACAGACCCTGTCACTGCGCTTTGTTGCCATGGCGAAAAAGCATCGAGTTTATAGAACAACTTAGAGCCATTGGCCGCAGTATTTTTATCTAACCCAAAATAATATCTAGCCTCAGATTGCTGTATCCATCCAACAAAAAACTGACCTGAAACTTCTGTCGGATTGTCGAGGGGATAAAAAACATATCCATCGCTGCTATCCCAATAATACGTTGGTTCGTGAAAAGTAAAATTCTCATTTAGTTCAGCACCGGGAATTCCACCTGAATTCTGCCATGCTCTTACAAAAAATGTATTGGAAGAAACATTAAAATATGCCGGACTGATTGACAACATTATTCCGAGTAAAGTATCAGTTATCTCAGACGTGAATTTCATAGCCACATTCATTCCCACACCTTCAGTCTGATAAGTGCTTTCCGCTGAACCATCATCATAAGCGTAGTAGTTCTCAAGATTCTGAACAAAACACATTGTATCATTCATTGCATTTGCATCTGTAGGATTAAAGTAGGAACATACTTCAAAACTGGCTTCCTCCACTTCATCGGGGGACGAATAAACATAACTATTCAAACTCACCGTTCTAGTGAAAGAGCTTTCTGCATTGCCGGTGGTGTTCAAATCGTCATTACTCAGAAATACTTGATTATCCTCATGCTTCACAGCAGTGCGTGATGCAATGTTTTTGGTAATTCCTAGATTTCTTTGTCTAAACGAGAAGTTGTCCGCCATAAATTCTGAAGGATTAGACAAAAAATGTGTCCATGGCATAGAGGTGTAATCTCTCGTCAGCAACGTGTTTTCACAATATTGAAAGGACACTTCATCGTAAATAAAGTTATCGATATTTGGAACTTGTGACAGCAATACATAGTCGAGATGCCAGTGATCAATAGCACCACCATACGAGGCATAATTTCTGAATCTAAATCTAAATCCATTAAGGAAATAAGCGGGATCTGTTATTTGAACAAATACCCTAGAAAATTCGGAGTTGTTATTATCGGGATGCACGCTCCAGGCATAAAACCATTCTCCGGCTCCAAAAGGCGAGAAAAATTCCATTACCAAAGAATCAATTTCGAAAGCACCTGCAACATCCGGCTTATTACCTAAGCCGCCGCTTTCGAAATGAAATAATAGGTAAATATTGTCTTCAGGAGTAAAACCCGATAGATCAATTGGCAATGAAGTGAGCGTATCTGCACTTCCCCAAACAAGATCATTTTCTATTGCAGCAGGACTGTAGGCCACCAAAGAATCAACGCCATAAGGTCTGCCATCATCACCAATTGCGTCAAAGGTGGCAACACCAAGAGAGAGAGGAGCTATGGGATAAGTACAATTTACCTTGACCTGATTGTCGCTCCATCTTTGCCAAGAAGCCGGAATCTGTGGATCATTTGTAGGTAGAGAATATCTCGAAAAGTCATCAAAAAACGGAAGAGTCAAAGAGCCGCCACCGCGCTCAAGATCAACAGCGAAAGTGCGCTCCTTTTGCAGTGATGCTGCCTTTTGCAAATCAAACCACAAAGCACCCTCACCCTCTTGAGCAGATATAAATGAAGGTAAATAACTAAAACAACATATCAGGAATAAAATGCGTCTCATTATGTATAAAATATTCTTCCTTTCTTTATTCATTCGAAGTGGTGTCGTTTGGACAAGGTGTGTTGTAAAGCCAAATATCTACAATTCTACCTGCCGTTGTCCCTATCACAGGATCATGTTTAGGATCCTGCCTACAAACGCGGTAAGTGACCGAATCTTGTGATGAAGGAGAAGAAACCATCGGTTCGAATTTACAATTGCAAATAAGATTCATCGTATCTAACATCATTTCCACTTCTTTGCAAGTGAGTCCGAAAAGGTCGGGCACTATTACTTTACTCCTCACAGATCTGCCAATAACTAGAGTAAGCCTGTCTCCTCTAGCAATCTGTGTGTCAGGTTTTATCTTTTTGCCGCGATGTGTCACCCGAATTACGCTCCCTACAAAGGTGTTGTTGTCTTCATAAACAGTGTCGCATTCGATACCCTTATTGTGCAATTTGATCATTGCAACAGCAGCGTAATCACCCTCTTTTATATTAATAGTTTCCATTGGGGGCGAAAAGCGATAGATTGTTAGAAAGACCTGACGACCTTCTTTTACTTGACTTTCAACACCCGGACTTTGATCCACAACCTCACCCGGAGTTGCTTTTCGATCATAGATACTGTCAATTACCAAATGAGTTAATTCGCGATCTTCGAGAGCTAAAATAGCTTCGGACAAAGACTTACCCCGCAACTCAGGAACTGATACAAATTTACCGTGATCATTGTACCAATTCAGAAGTAGCCATGACAATATCACAACGCCCGCGTATAAGAGTGCGATTTTGAATGCAGTTTTTCTGAATTCGGGTGTAGATAAAAATTTGCGAAAAGACATAGTTGAGTAGAATGGTCAAACATAAGACGGTATTGTTTATTGTGCAGAGCTGAAGCCACAGAGAAATGAGCAATCTTGTATTGATAAAGCATCGGGCCAACAACGGCTCATTATTCAAAAATTAATAAACTGAAACGCAGTGCTGAGGCGCATTTCGTTAATTGAACGCTCAAAAATCTAAACATAACAATAGAAATGGATCTTTTTTAGATCATCTGAGAATCCCAAAAATTCGAAATTTTGGTAAAATGATTTGAGAAAAATGCGGCCTATTAATATCGGACTAATATTGTCCGACTTACTTTTGGCCCATGGTTTATGAAGCTTCTATGTCAGGAATACTGAGAATCATACTTTGGTTAATATTTATATCATTCGTGATCAGACTAATTGCGCGATTGGCCACACCCTATGTTGTAAAGAAAGCTGAGGAAACCCTACGCAATAGAGCAGCTCAGTATAATCAGCAAAATCAGCCGCCGCGAAGAGAAGGTGAGGTAACCATTGAAAAAAACAAGGCCAAACAAAAGGGCAATGGATCAGGAGATTATGTCGATTATGTAGAGGTCAAAGATTAAGCGGTCCAATTATTATTTTTCTATTGAGAAAATCGTTTTTTGACTTTATCCCCAATTAATAACGTATACACATTCAATATAGTCAAATTTCTTTTCGCTCAATTGGCCTATATCATCTACACTAGCGGCATTAATCACTGTAGCTCATAAAATGGTTTGGACCATTTTATAAGTAACATTGGTATTATATACAGCCTTGATATAAACTTGCAGCAAAATACTTTTGAATGAAAAATAGATTATTAAAACTACTTCCTCATGGAGTAGCAATCATTCTTTTTATTGTCATCTCAACGGCATTCTTTAGCTTGGTTGGAAATGACTATACAATTCGTCAGTCGGATATCCAGCATGTGATGGGCATGTCCAAAGAAATTCAGGATTACAGACTGATGAACAATGATGAGGAGCCACTTTGGAGCAATAATATGTTTGGCGGAATGCCTGCCTATCAGACTACGGTACTTTATAAATCCAATCTATTAAGACCACTAGATGCCCTATTGAAATTCTATTTAGCTGGACCCATTGGTACGTTGTTTATGTGCATGCTTGGATTTTACATTCTTATGCTTTGCCTGAGGGTGAATCCGTGGCTTGGAATAGTGGGCGCAATTTCATTTGGACTATCCACCATCAACATACTATATCTCGGTGCCGGCCACACTTCAAAAATAAATGCCATTGGATATATGGCACCGGCTTTGGGCGGATTGTTAATTGCTTATAGAGGAAGAATGTTACTTGGAGGAGGTCTTTTTGCCCTTGCACTCGGACTACACCTCGCCAGCAATCACTTTCAAATGACGTTTTATTTGGCTTGGCTATTAGGGGCAGTTGCGCTCACCGAATTCATTTATCTCATCACACACCGACAAATTAAAACTGCTATTCAATCGAGTTTAATACTTGTTGCTGCTGCTATTCTCGGAGTGTTGCCCAATGCAGGAAATCTGCTTACAACCTACGAATACAGCAAACTGACAACACGTGGGCAGTCTCAACTAACAATTGTTCCGGATGGTTTTGATAAAGATCGCGCTCAACAACAGGATGGCCTTAGCGATTCTTATATTCTCGATTACAACATGGCGCCGGGAGAACCATGGTCTCTCGTTATTGCAAATGCAAAAGGTGGTTCGTCGATGGTGTCGCTTGGCGAAGACAAAGAAGCACTGAGGCTTGCAGACAAACAAGTAAGGGAACAGCTTATGAGTTTTCCTCAATATTGGGGAGCACAAGGCGCCTCAGCAGGAGCATTTTATTTTGGCGCGGGCATGATGTTTTTGTTTGTGTTAGCACTGATTTTTGGTAAAGACCGCCTTCGTTGGCCATTTGCCATTCTCAGTATTCTGGCGTTGGCATTGTGTATGCAAAATATGCATGTCATAAATCATTTCTTTATCAATAGCTTCCCGATGTACAATAAGTTCCGCGACAGCAAAATGATTCTGGTTCTTATTCAGATCATGGCGCCGACGCTTGGAATATTATTCTTAAATAAAATTCTCGAGAGCGGTGTAAGTAATTCAGCACGCAAATTCATTCTTATTGGAGCGGGAGCAGTTATTGCGGTCATTACAATTCTAACTATCAATCCAAAAATAACAGGACCACTAATTAGCGAAAAAGAAACTGAATACATGGACAATCTGCGCGAACAATATGCAGATGACAAGCAAACAGTTCTTTTAATTGGTGACATGGAAGATTCAATACAAATTGTAAGAACCTTCATTTTTCGTGAAGATGCCAAGCGAAGTTTATTCATCATTGTTATTGTTGCCGGAGTGCTTGCAGCAGCCGTTTTCAAAAAAGCAAAATGGTATGTTGTTGCGCCTGTACTGGCATTGCTAGTAACTGTAGATATGTGGACCATCTCTGCTAGATACATGAATGAGGACAAAGGTGCCGCGCAACAGGGTCAAAAACCTGACTATCTCCATTATGCCAAAATTGATGATATGGTAATTCCCTATGTGGCTGACAAATGTGATATATCCATTCTAAATGCTGAAAAATCATCTGTTCCAGATTTTGATTCAGAAGCAGACCGCTTGGAGTCTGCCTTAAAAAGCAGAAAACCATGGAGTCAAGTTAAAAACAAAGAACGCCTACGAAGTGCAGCCGAGTTTGGCGTATTGGGATTAAATACAAATTACCGTGTATTACTCGCAAACGGAGGAGTTTTTTCTGATGCGCAAACTGCATATTTTCACAAAAGTCTTGGAGGATATCATGCTGCAAAACTGAAAAGATATCAGGAAATAATTGACTTCTATTTGACGCCAGAAATAAATGCAATTGGTGAAGCACTGCAAACAGGAAGTGTTGTTGTTGTGGACTCAACACTCCGATCGTCTGTGGTATTAAATATGCTAAACACACGTTACATCAAATACTCGCCCAATGCAGCACCAATAGACAATGCAAAGAATGCACTTGGCAATGCTTGGTTTGTATCAGAAATAAAAAATGTATCGACAGCAGATCAAGAAATGCTTTCCATCAAAGACATTAACCCTGCGACAACAGTAATAATTGATGATGAGTTTGCAAACATTGTAAAAGCACCGGCGTCGACAGATTCAATGGCTTCCATTGCAATGACTAACTATGAAACCAAAAAATTCATTTATCATTCAGAGTCTTCGGTAGAAGCACCAGCAATATTTAGTGAGATCTATTATCCCAAAGGTTGGATATGCAGAATTGATGGCAATGAAGTTCCAACTTTCAGAGCCAACTACATTTTAAGAGGAGTAATGATACCTGCAGGAAGTCATGAAATTGAATGGAGCTTTGAACCATCCACTTACAGCAAAACAAATGCCATCAATTGGATCGGATCTTCACTTCTATTGCTGTTTGTACTTGGAACATTTTTATGGAGTCTTCTAAAAGGAAACAAACAGGAAGACACTACAATACTTGACCGCGAATAATAAACGGAATGGATTTTTTCCTGCCGATATTATATGCTTTTATATTAATCACCATTATTTATAAATGGCGATTTTTTCATCTGCCAAATATTCCCAAGTGGTGGATGATTTCTGCTTTTACATTAAAGATCTTAGCAGGAATTGTACTATGGTTTCTATACACTCATATATATTCAGATCCAACGAAAAGTGACGCACTTCGATACTTCGAGGATGCAATGACTATCAAAAGACAATGGTTTGAAAACAGAGATGTATTTTGGTCATTTATGCTGGGCGTAAACGCTGATGTTGCAGGCTACTCTGAAATTTATGACAAACTTGTGGGCTGGACAAGTGGCTATAGGTATGGCCTTACCAATGACTGCTCCACCATTATCCGGATCAACGTTTTACTTGGATTTATAAGTGGCGAAAATTATCAGGTGCATTCCATGATGATGAGTTGGTTTGGTTTTGTTGGTTTCACAGCACTCTATAAAAGCCTCATTTACTTCTATTGTAACTATCCCAAATTACTATTTGTAATTTGTTTTCTTTTGCCTTCCGTGGTCTTTTGGAGTTCTGGATTACTTAAAGAAGGCCCTTTATTCCTAGCCCTTGGAATGTTTTGTTTTAGTCTTTCGAGACTGAGTATAAACTTCAAAAACTACCGTATGTATCTTTTGCTGCTCCCTTCCGCCTTTCTGATGGTCTTCGTCAAAGAATATGTATTGTTGTCGATGATTCCTGCCATGATATTTATTTTTTTAATTCGCATAACAGGCCAAAAGTGGATTCTTGCGAAGTTTATTGTGATTCATTTGGTACTTTTTTGTGTTGTAGAAAATGCTCATTATTTTTTTGTAGGAGGTGACTTCATATATGTCATTCACAAGAAACAAGTCGATTTCTACAATGTTGCGATGCTTACAGATGCAGGCAGTGTAATTGATTTACCACCGGTAACAGATGCCCTTTCATTCGCGATAAATTATCCTGCTGCATTTACAACAACATTTTTTAGACCATTTTTGTGGGAAGCCAAAACATGGATGTATTTAATTTTTTCGATTGAGAATACGCTTTACTTACTTGCAACTATCGTATGCATTTTGTACTTTAAAAAGCCCGAAAAAAATCAATACATTATCTTTGGATCCATGTTTTCTTTTGTGCTTATTTTTTCGTCAATCATTGGATCGTGTGTACCAATCTTAGGAGCTTTGGTTCGGTACCGCATCGTGGCACTTCCATTTCTTATGGTTTGTTTAATGACTTTGATTGATTTCGAAAAACTCAAAGGTCATCTATTATTACTCATTTCGCATCGTTCCTGATTCTCCGCATCATAGTGATATGACTTAAAATAACAAAAGGAACTATAAAGGAAGGCAGCCAAATAAATGGAAAATGTATCACTGCGTAGTTAGGCTGATTAAAATCGGACCATTGAAATCTGGTAGGAGCAGCTCCAATTCCTCTTATAACAACCAAACTAACAGAAATCAAAGCCAAAATATTCCATATCATCAAAATTTTCGGTTGCAATTTTCCATTTCTGTACAAGTACCAAATTATGGGAGCCGTAATACCAAAAAGTATATCGAAATTGAAGCCACTAAATGTCATTGTCCACGGAACCTGTTTAACTCCGGCAAGCCAGTAGAGACACATTTCCACAGGAATTCGTATCACATTCATTAAAATAAGCGTATCAATAGATAAGCCATCAACGAATCTTTTGCCACGAGGCAGCACAAAAAACATGAATAAGATAACCGTGGCCGTAATGATAGGAAAAGCAATGTGCGGAGGAGTAGCTTTCCTGTCCATATACCAGCCATTAAGCGCAAGAGTGCTCTGAAAAATGAGCCAAAGAAGTAGTAACAATGCGCCAAGTGTGGCCTTTTTGCTGATTCCAGACACGTTGGAGTTCATTATAGAAAACACAAAAAATAAATAGGCAATTAGGGTTGTAAGAATAAAAACTAACGTAATGTGTGGAGGAATGGGTAGCATAAGTAAAATTATTCGACAAAGGAAGTACAAATCATAGAACAACATCAACAAAGCATAGGTTCTATTCGCCTTATGTTTGCCTCCATTCGGATGAGAACTGCCAATCTAATCGCAACGCTGACGTCCGGTTAGATCGGTTAAAAGACAACTCCTATTTTGAAAACTGTCACATACCAATCAGTTAGTGAATTACCGCAAAGTGTTTGGGCACTGAAGGGCATGTCGCACAAAAAGTTTTTGAGTGATAAATATTTTATTGCACTCGAGCACAGCAACGACAAAGAACTTGAATTACGTTTTGCAGTCTCCACAGATGAGAGTGGTAAAATTGTAGGATTTATTTCATTTCAGATTACACATTTCACCACCAGCGATGACGCCTACACCAATCCATTGCTTCGCTTGGCCCATAAGCTGACTCGGTTTATTAGGAGAGGTCATGTACATAGTATTCTTATCTGTGGCAACGCATTTGCAACCGGCGAACATGGTTACATTTTTACCGACGAAATTTCTGAAAGTCAAATAGCGGACAACATCTACAAAGCCATGAAGATGATAGAGGCTCAGGAAAAGCAACGCGGAAAAAGAATCTGCGCGATGCTTGTGAAAGACTTTTACCCAAACTCATTGTCGATTGCAAAAAATCTGGATAAGTTTGGTTTTAAGTCATTTCAAGTTGACCATAACATGGTAATGCCGATAGACAGCAAATGGCTGAGGTTTGAAGATTATCTTTCTGACATGAACACCAAGTTCAGAACCAAGGCAAAGGCAGGAATTAAGAGATCTTCTGAGTTACAAATTTATCGTCCTGATGCAAAACAATTAGCCGAGCATTTACCGAAGATGAAAGAGCTCTATTTAGCTGTTCATGAGCGCGCAGATTTCAGACTTGGCAAAATGGATCTTGAAACATTGCGTTGGTTAAATCATCCCGAAGAAAATAGCGGATTTCAAATTCGCAACTATGAATTAAACAACAAACTGGTTGGTTTTTCTACCGCAATGATTTGTGGTCAAACACTCGAAGCACACATTATAGGAATAGATTACACTCACAATAAGGACTTTGCAATATACCAGCGCATACTTTATAACTACATAGAACTGGCCATTCAAAAGCGATGTACACGCATTGTATTTGGCAGAACAGCAGCAGAGATCAAATCATCTATTGGCGCTGTGCCTGTGGATTTGACATGCTGCATTCATCATCCAAGAAAAATATCCAATGCACTTCTATCATTGATCATTCAATATGTAAAACCATCAGAGTATCCACACAGAGATCCATTCAAAGCTGAGACGTTGGAACATTTGAAAAAAATAGATTTGTTCTGACAACACAAACTTATGACAGCTAAAAATTAAATGCGACCAAATAAAGAGACCGGCCTTCTAATTGTTTTGGCAGCAATACAATTCACCAACATCGTAGATTTTATGATCATGATGCCCATGGGTGACGTGCTACAAAAACAGCTAGCTATCTCACCAGCTAAATACGGTCTTCTTGTTTCTTCTTATGGAATTGCTGCTTTCGCCACTGCATTTACCGGAGTGTTTTATTTGGATAATATCGATCGCAAAAAAGCATTACTTGTTGCATTTCTTGGTTTTATTCTTGGCACTGCCTCCAGCGCAATCATTCCAAATACTTCCGACGTAACATTAAACTATTACTTATTTATTGCAACACGTGTATTTACCGGTCTTACAGGAGGCTTGTTGGGAGGCTTAGTATTATCCATCATAGGCGACACCATTCCGATGGAACGCAGAGGTCGTGCCGTATCCATTGTTACAATTGCATTTTCGCTGGCATCCATCATCGGAGTTCCCATTGCATTGATGCTGGTAGATGCATTTGACAACAACTGGCATATTCCATTCTATTTTGTGAGTTTATTGGCATTACCCATTTGGTTTTTGGCCCAACGCTATGTGCCAAGCATGAAAACACATATTAGAAAAGGAAATCAAACTTATGATCGCTTCGAAACCATTCGTCTTGCATTGACAACCAGAGAGCAGCGCAATGCATTGTTATTTACATTTTCGCTTGTGCTCGGACAATTTACGGTAATCAGCTTTATGACACCCTACTACATCAACAATGTAGGACTTGAACAAAATCAGATTAAATGGATCTACTTAACCGGTGGATTGTGTACAGTGGTCACTGGTCGTTTGGTGGGAAAACTTGTTGACACAAAAGGCCGATTTAGAGTATTTACTGTCTCTGCCATCCTATCCATAATTCCAATTGTTGTAATTACTAATTTGCCTCAAGTTCCATTGTATGTAGTATTGATAATTGCTGCCGTATTTTTTATGATCATTTCAGGCAGAATGATACCTGCAAATACCATTGCCACCTCTGTAGTAAGCCCTCAGCACCGCGGTGGTTACATGAGTCTCAACTCCGCTTGTATGTCTCTCGCCTCAGGGCTTTCCAGCATTATAGCAGGAGCCATCATTGTTCAAAAAGATGAGCATAGTCCACTTGAGAATTTCCCCATCGTAGGGTTGGTCGCAATCGCGGGAACCCTATTATCTTTAGTTATAGTGCGTCTTCTCAAAAAGATAGCGACGCAGAAACTAGTAAACGAGGATATTAAGAAAACAATTGCTTCTGAGTAAAAGAGCCTTTGTAGTCATTGTTCGGATTTCGATTTTCGGAGAAATTTGGTTGCATTAGGTAATGTCAGCATATCTCTGTTGAGTTCTGGTTAGATTTATATATTTACAAATAAGTCGAACCTCGAGTTCGCGCATAGCGACTCAAATTTGGGTGTATATGTGCTACGATGTAGCGCATATATGGAAGTTACAAGCAAGCCTAAACAACGACACAGCAACAATGGACGAAAGAATAAAACATAAACAAGTGACTGGACAAATTAATCAAGAGACAGCCCACCCAAGAGCCGAAGATTCTTTATTTTTATTTTTCTAATCGCAAATTATTTTGCAAAAATACTTTATCGTATGAAAAATTTGATACTCATTTTACTCTTCTGTCTTACCTGCGTAAGGGCTTGGGCTCAAATCCAATACCCCACCACTCGTACCGAGCCATTCGACACGATTATCTATAATACAAAACTAAGTGATCGTTATGCATGGCTTTCATTAAAGAAACATGAAGCTGAAATGCTCGCATGGGCGCATGCACAGGATGATTTTACCAAGAATATGCTGGACAGCATTACAGGGGATGAAATCTTAATGAATGTTGCAGAACAACTGATGGCACCCAATCCAAATGAAATCATAGTGACAGGAATGCAGCATGAAAACATTTATTATTACAAAACGATGTCTGATAATAAGCGTTGGTTGCTAAAGCGAGCAGGCTATCAGGATGCGGAAGAAAAACTATTATCCTTGCCTCTTACAATTAAAAATAGAAAATACCAAATAAAGAAATTTTGCTTTGCATATAACAAGCCGTTGGTAGCACTTATGCTTACTGAAAATGGCGAAGCCAATCCGCACTTGCGTTTTTTTGACTTTAATAAAAAAGAATTTCTATTGGATAGCATCGCCCCCGTTATGTTCAACGATTCGAGAGGTGTATCTCTGGCTTGGCTTCCTAACGATGCAGGTATTATTTATACTCAAGCTCCAAAGGGAAACTCTACGGAAGAAAATTACTATCGGGGGAAATTAAAATTGCACTTAATTGATGGAAAAAATATTGATAAAGATATTTCAGTATTCGGTAAAGATGTGAGAGGAGGAATTGATTTGAAAGATTATGATATTCCGTACGTGTACAGTTTCCAGCATTCTCCTTACATCATTGCCCGAGTAAGGGCTGGCAAAGGAGAAAATTTTGCATTCGCAGTGCATTATTCAAAACTAAATGGGTCTAAAACACCATGGATAAAATTAGATGATTATGCTTGTAATGACGGCATGTTTACAGCAAATGGAAATTTCATCTATTCAATTTCAGCAGTAGGGGAAAAATCTGAAATCGTCAAAATAAATATGGAAACAGGAAAAGAACCTGTACCATTTCTGACAGAACAGTCGAAAATTTTTACAACCATTATTGCTGCCAAAGATGTAATTTATTTACCATACACAACGCCAGGAAAGGATGGTATTTTAAAACTTGAATATGGCAAGCCTACTGCAATAGATATATCCATGCCGTTCGATGGAACTGTTGGCGGATTTAAAATAATGGGCGACAACGACCTGCTATTTGACATTACTAGTTGGACTAAAGATTTTGAATATTACAACATCTCACATGCTAAGAATACCGCTACTTTATTGACTGGGGCTACCAACCAAACACTTGCAGCAAACTATGCTTCAAAAGTAATCTATGTGCCGTCACGTGATGGCATGAAAATTCCGGTTTCAATAGTCTATCCAAAAAACATAAAATTGGGAGAGCAGCCCATGCCGCTTTTGATTGATGCTTATGGATGCTTTGGTACATCCATGGGTCCAGTATTTCTGCCCGAAGTATTGATTTGGCTAAGTCAAGGTGGCATATTTGCTCAAGCACATATTAGAGGTGGTGGCGAATTGGGAGCAGCGTGGAGTAATGGAGGAGCATATCCAACCAAAATGAATTCGATAAATGATGTGGTGGATGTAGCTGAGTATTTTGTAAAAAATAATTACACCAAACCCGAACAACAAATTATATCTGGCGGTAGTTGTGGTACCTTAAATGTTGGATTGGCTACAATACAACGTCCCGATTTATTTTGTTTAGGTGTGTACGAGGTAGGTATTCCAGATCTGGTGACCAACAAAGGAGGCTCCTTTGGTAAAGGTCAAAATGAATTTGGTCCATTAGACACTGAAGAAGGATTTAAGTCACGATTATCAATCAGTGCCTATCATCATATTGTAGAAAATAAAAAAGCTCCTGCCATGCTCATGGTCAATGGCGCCAACGATTACATCGTCCCAATTCACAATGTAGCTAGGTATGTGGCCAAACTCCAGAACGTTCAGCAGAGCGAACGACCATCTTTGTATATGATTGATTGGCAAAGTGGACATCAAGGTGCAGGTACTAACCCAGAAGATATGCTACGGAGGTTAAAATTTATGCTATGGCAATCGGGGCATAAAGATTTTCAATTGAAGAAATAAGCTCTTAAAAAAATTCAGATGTTAAATCTATACTCGATAACACAAAATTCAATACTTTCAAGACATAAAGAGACACGGTGGACAGAAGGCCAGCAGGTAACAGCGGTTTGGCAAAATTCGCGTTTCAGTGCTCCGCAGACACATTTGTGGTTGATCAAACATTGGTTCTCCGCATCAACATTTACTCATAATTTATTTATTTTCAAAGGCATTCGTGAGCCCTACGGGGTTGTGGTAAAAATCGC
>Ga0105048_10009299_pt1 | contig 15654 bp, 14 predicted proteins | sample MAT05_FD_78382 | JGI IMG/M metagenome (GOLD analysis project Ga0105048, IMG submission 78382) | Freshwater microbial communities from Lake Fryxell liftoff mats and glacier meltwater in Antarctica - MAT-05 | ecosystem: Environmental > Aquatic > Freshwater > Ice > Liftoff microbial mat | place...
AGAGATCATCGACGTAGCGGAGGTATCGCTTCACGCCAAGCCGGTCCTTGACGAGGTGGTCGACGCTGTCGAGGTACACGTTGCCGAAGAACTGGCTGGTGAGTACTGCTCGAACGTGGAGAGCCTCATCTTGAGCGACAGGCGCGCGTAGAGGCGCAGCCGCTCGAGGTGGTAGTCCGCTGCGCGGAGGCCGGGGATCGGATCGTCGCTCTTCGTCGCGTAGACCAGCTCGTCCTGAAACGACAGCGCCGCGTCCTCGATGCGCTTGGCCAGGACGAAGCGCTGGTGCTTCGGAAACTTGGCGGTGTGCTCGAGCAGCCACAGGACCGTCTCGAAGCTCTTCACGAAGATTGGCGACTCTTTCATGTTTCCGGAAATTCCGACCGATCGGATTCAGAACAGAAGAAATCAGAAAACAGAAGCGTCACTGGGCGCACCGAAAGCCGACGCCGCCGTCCCGTACGGCCGGCTCGTCCCCGTAGCGGCGCGACGCGCGCGCGCGCGACGGCCCGTAGCGCCAGGACCCGCCCCGGAGCGAGCGATATTTATTAACTTCGTACCAGTCGGAATTCCACTCCGCGACGTTGCCGATCATGTCGAGGGCGCCGTACGGAGACGCCCCCGCCGAGAAGCTGCCGGCTGGGGCGGTGAAGACGACGCCGTCGTCGTAGCCCTCCGCAGTGGTCCACCCAGGATTGTCGCGCTTGGCGCTCTCGTCGGCGATGTTGGCGACCCTCTTGCTGCCGTAGCCCGCGTTGCCCCAGGGGTACTTGCGCCCGTCGGTGCCGCGCGCCGCCTTTTCCCACTCGCCCTCCGTGGGGAGGCGCTTTTTCGCCCAGCGGCAAAAGGCCGTGGCCATCGACCAGTCGACGCAGTTGATCGGGTGGCTGTCCTTGCCCGGCTTGTCCCAGTTGCAGGCGCCCGCGCCCTGGTCCTTGTCGTCCCAGAACTGCATCTTCAGCCCGTCCGCGGCGCAGGCCCCCGCGTCGACGCAGCGGCGGTACTCGGCCACCGTCACCTCGGTCCGATCGATGCGAAAGGCCTCCACCTGGACCCGGCGGCCGGGCTTCTCGTCGGCCTCGCACTCGCGGTCGACCTCGGCGTTACAGCCCATGAAGAACGCGCCTGCGGGCACCGAGACCATGTCGCCCTTCCCCTCGAGGCCGTCGAGCAGGGCCTGCGCCTCGGGCGCCAGCGCGGTGTCGCCGTACTCCGCCAGCCACTCGGCGATCGCGGCCTTCTTCCGCTCGGTCGCCAGCGCCTTCATTTGGGCGACCTCGGCGAGCTTCGCGAGCGCCGACTTGGCCTGCGACTCGCGGATGCGCGATCGCTCGCTCCGGGCGTCGTCGGCGTGCGGGCCCTCGGGCCCCACCGCCGTCAGATACGCGTCGAGCAGGCCGACCTGCTGCCCTGGGGTCGACTTCGCCAGCCGCACGCGCAGGTCGGTCCAGGCGGACTCGGCGCTCGCGCGCGCGGCCTGCGCCTCGCGCACGTAGCGATCGAGGTCGGGGCCGTCTTTGCCCTTTCCTTCGATGACCAAGCTCTTCGGGCTGACGGCGCCGCCCAGCGACTCCATCGCGACCGCGACCGCGCGCTCGACCGCGTCGACCAGCTTGTCGCCATCGGAGCAGGGCGCCTTGTCGCTGCTGGTCGCGTCGGAGGCTTCCTTGGCGATGTTGAGCAGCTCGACGAAGACCTCGCAGCGGGCAGTGCCCTTGACCACGCGCACCTGGCCAACATGGGTCGCGCCGATGCTGCCGCCGAGCTCGATCTGGCAGCGCTGATCGAGCACCCCCGCCCGGCACTTCTGGTTGATCTCCGAGCGGGCGTCCTGGAGCGCGTCGCGGACGGTGTCTCCGCTGATGACGCTCACCCCGCGGGTCCGGCCAAAGCCCGCGCGGGCGGCGTTCTCGAGGCGGTTGACGAGCGCCCTCGGGAGGCCCGGCGCCTCGACCACCACGCCGACCCGCACCGACGCGAGATCATCCGCCGACGCGGTTGAAGCCATCCAACACAAGACCACCAGGGCTCGACGCATGGCATCGACCGTTAGCAAAGCTCGGGGCCGGCAACAACCGATCGCGGCACGGGGGCGGGCTCACTCCGACCAAAGGTACGCCAGCTCGAGCGGCGCCGCGTCGAAGGGCTCGAGCGATGCCGGCTCATCTCCGCCCGCCCCCTCGCCGAGCACCCACCGCCCTGCGGAGAGCCCGTACACCTCGATCGAGCGCTCGATCGGGTCGACCAACCAGACGTGACCGACGCCTTCGCGAGCGTAGATCGGGAGCTTCAGCATCCGGTCGACGCGCGTCGTGCCCGGGGACAGCACCTCGCAGGCCCAGTCGGGCGCCAGCGTGAGAAAGGGCGCGCTCGGGACCGACGGCAGGCGCTCTGGACGCCACGCCGCGATGTTCGGGACGACGATATCGGAGCCGAAGTGGATCTCCGGCTCATCGAGAAATAGCCAACCGCCAGGCCCTCCGACGCCCTGGTCGAAGCGGGTGAGCAGGATCGCGCCCAGGCGCGAGGCCGTGCGCAAGTGAGGTCCCGCGGGCCGGGCGTGCGCGTACAGCTCGCCGCCGAGGAAGCGGCCGAGCGCGGGCAAGACCGGCGCGTTTGACCGGCGAGCATGCTTGAACCATGGTCGGCGCGTGCGGGCTCTGGCGTGCCTGGGCCTGTGGTCGGCGGTCGCGGCCGCATGCGGAGACGACCGCGAGGTCATCCTCACGATCGACGAGGGCTACGTCGCCTTCTTGGGCTCGACCCATGGCGTGCTCGACTTCTCGACCGGGTTGCTGCGCTCGCCGGAGGGCGTCGTCATTCCTGCGAGCGAACAGCGCGCCGCGCTTTTCTGGTCGACCGACGAGGTGCGCCGTTCGTGCGCGCCCGACGACGACGAGGTCCTGGCGCTCTATCCGCTCGAGGAGGCAGTCGTTCACTCGCTGCCGGTACCGCGACGCGTCGTGGCGCTCGACGACGGAGGATGGCAGCACAGCGTCTTTGGCCTCTCGGCAGGCTGGCCATCTCTGCGCTGTCCGATCTGCTGCATCATCGCTTCGCGCACTTCAGCGCCCGAGGAGCGACGCGGCGGGTGCAACGTGGGCGAGCCATCGCTGTCCCCCTCGGCGTGTCGAGAGCGTCCAGCGCAACACTGCTGCGTCAGCAGCGAAGGTCGCGTGTTGCGCTATCTGTGGTGCGAGACCGGCGAGATCATTTTGCCGACGGCGGACTGCCGCTGATGGGCGGCCTGTTCAAAGCGCAGCGAGCACGTCGCCGAGGGTCACGGGTATTGTGCAGGGGTGGGCATTTCGCGCGTGATCCGGCACCGCTGGCGAGCGTTGGTCTTGTGCGCGTTGGCGGCATGCCGACCGCCGATCTATATCCCCAACCACGTCGATGACTACGTCGCCGTCGTGTGCCCGGACTGTTCACCGCCGTTTTACACGGGGCTCTTGCGCACGCTGGACGACGTCTCGCTGCCACAAGGCGGTGTGCGCGAGGCGCTGTACTGGTCGCCCGCGGCGATCGCGTTTTCGTGCGCGCCTCGCGACGAGGCGATCCTCGCGATGTACCCCCTTCGGTCCATCCAAGATGAAAGTCCTCGGGAGCTCTTACGGGCGCTGCCGCCGCCGAGCGACACCTACTTGATCGACGCGCCGAGCTTCGCCGGCACCCTCACCGCGGACTGGCCGGTCGAGGAACTCAGCTGTTCGGAGTGCTGCATCGCCCCAGACCTTCTAACGCCGCCCGTCGAGCGCCGCGGCGGGTGCCGCGACGATGAGGTGCGGTCCACGTCCTGTGGCCCGGCGCCTCACAGCGTATGTTGCGTCGGCGCGCTCGGGAGCGCAGGCCTGGCGCTCCGGTTCACCGGGTGCCTTCCGGGCGAGACGACCTACGACGCTCGAGCGTGCGCCCCGACGACGACGTCATCGTGCACCATCACCCGAGGCTGCCCATCGCGCGCGGTCCAAGCGGTTCTGTCGACCGCGGACCAGCTCTGCGTGAAGCTGGACAACGACGAAGCTTACTGCCGAGGCTCGCTCCTGTTCAGGCGCGCTTCAAATCTCGACTATCGCGACGTCCATGGTCAGGCGCACTCGTGCGACATCTTCCGCGACGGTCAGCTGAGCTGTGACGGCGACAACTCGCACGGGCAGCTCGGCTTGGGTGTCGGAGCCACCCAAGGCGGGATCGTCATGCCTGGGAAGCACTGGCTCGCGGTCGGGGCGAACGCGGCGACCTCGTGCGCGATCGACGAATCGCGCGCGGTCTGGTGCTGGGGCCGCAACAGCGCCCATCAGGCTGGGATCGAAGGCTCGAGCGATCTCTTTGTTCCGGTGCGTGTCATCCCGGGCGGAGCTCGGGAGCTGGTCATGCGCTTCGAGACGACCTGCGCGATCATGCTCGACGACTACGCCATCTGCTGGGGCGCAAATCAGGGCAACGTGCTGGGTATCGATCTCTCGACCGGCGCACAGCAAACCACGCTCCCCACGAGGATCCCGGGGCTGCGGCATCGACGAGCGCGGCTCGCTCGCCTGCTGGGGGCGCGTCGCGGATCGCGCACGATCACACGCGCCGATCGACGATCCGGTTCGAGCCCCGGGCTCGGCCTGGGCCGCGGTCGCCGGGGGCGATGACATGTCCTGCTGCATCGACGACGGACAGATCCGCTGCTGGGGCCCGCAGACTTCAGGCGCGTGTGACGTCACGCGGTACGCCGTCGAGCCCGTGCCTGTCGCGACGGACGGAGCCGCGCCCTGGACCGACGTGCTGACCAATGGCGGCGCGTCCGCGTGCGGTCTCGACCGCGATCGAACGCTGATCTGCTGGGGGCGCATTGCGGGTGAAGAGCGTCAAAGGCCCACCACCGAATGCTTCGAGTGAGACCAACGCTCCGCGCGGCCGCGCTCGTGGCGTCGCTGGCCTGCGCGCGGGCCGAAGCGACGCCTGACACACCGGTCTTGCGGGTCGATTCGCGGCTGCCGGTGCGCCTCGCCCTGGTCTCCGCCTCGCCCGATCCGAGCCAGGTCGGCTTCGCAGAGATAGAGCGCGCGCTCGATGCGGCGCTCGGTCCGTCGACCCGACTTCGAACGGCACCGATCGAGATCGACGTGGGTGACTGCGGCGGCCGACTGGCGTGCATCGCCGTTCGTGTCGCTGACGCGCACGTCACGTCCCGCGCTGACCTGGCGCTCGTTGTCGCGATTCATGCCGCGGCGGGGCAGCCGGACCTCGTCGCAGCGCTGCTCATCGACGCGAGCCTCGCTCAGGCGACCTCCGACTCTGCGAAAGCGCAGGGCTTGGATCCGGATGAGACCGACGCGCTGTTCGACCGAGAGGTCGTTCTCGTCCGCCCGCCACGCGTGACGCTGGCGAAGGCCGCCGACCTTGCTTCGTACGCGAAGGCGCTGGTCGAGGCATGCGCGCCAGCACCCGAACCGAGAGGGCTGCTGCGTGGCGGAGGAGCCGTGCGGGTCGCGATAACGGACCGCTCGACGCTCGAGCTCGACGGCGAGGTCATCGGCGTGGTCGACGAATCGACCGTGCTCACCGATATCCAGACGGGCACGCACACCATCAGCGCGGTGGACGCCACCGGCCGCCGCACGTCCAGGATCGTGCGTGTACTATCCCGAGCCATCTCGACGGTCGAGCTGGACCCGCCTGTCGCTTCGTCGACGCCCTGGGCCGGCGCGTTCATCGCTGTGGGGGGCGTCGCCCTCACCGTTGCAGGCATCGTGATGCGCGCCAATGTCGCGCGCCCCGCGGTCGATTGCATGTCGGGCAGTACCGCGTTCGTCTGCGCGCCGGTTTCATTCGACCGCCTCACGTCCGGCTCAGGCCCGCTGACCATCCCGCTCGGCTACAGCCTGATCGCAGCGGGGCTGGTCCTGGTGGCGGGGCCCGATCTAGCGGAGAGCACCGACCTGGATCCGCGGTGGTGGTGGGCGATCGCGGCGGGCGTCCTCGCCGCGAGCTACGGGATCAGCGAAGCGGTCAATTGACCAGGCGATCAAAGATCCAGCAACGCATCGGTCAGCGATTCGATCGCCTCGTCCAGCGCGACGCCGGCTTCGAGGGCGGCAGCCAGCGCGTCTCTGCGTTGATCGACCCGCGCCCGAACTTCGGCGTCGCCCGAGGCGTCGCCCGAGGCGTCGCTCAGCGCGCGCTCGGCCCGCGCCAGCAGCGCCGCCGCGAGCCTGCGGTCCGCCTCATCGACGCGCGCGCTCGGAGCGCTCACCGGGTCGTCGTCGGTGCTTGCGCGCAGCGCGATCATGTTCTGACGCGACAGCTCTCGACGCTGCTCCGAGAGCCGATACGGGCTGTGCGCGATCACCGCCGTGGCGGTCTTGCCCGACGGACGGTGAGACGCTGAGATGTGCAAGATCCCTGAAAGATCCAGGCGCAATCGCAGGTCGAACGGGCTCCCTGCCTCGGACGGCGGGAGGTCGCTCAGCTCGATCATCCCGAGCTTCACGTTGTCGCCGACACGCGCTCCCTCGCCCTGGACGATCGGCGCCGCGATGCGCTTTTGGTCATCGACCATCGTGTACAGGGTCCGGATCCGCTCGACCGGCACCACCGAGTCGCGCGGGATCACCGGGACCGCCCGCAGACCGGCGTCGCCACCGAACGGAAATTCATCGTCGACCGCGCCCACCGCGATGGTGTGCGGCGTGATGTCGACCAGCACCTCCGCGACGTCGACCCCCGCCGCGCGACCGGCGAGCAGACTGGCTCCCAGTCCCACCGCGCGATCAGCGTCCAGCGCGGCGAACGCCGGCCGATCGAGCAGCTCGGAGACCATCTCCGAGACGATGCGCAGCTTGCTCGTGCCTCCGACCAACAACACGCGATCGAGATCGCTGCCCTTCAGCTTGGCGTCCTGGAGAGCGGCGCGCACCGCCGCGAGCGAACGTTCGACGAATGGACGCGCGATCTCGGCCAGCTCGTCCTGCGAAAGGGTGCCGTCGAGATGGACCGCGTGAGCGCCCTGTCCCGCCAAATAGGGCTCCACGACCTCCACCACTTGGCGCGACGACAGGGCGATCTTGGCGCGCTCCGCGACGTCGAGCAGCCGGACCATCGCTCGCGGATCCTTGGCCACGGCGTCGCGCTTGTCGCCCAGACGAGCCAGAAGGTGGTCGACCAGAGCGCGATCGATGTCATCGCCGCCCAGGTGGGTGTCGCCGCGGCTCGCGCGCACCTCGAGGAAGCCGGCGTCGCGCTCCAGCACCGAGACGTCGAAGGTGCCGCCACCGAAGTCGTAGACGAGGACGCGCTCTTCGCCGCCGGTCTGGTAGGTCAGCGCGGCCGCGGTCGGCTCGTTCACCAGCCGTTCCACGCGCAGGCCGGCGATCTCGCCGGCGTCCCGCGTCGCCTGCCGCTGCGACTCTCCGAAGTACGCGGGCACGGTGATCACCGCCCGCGTCGGCCGTGTCCCCGTCTTGGCCTCAGTCCAGTCGAGGAGCTTTCCGAGGATCAGCGCTGACACCTCCGGCGGGCTCAGCTCGCGCCGCCCCACGCGCACCCGGACGTCCTCACCCATGCGGCGCTTGATCGACAGGACCGTGGCCTCGGGGTCGAGGAGCCGGCGATTGCGCGCGGCGCGGCCGACGATCAGCCGGTCGGCCTCGTCCATCCCCACCGCGGAGGGCAACAGATCACGGCCTTCGCTGTCGGAAAAGAGGACCAACTTTCCACCGACGATCGATCCTACCAGCGAGTTCGTCGTCCCAAGATCGATGCCGACCACCTGCTCATCCATGATTGCCTCCCTCGACGATGACGTCGGCCTCCCGGACCTGCCGGCCGCCGACGCTGCATCCCGCGCGCACCACCTCCACCACGCGCAGCGAGGAGCCTGGCCCCGCGCGCGACTCCACCACCCGGTGTCGAGCCCCGTCGAACGGCACGCCGGTGGCGCGATCGAGGCGCACGCCCCAGGCGCCCAGTACGCCATCGAGCTGCGCGACCAGGAGGCCCACCGCGCGCGCCAGCGCCCGGGCCTCGACGTCCTGCGCACGACCGAGCGTTCGAGCGAGCACGCCCGCGCGCGAAGACTCCAGGCGACGCGCCTCGGCCGATACGCGATCCACCGCGTCCACGTAAGGCAACAGCGATCGCACCCTGTCTTCGACGTCCGGCGTCGACGGGCTCGCCAGCCGAGCCTCCAATCGCTTCAGAGACTCGAGGCTCTCTTCGGCTGCAGCCTGAGCAGCCACCGCGGCGCGCCCTTGCTTCCTCAAGGTTTGGTTCAGCTCGCTCAGGACTTCGTCACTCATGGTCTCTCTTGGTACCGGCCGGCTCGCTGGTCACGACAAGCGCGTCGCTCGGGAGCTGGGCCACGGCATGACGGAGCACCGCGAGGAAGAGCGCGCCGCGCGCCGGCGGCGGCGGAAACACCGGCGGCGGGTGGTATGGATGTGGCGCCACGAGGCGCTCGGTCGCTGGGGCGAGCGGCTCCGACAACAGCTCGAAGGCGGCTCGAATGCGACCGAACTGCTCCGGGTCACGATCGGGCGGATGCGCGGCGACGGCGCGGCGGTAGGACCTCTTGATCTCGACGAGCGGCGCATCGTCGGCGGCCTCGAGGAGACGACGAGCGGCCAAAAACGGCGCGATCAGCTCGGACGGCATCGAGGTCACCACCTTCCACGCGGAGGTGGAATGCCTTGCTGGTCCAACACCTCGGACAACATCTTCATCATGTCCAGACCAGGCGGTTCGGGCGCGTCCTGGCGCTCGAGAGGACGCAGCAGGCACAGCTCCGGATGCAGCCGATCGTGAATCGAGCCGATCTGGCCGCTCAGCTCGCCGGGGCGGACGCGCCCGAGGGCGCGCTTGGCCCGCTTCACGGCGTCGGCGGACAACAGATGCGCGCCGCGCGACAGGAGCCGGGCGGCAGCCGGTCGAGCGCTGCCATCGATCGCGAGCTCGAAGAGCACCTCGAACGCGGAAGTTGCCCCGTGCGCAGCAGAGAGCACCTCCCACCAGCGATCGGCGATCACTTCACCCTTTCGCATCAACAGGCTCGCCGCCGCCGTCCACCACGGGTCACCGCGCTCGCGGGCCGCCAGGGCGCGCGCCAGCGCTCGGTCGGTGCGATCGAGCGCCATCATCAGCGCGATCATGGCGACCTCGACCGCGTCGCGATCGGGCGGCGCCAGGCGCGCCTGAGACGCGGCCAGCTCCGCCGACAACGTCAGCTCCCCGGACTTGGGGGCGGCCGACCAGGCGCGGGCGATCGCAGCCGCGACCGCGCCGCAGGTGGTCGGACCGCCGAGCGCTCGAGCCTGCGCCTCGAAGTCGGGGTGAGCGGTGGCCTCGACGGCTCGGGTCAGGAGCGCGAGGCTCGCGGTGGGATCTCGCTCCAGATCGAGGAGGACCTCCCAGGCCGACACCAGCTTGGGGTCGTCTTTCAGCACGTCTTCGATGATCTTTCGTGCAGCCTCCGGCGCGCTGCTGACCATCGAAAGCGCCTCGGCGACCTGAAGTTGGCGCCCCACCGTGCCCTCGGCCAGACCGGCGCGCTGGGCGAGGCCGAGCCCGAGATCGAGCGCTTCCCGCACACGCGCGCCCGCGCTCGACGCCAGCAACCGCGCTGCCTCGACGCACGCCGCGATCGCCATCTCGACTCCGCCCGGTGTGGCGGCGAGATGGCGAGAGAGACGCAACGCGTGCTTGGCAGCACGGCCAGGTCGTTCGAGCTGATCTTCGGCGAGCCACATGCCGCGCAGGCACTCCGCGAGGTCCGCCCCGCGGCCGAGGGCGGACTCGAGCAGCACGAGCGCCTGCTCGGGAGATGTCGCCAGCACGCCAAAGCTGGCGTAGAGAGCACCGGTCGCGCGCTGCGCTTCGGGGACGACGCTCGGACCGAGCCGAGCCAGCAGCTCGGCCAGACGCACCCCATCCGCGTGGCCCTCCGCCGCGCGGCTCCCGAGCGCGCTCGCGCACGCGATCGCCGCCCACCGCTCAGGCACCTCCAACGCGAAGCTCAACACATCCCGCGAATGGCGGGCGCCGATGGTCGCGGCCGCCTGCTCGGAGATGGCAGGAGGGACGTCGGTCCACAGCGGCGACCATTCGTGCGGGCTTGACCGAGCGGCGACCTCGGCCGAGCTCGCGGCAGCGAGCAGCGGAGGGGCGAGCTGGGCGTCGATGGTCGCCGAGCGCTCGCGCTCCGCCTTGCGCGCATCACCCGTACGAATCGCCGCCAGCACCTTGGCGCACTGAATCGCCTCCCGCGCCAGGGCGCTCACGCGCTTGGATGCCCGCACCGACTCGCCTCTCGCCGCGGCCAGCAAGGGCGCCAAGAAGCTGCGTGTCTCGGGCACGCCAGAAGCCGCCGACTCTGCCCGATCGTCGAGCCCGAGCGCGAAAGCCGCCAGCGCTTCTTCGGTCGCGAGCTTCGCCGTTCGCCTGCCACCGGCGCTCGCGAGATCGAGCGCTTCGGTGAGAGCGCCCGCGCAGCGCAGACGCTCGGCCTCGAACGCTACCTCTTCGCACGCGGCGCGAAAAGCGGAGCTAGCGACATCGCCCGCGGTCAGCCGAGCGAGGAGCTGGGCTCGTCGCTCCGAGTCCGTGGTCAACCGCTCCGCATTCTCGCGCTCCGTGTCGCGGCGCGCTTGCTTCTCCCGGCTCTTGCGTCCCAAGCGCTCAGCCGATCTTGAGCGATTGCATCGCCAATTTACCGAGGTCGATCCACCGTCCCGGGAACACGCCCAGATAGACGACGGCGATGCTGGCGAGGGCCAGACCAAGGGTGATGCCGCGCGAGCGGGTAGCGGTCGGGAGCGGGCCCGGATCCGGAACGTCGCGCATGTAGAACGCGACGATGACGCGCAGGTAGTAATAGACGCTGATGATCGAGCCGATGACGCCGGCGATGACCAGGCCGATGTCGCCCGCCCGCAGCGCCGCCGAGAACACGTAGAGCTTGCCGAAGAAGCCGGCTGTCGGCGGCATGCCCGCGAGCGCGACCATGAACAGCGACATCGCCATCCCCAGCGCGGGGTGGCGGAAGCCGACGCCGGCAAAGGCGCCGAAGCGCTCGGCCTCTGCGCCGCTGTCCTTGCGCTCGAGGAACGTCAGGACGCCGAAGGCGCCCAGCGTCGTGAAGGTGTAGCCGAGCAGGTAGAACAGCACCGCAGCGCCCGCAGAGGGCTCGCCGCGCGCGGCGGCGACGATGCCGATCATCGCGTAGCCCGCGTGCGAGATCGACGAGTACGCGAGCATGCGCTTCACGTTGCGCTGCATGGCCGCGAGGATGTTGCCGACGATGATCGTCAGGTAGGCCAGCGCCGAGAGCATCGGGACCAGCACCGGGCCGGTGGCGCCTTCGGTGCCGAGACCGACGACCACCAGGCGCAAGAGACCCACGAACGCCGCGGCCTTCACGCCGACCGCCATGAAGCCGGTGACCGGCGTGGGCGCGCCTTCGTACACATCGGGGGCCCAGAGGTGGAACGGGACCGCGGCGATCTTGAACGCCAGGCCGATCAAGAGAAGCACGATGCCGAGCGCGAGGAGCGGCTTTGCGCTCATCCCGCCCGCGGTGCCCATCGCCACGTCCTTCAGCGCGACCGATCCGGTGGCGCCGAACACGAGCGCGATGCCAAAGAGCAAGAAGCCGGTCGCGAACGCGCCCATCAGGAAGTACTTGAGCGCGGCCTCGGCGGCCCGCGGATCGTTGCGGCGCAAGCCCGTGAGGACGTAGACGGCGATCGACATGATCTCGATGCCGAGGAACAGCGTGAACAAATCGTTCGCCGCGGCCATCACCATCATGCCGAACAGCGCGAGCAGCACGAGCGCGTAGTACTCGGCATGCGCGGCGCCGGCGTTCTTCAGGTACGCTGGAGAGATCAGCGACGTGACCAGCGCGCCGGCGATCATCAGGGCCCAGGAGTACTGCGCGAAGGTGTCGACGACGATCGGGCCGAGGCGCTGCGGGCTGCCAAACATCACCATCGGCGGCTCGTTCATGCGCGAGAAGGTCGCGAACAGCGCGAGGCTGCAGCCGACCACCGAGAGCATCGCGCTCCAGCGGCGGTCTTCACCGCTCGAATAGACCTCGAACATCAGGAGCAACAGCGCCGTGAAGAGCACGATCGCGGCGGGAGTGAGCGGAGCGAGCATGGACATCGTCACTTGGGGCTCCTGGATCAGTGGCCGATCGGCTGCGGCGCCGCTTCGAGGATCACGCGGCCGTCAGCGGCGCGCGCGGGGCGCACCACCTCCGGGAGGGCGGCATTGCCGATCGGTACACGGCCACCGGGCAGAACGAGCCGCGGAGCGACGCGGACCTCGGGGAGCGCGGTGTTCTGGGCGAGGCGCTTGATGCCTGGATCCGCGGCGTAGGCACGGCCGGCGCGCAGATGGGTGTCGGCGACGAAGCGAGCGACCGACGGCTCCATCTTCTCCATGAAATAGCCGGGGAAGATGCCCATGATCACCGCCATCAGGACGAAGGGGATCAGCACCACGATCTCGCGCGAGTTCATGTCCTCGAGGTGCTCGTTGGCGGGATCCTGGAGCGGCCCGAAGAGCACCTTCTGGGTCATCCACAAGAGGTACACCGCAGCGAAGATGACGCCCGTGGCGGCGACGATGGTCAGCACCTGGTGCAGGCGCAGCGACCAGGTCGCGCCGTGGAAGACCACCTGATCGAGCGGGGACCCGCCGGTGAACGTGCCGGTGAGGATCATGAACTCGCCCGGGAAGCCGCAGAGCGCGGGCAGGCCGGCGGAGGCCATCACGATGACGACCAGGAAGAAGGCGAACTTCGGCGCGACGCGGGCGATGCCGCCGTAGTCGGCGAGCAGGCGGGTGTGGCGGCGCTCGTAGAGCACGCCGACCAGCATGAACAGCGCGCCGGTCGAGATGCCGTGGGCGAGGCACGTGTAGACCGCGCCGATGACACCCTCGGTGGTCATCGCCGCGAGGCCCAGCATGCAGAAGCCCAAGTGGCTGACCGATGAATAGGCGACCAGGCGCTTCATGTCCGGCTGCACCCAGGCAGCGAGCGCGCCGTAGACGATGCCGATCACCGCGAGCCAGCCGATGATCGGGGCGGCGGCCATCGCGGCCTGCGGGAAGAGCGGGTAGGCGAAGCGGATGAAGCCGTAGATGCCGAACTTCAGCAGCACGCCGGCCAGGATGACTGAGCCAGGCGTCGGCGCCTCGGTATGGGCGTCGGGCAGCCAGGTGTGGACCGGGAACATCGGCACTTTGACCGCGAAAGCGAGGGCAAAAGCGCTGAAGAGCCAGATCTGCTCGCGCATCGTGAAGGTGCGCTTCATCGCGCTGGCGATCGAGAAGTCCCACGATCCGCCGGGCTGCTTGGCGACGTAGATGATCGCGACGAGCATCAGGAGCGAGGCGGCGAAGGTGAAGATGAAGAACTTGATCGCCGCGTAGATGCGCTTGTTTCCGCCCCAGATCCCGATCAGGAAGTACATCGGGATGAGCATCGCCTCCCAGAAGACGTAGAAGAGGAACAGGTCGAGGGAGACGAACGCGCCGAGCATGCCCGACTCGAGCAGCAGCATGGCGATGACGAACTCGCGGACCCGGTTCTCGATCGCCGTCCACGCGCCGAGGAGCGTGATCGGGACCAGGAACGTGGTCAGCATGAACAGAAGGAACGAGACCCCGTCGAGGCCGATGGTGTAGCGGATGCCGAACGCGTCGATCCACGGCACGTCCACCAGCATCTGGAAGCCGCCCTCGAGGCCGTTGAAGCGCATCCAGAGCACGACCGACATCGCGAACGTGATCAGCGAGATGCCCAGCGCCGCCGCCTTCAGGTTGCGGTGCTCTTCGGCAGGGAAGAAGGCGAGGACCAGAGCGCCGGCCGTCGGGAGGAAGACGACCGTTGTGAGGAGATCCGCCATCGCTGGCGCCGCGGGTACTACGGCGTGACAGGTGCGTCAACGATGGGATAGCAGGGCCGCGATGTCGAAAAAGCCCCCCAAGCCCTACGAGCGCGAGCGGTGGGCATTTCTCTGCCGGTCCGGCCTGGAGGACCAGGTGGTGGCCGAGCTGGGCCCGGGCGCAGCCATGATCGGCGAGGGCATCGTGCTCACGCATGGCCGGCCGCGCGACATCCACCACGAGGCGGTGCGGCCGATCTTCGCCAGCCAGGCGATGCGGACCGACGGCACGGCGATCGAGCCGCGGGCCGAGCCGGTGGCCAACGCCCTGGCGGCGACGCTGGCTCGCGCGATCGGGAAGCGGCGCGACGATCCGCCGACCTGGACCCTGGAGGTGGTGTCGCCGGACTCGACCCGGCCCCGCGATCCCCGGCGCCGGCTGGCGGCGCAGATCGACGGATCGCTGACCGAGGCCCTCGACGCCCGCCTGGCCCGCACGATCGCCGATCGCTACGTCGATGATCCGCGCGAGGCCGCCCTGCTCGCCCAGGTCTGGATCGTCGACGAGACCCAGGCGCTGATCGGCGTGACGCACACCGACGACGCGCTCTCGCGCTCCGCACCGGCGGACTCGGGCGTGGGTCGGGCGGCGCTGCGGGCGCGATCGGGTCTCAAGATCCAGGAGGCGCTGGATTGGATCGGCATCGGCCCCGACGCCGGCGAGACCTGCACCGATCTCGGCAGCGGGCCCGGCGCGTGGACCACGGTGGTCGCCGAGCGCGGCGCCAAGGTCATCGCGGTCGATCGCGCGAAGTCCAAGATCGAGCCCGATCCGAAGTGGAAGATCGAGGTCGTTCACGCGTCGCCCTTCGAATACGCGCCGGAAGAGACGTCGGACTGGCTGATGGTCCACCTGGCGTGGCGGCCGATGGAGGTCGCGCAGCTGGTCGCGAAGTGGGGCCGGCGCGCGTGGGCCCGGCAGGTCGTGGCGAACTTCCTCCTGCCGATGAAGCAGAAGCTCGAGGCGGTGCGCGAGGTGATCGCGGTGCTCGATGAGGCCGGCTGGAAGGGCATCAAGGCGCGCCAGCTCCACGCCGACGGCGACGAGATCACGCTCTACGCCTGGCTCGATCCCAAGCAGGCGGTGCGCGGGCCGCAGGCGCCGTTCCGCATGCGCAGCGAGGGCGCCGAGCGGCTCCGCAGCGGAGAGAAGCCGCGCGTGATGGCGAAGACCAAGCCCAATCGCAGGAACGCGCCGCGCGAGCGGCCGGCCGCAGAGGCGCCGCAGCGGACGCTGTCGAAGTACGAGAAGGCGGAGGTCGCGGCGAAGCGGCCGAAGCGCCCGCAGGATGGTCGCGAGGGGCGCGGCGAAGGACGCGAGCAGGTCGTTCGTCAGCCAGCTCATCGCGAAGATGCGCCGCGCGCGCGGACGCGCACCGAGGAAGCGCCGCGGCCCCGAAAGGCAGGGATCGATCGTCCCAAGCGAACGGCATCGGACATCTTCGGAGGCGGCGGCGGCGCGCGCAGAGCGCCGGCACGGGACGAGGAGTCGGCGGTGCCGCTCTGGGGCGCGCCGCGATCCGCTGCACCTCGGGGACGAGGTGACGCGCCTCGCGGACGTTCGGATGCGCCTCGCGGACGTGCGGATGCGCCGCGGGGAAGAGGACGGGGTGACGCGCCGCGCGGACGTGTGACGGCCCCGCGCGGTCGGTCGGGCCCGGCACCTCGCGGACGCGGTGGGCCTCGCCGCGCGCGCTAGGCCTGTTTTACCGTA
>Ga0105048_10009300_pt1 | contig 15653 bp, 18 predicted proteins | sample MAT05_FD_78382 | JGI IMG/M metagenome (GOLD analysis project Ga0105048, IMG submission 78382) | Freshwater microbial communities from Lake Fryxell liftoff mats and glacier meltwater in Antarctica - MAT-05 | ecosystem: Environmental > Aquatic > Freshwater > Ice > Liftoff microbial mat | place...
GAGGCCGCTCTACTGTCTAGGCCCCACAGCTCTCCTGCGTGACACCTCGTTCATTGGTTCGAAGGCGCGGGCACGCGGCGCCCCGCAAGCAGAATGTGTGCGAATAGCCACTTAGTGCCCTGGGCCACTACCTCACACACCTTGCAGCGTTGGTGCGCCGGCTGCACAGCTGAAGAAGTATCGAGTCTGGCAGCATTGTCGTGACGCGTTCGTTCTAGATATTCAGCATTTTTGGTGGGATCTTCGGCACCTCAGGTCCTAATATTCGTGCCCTCATGAGGACTGCATTCGCTGGTTTCTGGCTTTCTTGCCTTGCTCTCACCGGGTGCTCAGGCTCCACCTCCGATCTTGGTAGCGTTGGTCCGGCCGGCGCCGCAGGAATGGGAAACGGCGAAGGCAGCGTAGCGCAACCGAATTCGCCAATGGCTTCACCTCCCCCAACTGTGGCCCCCATTCGGCAGTGCACCCCAAGCGCCGTAGCCGCCATCACGAGCCCGCAAATGAGCGCCGCAGGCGATGGGAGCCGCACGATAGGCCAACAAGGCTATGTCGTAACCCCAGAGTTCAACGTGAACCCAACGGTGCCGCACGGCTTGGTGAAGATGTTCACGATGAACTCGACGGACAGCAAGATCCTGCCGCAGCCCAAGACGCCATTCATACGCAACGTTTGGGTGTACGTGCCAGTCGATTACGTGCCCGGAACACCCTCGCCGTTTATCGTCGTGCAAGATGGCTTGGGATATTCAGACGATATTCCAAACCTCTTGGATAGCCTGATCCCCGGCAAATGTCTGCCCAAGATGATCGGCATCATGGTCGGCGCTGCCCCGGGGAATCAGCGTAGCCGGGAATACGACACGGTGTCGGATCGCTACGCCAGGTTTCTCGAAAGCGAAGTTTTCCCGCGCGTGGAGCAGGAAGCGAATGTTGTCTTAACTACTGCCGGCGAAGGCGGCGCAACGTTGGGCGGAAGCTCAGGAGGCGCGGCTGCGTTCACACTGGGATGGTTCAGACCGGAGCGTTTTCGTCGCATCATCACGTATTCGGGGTCGTACGTGAATCTGCAATCCCCGAGAGATCCCATGTATCCGTTGGGTGCCTGGGAGTACCACGCAACCCTCATTCCCAAAAACGACCCAAAACCGCTGCGAGTGTGGTTCGAATCGGCAACTGGTGACTGGGGGCCAACCGACGCGCCAAAGCCGGAGCTCGATTTTCAAACTGCCAATCAACATATGTACGAAGCTTTGGTGGCCAAGGGTATTCACGTTCAACACAACTTCGCGCCAGGTGCCGGACACAACGATCCGATCGTGAGTGGGGCCACGTTGGTAGATGCCCTGATCTGGCTTTGGCGCGGCTATCCGATCGAATAGCCAACGCGAGGAGAAGCGCTCTATTGCAAGACCCTCAACCTCGGAATCGCAATGGGCAAGACCGGAACGGAGGTGACCCGCGAAGCGTCCGACATGGTGCTCACCGACGACAACTTCGCGAGCATCGTTGCCGCGGTCCGAGAGGGGCGCGGTATCTTCGACAACATTCGCAAAACCATCGTCTACCTCCTAGCAGGCAACGCGGGCGAGCTCACCGTGATGCTCGTGGCCGCTGTTGTCGGTCTGCCCCTCCCGTTGCTGCCCTTGCATCTACTTTGGATCAACCTCGTGACCGATGGTCTCCCAGCGCTGGCGCTGGTCACCGATCCAACAGACGCGGACGTCCTGACACGACCTCCTCGACGGCCTGACGCGCCGATGCTCGGCCGCCCCGAGTGGACGAACATCGCAGTGACGGGACTCCTTCAGACGGTGGCTACCCTAGGCGTGTTCGTGTGGGCATTGCGAACGAGGGACCTCACGGAGGCGCGCAGCCTCGCATTCTCGACGCTTGTCTTCGGGGAGCTGTTTCGCGCGTTCGCGGCTCGGAGCGTGACACGGCTGTACTGGGAGGTCGGCGTCTTCACGAACTTGCGTCTGCTCGGCGTCGTCATTCTATCGGTGCTTTTGCAGCTTGCAATTCATCACATCCCGGCGACCCAGTCGCTCTTTCAGATCGGCGCCCTGACGCTTGCCGACTGGGGGCTCGCGTTGCTTGTGGGACTGGGTCCGGTGTCCGCGCTCGAGCTGTCCAAGCTGGTCCGCCGGTGGGCTCGCCGCGCCGGAACACGGACACGCAGAGGGTGAGGCGGTGCGTGACGCCAGCACAATTCGCGCGTTCGTCCAAAGACGACGCAGTCGTTGCGGGTGTGTTGGTGAAAAAGCAAAGTCCATTTCACTTAACGGCGGCTCGTTGTTGCGTTTGGCAAATCTCGACAGCGTGGCACGTGTATTGCTCACAGCAGGCGATCCCTATGGCTACTGCGACCACAAAGTTGAGCTCATTCACTCACGCGGGACTTCCGGCTGCCGGAGCCACGGACAGCTCCGCCGCGTCAGGACCAAGTTCAGAAGTACGGGGTAAGGTCATGTTGTGCTGCCATGTCGCGGGGACTTCGGTAGGCCCGGCGGTTTGCGGCGAGACGGCGAAGCAAGTCGCGATACGCCTGCGTGACGAGCACGTCGACTGGCTGCCCGTGTGCGACGGGGAGCGGCGTGTGGTGGGGGCAATCGGTGACCGGGACTTAGCGCTGAAGGTTTGCGGTGAGGGGCTTGCGGCGTCACAGGTCCCCGTCGAAGAGCTCATGTCCCAAAACTTCGTGACTTGCACCGTCGCCGCCACCTTCCGTGAGGCTGAAGAATTGATGATACGTGGCCGCACGTCACGCCTTATCGTGATCGATGAGGAAGGAAAGCTATTTGGGGTCATCAGCCTGACGGATGTGCTCCATTATTCAGACCCGCTGAGCGCAGCTCGGGTGGCCCGTGCGATCAAAGATCCAGACTTCCGGGTGCGGAGTAGTCGGCCCGCACTAAACAGGTTCTGAATCGTGTTCGAACTGCACCTGAAACAACCCGATATTCGCGTAGAGTCACCCCGCAAAACCCCAAGCTGCGGCCGCCGGGCACGAGATGCCTGAAATGCCTTACTGCCCACTCGTGCCAAAAGGAGCGAAGGCGAAGGTCACGTCAGCCGGCAACGGCTTTGCCGTCAACGTCTCGGCCGATGACTCGGCCGCTGTCGCAGAGATCCAGAAGCGAGCGAGTGCACTTCAAGAGGGCGCAGCGGCTCAGTAGCTTGGCGCCACTCGACTCACTCAACCGCGACTGCTTTTGCATCACCCTGGACGCCGATGAGCTGAAGCGTCAGTTTGAAACGGATGTCGAGACGGCCGGTTTGTATCCGTTGATCGCGGAGCAATGCCCTCATCTGTTTGCGACGACGCCCGTCTTCATAGCTCGGCACCACCTCCAAAGCATGGCGGAGGTGGTCAGAGCAGTCGAGGTGGTCGTTGCGGCGCTCGCTGCCCCCAGCTATGAAGGTCCCTTTTTGATCCAAGGCACAGGTTAATCGCTACAGAGTTTCACGGACACCGCGCCAAACTCTGCGCCGCCATTGCCCGCCCAGAGCGTGGCGTAGGCATCCTGCGGAGAGGCGCCGCCTGTGATTGCCTGAAATGTGCCGCGGCCAATGCCGGCCACGGTGAGCTCGACCAACCGCTGACTTGGGTCGATGTCCAGCTGAACGTCCACCAGAGCATCGGGAAGTCCCGTTAGCTTGTAGAGCTGGACGGGTTTGCTCATCGAATCCAGCGTGAGCAAGCGCAACGTCTGCGAGCCACCGACGTGGCGCACTTCGACCGCGATCGAAGCGACCGGGGGATTGTCGGAAGCCACGTTGATCCAAAATAGCGTTGGCACCGAGTCATTCTCCGATCCCGGATGCCGCAAGCGAATGTCCACCAACACGCGTTGGGAAAAGGCGTTGGGAGGATTCGTGCTCAACAGCCTGTGTGGCGTTGCGTGCCAGACTCCCTGATCGAGTTCACTTTCCTGAAAGGTTGAGCCGTCGCGCAGGCGCCAATCTTTGATGTTGTCGGTGTCCGCGTCGACCTGCGTTGGGTCCTCAGCAAAACCTGTCGCCCATACCTTCTGAACCACACATGAGCCGCCACTCGCTTGACCGCCTGTGTTCTGCACTCCGCCCGTCGCAGAACCTCCGCCAGTTCCGAACGTTCCTCCAACTGCTAAAACTCCACCGCTCGCGAACGCACCACCCAGCGCCGAAGCTCCGCCGCCCGCATTTTGTCCACCGCTGCCAGTCTGTACGCCGCCCGTGCTTGGAGTGCCGCCGCTTGGGCTCGTTTGCCCACCGCTACCAAAGATCAAGCCACTGCCACCGCTACCTATCGCCGTACCGCCCGTTCCGCCAGCTCCCGAAAGGGTCCCACCCAGGCCCCCGATCACGTTCGCTCCACTCCCAACATTCGTGGAGCCTCCGAGTGGCCCCGTGCCTCCGGTCGCCGGCCATGAGTCGCCGACGCGAGACGCAAAGAGATCAGAACCCGACGTTCCGCAACCAACGAAGAGACTGGCGCCACCGACAAGAAGCGTCCTCACTAGGCTCCGGACGGGGAATGGGGTTAACCTGATGCTCACATCGAACCTCCTTGCACGCGCCGGCATTCTCAACCATCAAAAGCACAACTTCAAGCATAGTTGGAAATAAGAATGCGCACACGTCGTCCCAGGTGCGCAAGACGGGTACCCCAACACACACAGGCACGCACAGCAATGATCGTCGGCGCAACAAGTGGTACCGCTCTGGCGACCTACCGCACACGCATCGCTGCCCCCAGCCGCGCCGCTCATCGCGGCGCCACGCCCCCCAAAGCGCCGGCTGCGTCGCCGCTGGGGGGAGTCTAGAGCGAGGCCGCGTAGAGCACCGTCACAGCTTACTGATGGTGCATTCCCCTTCGCCTCGGAAGTGCCCCATCGTGCGAGCCAATGAGGTGACAAATGCACCTTGCGTTGCAGCGCCGAGGCCCGATGGATCGTAGAGCTTCACATCGAGTGGAGCCGCATTCAATTCCTCCAGCGTTATCTCGTTGTCGTTGTTCTTGTCAGCGGCCGCGAGTGTGTCAAAACGCAGCGAAGTCTTGATGGCGGGGTTGGGAGAGGCTTGAAGGCGATCGTAGTAGAGGTGATCGCCGTGGGTCGTGAGCTGCACATCTATTGTTGAATTGTTGTTAACCACCAGCCCGGCTTCGTCTTTGCCGTCTTGTTCGGAGTGGCATTCGTTGTATTGAGTTGCAATGGCGAAGCCCCAAGCAAAGTGCTTGCTGAGGTTCCCCTTGGTCGCGTTGGCTGCCACGTAGATCGCAAATTGGCCATCGATCATCAGTTGCTTGTCGGCTGCGGTCGCGCTTGAGCTAAGCTCGGTGCCCTCGGTAACAGGGGCGATTTGATAGCTCACCCTGTCCCAGGCTTTGGCGGGGATCCCTTCCAAGAGAGCAATAGGCTTCACTCCCGGAACTTGATTGTTGAAGAGCTCCGAGCGCCCGATTTGAGCGGCCGTTTCGCCCTTCGAGTTGGCGATCACAATATTCTGAAAATTGACGAGAAATTTTTCGTATTTCACCGACCAACCATCAATGAACCCAGCGCTAGCTGCCCCGTCCACCGGGATCTCCTGTTCGATATATTCTTCGCCCCAAGTCGTGAAAGATACGCTGCCTTTTCCGTCGGAACTCGTCGGATCCGAGCTTCCGCACCCGAGTGCGCTCCAGCCGCTGATAAGAAGTGCAATGGGAAGTGCGATGGGAAGTGCGATGGGTCTAAAGTGTTTCATATGTTGTCTGTTTCGCTTTTCAGGGTTTAGGTTCAGAGCTTCGAGTACGTGAATCTGTAAGCCGAAAGCTGAGCGAGCCCTTGCGCAAAGGCGATCTTGGGCTGTGACTCAGCTGGGAATTCTGAGGGGGTGGCGTCAGATCCTGCAGGGATCTGCGCAAAATCGACCAGATCAAACCAAACTTGGGGCTTGATACGGACCGTGACGACACCGTCACTCTCGATCTCGGTTTCTTCAAACTCACAGCCCTCGACATGGCCCGCTGCGGCGCTCCGTTCGACATCCACCAAGTCAGCTGTGGCACGGAATATTCGCAGCGGCTCGCCAACTTTCTCTGCACGGCCTTCCGTCAATACGATGTGCCCTCCAAGCGCTGTCGCCAACGCGCCCATTGGCGGAGCACTGAAGCTGAAGCGTGCCGAGCGATAAAAGCCGCTGATGCCATCGCCGGCGGCAAGCTCTGCGGGGCCGGCAAAGAGATCAACGCTTGCGGGCTCAAGCATTTGTCCGACCGCGTTGCCCGCTTGGTAGTGACCGGGATGTGCGTGCGCCTCGCGGATCCCCAACCAGCGTTCGGCAAATTCCCAGGGGCGGTGGTTTGAACGGAGCACGAGCGGGGGCGCGCCGTCGAAATAGTAGAAGCCACCCGTGGCCAGCACAGCCCTGGTGAGCGTTACTTTCCAGCCAAATCCGGTGACAAAAGCCGAGATTGCAGTGGGATCGAGCGTCACTCGGGTTTGAAGGACAACCCGTCGACCGCCGGTGGAGGCTCCAGAGTCCGAGCTGCATCCATGCAGCAGTGCCGCACCAATGAAGCCTGTGGATGCGATAAGTGTTCCGCCGATGATGGTTAACAGTGTACGCTTGGCGATGGCTCGATTTATCTCTTTCACTCGAATTTTCCCTTCAAATAAATAGTGTCAAAGTCCAAAACAGCGTTCTTGGGGCTCCGACGCTGACGTGGCGCGTCGGCACAAGGGATGGCGCGCCTGCGAAGCTCGAGCCGTACACAAACTCCCCGTCGAACCAGTTAAGGTTCAGCAAGTTGAAGACATCCAAGCTCGTGCGCACGTTGCCCACCCGAACCGCAACACTGGCATCTGCCAGAAATACATCGTGCCCAAATTCGGAATAAGGCAAGGGGCGCCTGCCCTCGTAGGTGAGGCCGACGCCAAGCTGGGACTCGATTTTATTCCCCGCTACCCGTCCCAGAACGGGCGTGAGGGCGAGATCGCTTCTCACAACATACTGCGGAACATAGGGCAAAAGGTCACCCACCTCGTAGGCCCCCCCGCGTTCAGCAAACACTGCGTGCGCGTACGTGGCACTCAAGCTTGAGACGAACCACGAGTTGGGCTCCGCCGTGAGGTTTGCTGTAATTCCCGTGCGGACTGTCCCCGGAACCGAGACATTTCGCGCACTTGATTGATCGAAAACCAAATCATCGCTGAGGCGTGTTCGGTAAAGCGCAAGGGCCGACTGGAAACGCGTGTCATCACGAAACCTGAGGCCCGTTTCGTAAGAGACGACGCGGGTGAACGGGGTTGTTTCGCCATTGGAAAGGCTTCTCGCCTGCGGCGAACGGAAGCCCTCTCCGTAGCTGAGGAGTGCGTTCAGCCCGGGTACTAGATTCACATCGACGTTCGCTCGCTTCGAAAGCTGGCCACCGAGCGACGTGCGAGCTTGACCGCCGGCTCCCGTTCCGGTGTCTTGGGCGGTGTAGGACAAGTTATCCAGGCGCAGCCCTCCACGCAGCACGACAGGACGCCAGGGATGAAGATTGGCGTCCAAGTAGCTTGCGGCATTCAGCGCACTCACGCTCGCCTGAACGCCAGAATGAAGCGAGCTATCGGTTACCCGATCATCCAGGAACGAAAGCTGATGTTGCGACTGCTCGATCGAATCAGCCCGGAGAAAGATCCCCGCTTCTAGGCTGTCTCGCCGGGAAAGCAGTGTCAGTGTCCGCCGGTAAAATGCGGTCGCGCCGACCGTCGTGGCGTCGTTCGTTTGCTGAATCGCATCCCCCTCTTTGCTGGTCAAAAAGCCTGTGAAATTAGAGCGAAGCGACAGAGACCGAAGCACAAGAAAAGTACTCATGCCTGAGCTGTCGCGCGGGCTCCCGTCGTCCCCCTGCCGCTGGCTCATGAGTTCAGCCACAACTTGCGTGCGTGCAGAGGCACCGCCTTGCTTGGCGTCGTACGTTCCAAAGCGACTGAGGCTCCCCGACTCCACAGCTGCCAACGGAACAACCCCCGCCGAATCGAAACGCCCGGCGTACGCGGATGCCATCACTCTGGCGGACGTGGAATCATTCATTCGGAACGTTGTTTGCGCGATCGCCGAGCCATGGCGAGCCGCGCGTGATGGCCCAAATCCGTCGCTGCTCGCAAACTCTGAGGCCCCGAAATTCTCGCCACTGGTTCCCTCCGGATGGTACACAAGCAGATAGCGGCGCGCTCCGAAGCTGCCTAAGCCTCCAGATGCTGTGACGCCCGGCTCGTCGTAGCCCAGGGAATATCGCATGGTTCCTGCTACAGCGAAGTCCCCTTGCTGGGGATCGTAGTTGCCCGCACTGGCTCGGATCTCTTTGACCACTTCCGGGATGAGGAAATGAAGATCCGCATAGCCTTGCCCATGAATGTTCGAAACGTCATTCACCGGTGCGCCCGCTGCCCAAAATTCGATATCTTGCCCATGCACCGCGTCGAACCCTCGAAAGAAAACCTGGTGCGCTTTGCCCTCCCCACTGTGTTGGCTCACAGAAACTCCCGGCACCACGAGCAAGAGCTCTCCGGCATTCTTGTGCGGCGCAGCACTCAGCACTCTCTTTTTTACAGTGACCTCCGACGCACTGCGCGGTGCAGCATCGCCTGCGACCGTGACGGACAGGGGCTCGGCGAGCGTTGTCCGAGCCATTCCTGAAACACCAGAAGCGGCAACCAGCGCTGCAAGGCAACGGTTGACAGTGTTTCGATCGCGGAGCCGAGCCACGTGCGTGCTACTACTTCGTGCAATCGTGCTACGCAAGATTTCCTATAAGGAGATTCTGTGGAGGGCGTAGCGAGCTTCCAGAGCAAATGGCTGGCGCGTCCCAATTCATCTCTGTAGTCTCCACCCAGATTGTCACCGATGGTTCCTCGGTCCACTGATTCTTCGCCCACGGCGATCACTCTCGCATGGCTGGTGACGCTGCGTTGGGGCGCGGTTATCGGACAGACGGCAACGATTCTGTTTAGTGTCGTGATCCTCAACCTCGGGTTGCCGCGTATTCCTCTCGCCCTCCTGGTGCTCACCACGGCAAGCACCAACATTGGCATTTCAATAGGGTTGCGGAAGCGCCCCAACGTCTCGTCGAGCAGCGTTGGCTGGTTGCTCATTTTGGATACGTTAGTTCTGACGGCCCTCCTCTATTGGAGTGGTGGCCCGTCAAACCCATTCAGTGTGCTCTACCTCGTCCATGTTACCTTGGCCGCGCTTACGCTGGGCATGCGTTGGGCGGGCGGGATCGTGGTGCTCTCATGCCTTTCGTTCGCAGCGTTGTTCCTGTGGAACGTGCCGATCTCTGGCATGGAGCACGCGCATCACGAGGGAACCGCGTTTTCCATCCATTTGCAGGGAATGTGGATCGCCTTTGCGATTGCAGCTTCCCTGATCACGTACTTCGTCGCTCAGGTTGCACGTTCACTACGGGCGCGAGAAGCAGAGCTTGCCGAGGCGCAGTTGGCCAGAGCGCGCAGCGAGAAGTTGGCATCCCTGAGCACTCTTTCTGCGGGAGCGGCACATGAGCTCCGCACCCCGCTTAGCACGATTGCTGTCGTGGCAAAGGAGCTCGAACGTCTGATACACACGGCCCCCGAAGAGGCAGCCAAGGATGCGCAATTGATTAGAGCAGAGGTCGAACGCTGTAGCGCTATACTGCAACGCATGAGTGCAGAAGCCGGGCAGACAATGGGCGAGATCCCCGAGAGGGTGAGCGCTTCGCAGATTCTAGAAGAAGCCCATGAAAGGCTCACGCCGCAGGAAAGAACGCGAGTGCAGCTGATTCTCAGCAACGATGGCCTGTTCGTGTGTCCGCGCGAAGGGCTGCGTCAGGTGTTGCTCAGCTTGCTTCAGAATGGGCTCTATGCGAGCCGTGACACCCAAGGAGCCGTACGCCTGTCTGCAGACGCGCAGGGTGAGCGTATTCGCTTTGTTGTCGAGGATACCGGCGAAGGGTTGGCTCCCGAGCTTCTTCTATGTGTGGGCGAGCCCTTCTTTACCACCAAGCCGCCAGGCGAGGGGCTGGGCCTGGGACTCTTTCTGGCGAGAGCGTTTGCAGAACGTTGGGGTGGGCGGTTTTCATTCTCGGCTGAGCCAAAGCTCGGAGCCAAGGTGGCGATAGAGCTGCCCCTGGAGAAGGCAGCATGACGACAGGCGAGGCGCGCACGCTGCTCGTCGTTGATGACGACGCAACCTTCAGAACGCGTTTAATCCAGGGCTTTTGCAAACGTGGGTTCGAAGTGCGGGGCGCAGCAGACGCGACCGAAGCGCTCGCGCTAGCGCGCGTGGAGAGCCCGGAGTTGGCTGTGGTGGATCTGCGCATGCCTGAGCTCTCCGGGTTGGTGCTCGTGCGTGAGCTGAAACAAATCGATCAGGCAACCAACGTTGTTGTCTTAACAGGCTACGGGAGCATCGCCACTGCGCTCGAGGCGGTCCGCCTCGGCGCCACTCACTATCTCACCAAGCCAGCTGATATCGATGACATTCTGGCCGCGTTTGAGCGCGGCGCTGCAAGTCCCAGCGCCGCCCTGTCGATTGACCACGAAGGGCCCTCGCTGGCGCGTGCGGAATGGGAGCATATCCACCGCGTGCTCACCGATTGCGCAGGCAACATCAGCCAAGCAGCACGGCGCCTTGGCTTACACCGACGAAGCCTCCAGCGAAAGCTCTCGAAGTATCCAGCGTCAAGGTGATGCAACAGGCCGAACGCGGTCGAGCGTTCAAATTGCAGCCCGTGTCGCCTCGGAAACCTCGGTTCCCGCTTGAATTGTGATCTTTCCGTTTGCCGCGACATCCACTTGAAAATGAACTAAGGGGCGGGATGCCGGCCCGCGCAAAACTTTCCCCACGCCGTCAAATTTTGCGCCATGGCACTCACAGGTTATCACGCCACCCACGATGCGTCCTTGCGTTGCCATGCTGCAACCCGCATGGGTGCACACGGCTGTCATCGCATACAGCCCCGCGGCATCCCGTCCGAGAATGAGCGGGAATTTCTCCACAAACTTCAATGTGCCGAGCGACACGCTGGCGACGTCACCTGCTGGCACAGGGCCGACCAACTCCGGCACGGAACCTTCTCCGTCCGCTCCGCAGGCAGCCAGCGCCGTACCCCCCAGAGCACTTCCGGACAATAGTTGCAGAAACCGACGCCGCGGTGGGTTGGGCATACTCCGGTTCTGCCGCTCCGCTGGCGCCAGGGCAAGCTGCTTTCAAGGTCTCCGCCCAAGTGCGACAACATGTCGCATTCCGCTGTCGCCGATGCTCACCTAACGCACGGACCAATGAAACTCACTGTGGCTCCTCCGCCCCCTTCCTCTGTTTCTGCCGGACTTCTGAGCGCCGCGCTGACCGGCCTTTTGATCGGAGTTGGAGCTTGTTCGAGTGAAAATCAGGATGAACACGACCACCTGGGCGCGGGGACACAACTTGGCGTGGTGCTTTCAGAGGTGGAAGACAAGACGATGACCTACACGAAGTTCACTGACGAATGTGCCAAACGCGACGGGCTTGTTCAAACACATGCCGTATGCTTCGGCAACAACTCCTGCAAAGGCATGTCGTACAATAAGTTCGACTTCAAGCTCATGGAGCATACTTGCAAGGCATTGAACAGTTGTGGCGGCATGAGCTGCGTGGTGTTGCCGGTCGACCAGGGGCGCACGGGAGCGGCGATCTATGCGGGCGACGATAGCTGTTCTGGCTGCCACGGCACGGACGACTTCACGCTCTTTGTACGGCCCGGCACGGATGTTACCAAAGCCATGGCGGACTTCCCGACCAAGCCACTCGCCAAGCTGAGTGCGATCGTTGCCTTCGGGGTGCGTGGCTACAGCGCGAACGGCGTGTCCGAAGCGTTCATGCCGGGCCACCACGAAAAGTACTCGCTGGCCGAGATTCAGCGAACGATCGACTATGTCCGGACGCTGCCACTCAAGGTCGAGGAGTACGGCATTCTTGGCGTCACTGAGGACGTTAATCCGAAGTGATAGCTCGAGATGCTGTCGGGGTAGGGCTTCGTCCGCCCCATTTCCAAGCGGCGCTCGAAACCACTCAGGAAGTTGATTTTCTCGAGTTAGTGAGCGAAAATTTCCTTGACCCAGCGGGGGCGCCGCACCGCTACTTGGACTCAGTTAAACGCCATTTCCCGATTGTTCTTCATGGCGTTGGGCTCAACCTGCTGGGCCACGCTCCGCTCGATGAGCGTTACCTCGACGCACTCAGGGAGCTTGCAGATTTCATAGATGCACCCTACGTGACTGACCATCTGTGTTGGACGGCGGCACACGGGATGACGCACCACGATCTGTTGCCGATGCCGTACACCGAGGGGCTTGTTGAGTTTGCCGCTGAGCGAGCTGCGTTCGTCCAGGAACGCTTGGGCCGACCTTTTGGGCTTGAGAACGTCTCAAGCTACATCGAATTCACGACTTCTACGCTCACGGAATCGGAGTTCTACACACGTGTCGTGAAGGAAGCCGGCTGCTGGTTCATGTTCGATGTCAACAACGTGTTTGTTTCCGCCCACAATCACGGTTACGATCCAGAACTCTACTTGGACGCGATTGACTTTGAGCGCGTGCTGCAGGTCCACCTGGCAGGGCACGAGCTCACGGCGGCGCATGGCATCATCGATACCCACGATCGCGCGGTGGACTCAGCTGTTTGGTCATTGTACAAAAAAGCCTGGCAGAAGGGGGGCCCGTTTCCGACTTTGCTAGAATGGGACGACAAGCTCCCAGCTTTCTCGGTGCTCACGGATGAGGCCAACAAGGCGAAGCTGATTCGCGTGTGAATTCATGAAAACACTCGATGATCTTGAGCATTTTCAGCATACTTTCTCAACCATGCTGCGCGCTCCGCTGGCAACCGAAAGTCACACCTTCTCGCCGGCGGAAGCGTTCTATGCGGATGAGCTCTGTGCCATTTCCAAACCCGGCCGCGCAGGCTCCGGGCGAACACGGCTCGGGATCTACAATCGCCAGTACTGGTTTCGCTTGTTCAGTACATTGCAGTCCGAGTTTCCATTGTCGGCTCGGCTACTCGGTTTCTGGACCTTCAATCATTGGGCTCAGCATTTTCTGCAGGACGCGCCACCTGGGCATTGGGATTTGGGTCGGGCTGCTGATGGGTTTTTTGAGTTTCTGCTAAGTGCTTGCAAGCAGGATTGGGTCGAGGGCGAGCCACCCAGTCGGCTCCGCGTTCCCCGCCAAGCCCTGTGTGAAGCGGCCGCTCTCGACGAAGCTTGGCGGACGGTATGGCGTGCACCACAGGTTTCAGCGTTTCGTCCCACACAGCACGATATCGCGCGACTTTCGGAAGGGCGCCTGCTCCCAAGGCCTAGCGTCGCTATCGTGCAGGAGAGTTGGCCCTTGGCTGATTTGCGGCGATCCCTTTCGCTCCACCCTGGAGAAGATGCGATTCCCCTGCCGAGTCCCCACGGGCAGACGCAGTGGTTGGCTCTGCTCCGCACACCAGACGGCACTCTGGAGCTAGCGTTGGACGCAGCCGAGGCCCGTTTGTTGAACCTGCTGAGAGCTCATCAGTTCTCGCTAGCGCTCTCGATCTTCGAGGCGGAGCAGACGGCGAGTTCGTCTGTTACCCGTGCAGTTTCAAAAGAATTGGCGGCCCAGGTTCAGGTTTGGCTCCAGAGGAGTGTCGCGCTCGGCTTTTGGGCGGGAGTTGAGTCCCAGCGTTGAGAGGCTCCAGCTTCTCGCCTCGGCCCCAGTTCTCCAATAACCACCTTGTCATCGGAGTTGAAGTGCCTATGAAAATCCTTAGGGTGGTTCTGGTTTTGAGCACCATTTGTTGCGTAGAGGTGGCCCGTGCGCAACACTGCGCCCCTGTCGCTGTGCCGACGTCGGCTGCACGGCGGTCGGCAAGTCTTTCGGTGGAAGCCGCAACTTATCGCACTGAGCGGTACGCGGGGAGTTGGCAAGGCGTCCGTCCGGAACTCGGAGCCTCTCAGGCGGGTTTTTCGGGGCGCGTGTGGTTGCCGGCTTATCGCTTAAACCGGAATGGACTCGAGGTGGCGGGATTAGGCGACGCCGGAGTCGAAATTCGCGCTATCGCTTGGAGTGCCAAGGAGCCGTCGTTTGCGCTTGGCCCCGTTGTTGCCCTCACCTTACCAACCGGTTCCGCGCAACACGATCTTGGTATGGGTCACGTGATGGCCATGGGGGGCGTGTTTGACTCGTTCAACTGGAAGGCGTGGCGCCTGGGGACGAGTGTTTCACTGGCAAGAGCGCTTATCCGGAATGGAAGCGGTGCCCCCACTCATCATCATCATGGGGCCGGGCCCATCGTTGAGCCGATGAACCAGTCGGAAATTGGGGGGGAAGTGTTGTTGGGCGTTGAATTCTCAAAGCACGCCACCGTGGAGACCACGCTTTCTGTGGCGTGGCCCCTAGCGATCAGCGGCGGTGAGCGAAGGGGCGCGTTCGGTTTCGGCCCGGTGTTCTCGATTGGAAGTTTGGGCCTGCGGGGCAAGATTGAGGCACCCCTCGTGGGCGATGCGTTTCGACTACGAGGGAGTTTGGACGCGGAGTGGGCTTTTTGAGACCAGGAATGCGCCTCACGGGCGGGCGCACGAAATGCACTGCCCACGCAACTGGACTTCAGAGACGTGGTTGCGGGTGGCGGCGCCGCTCAGCTTCACGGCTGCAGCGGGCAAGCACGCGACGTCCCCACAATCGGTGCAAACAAAGTGCGGGTGAGCGCCGTGTTCGGTGGAGGTGCTATGCGGCAGCTCGAAGCGCCACACGTTATCGCCCAGTTGAGTGCGGATCAGGATCCCGGCCAGAGTTAGCGACAGCAGGTTTCTGTAGATCGTCGCGCGATCCAGGGAAGCACCCGCGATGCGTTCGGTGAGCTCTGGATGACTAATTGGCATGCGAAGCTTGGCGAGTTCACGCAAAATGGCCATTCGCTGTTCAGTAATCCGAAGATCCCGACCGCTCAGGAGCGCCTTCAGATCCTCGTCCCGGCGGGGACGTTTCTTATTGGAAGCTTCACTGCCAGGATTCATGCGTAGCGCAGAGTGTCCGCCACTTCCTGGCCTGCGGCAACGATCTGCCAGTGAATCGCCAGATCGTGCAGCCGCGCACATGCACCCCGCGCCAGCCATCAGTTTCTCGCACCCCGAGCAGTCCTTCAACATGCCGCTATTGAAAATGATAATCACTTTCAGTAAGAGCAAGGTGATGCAAGCTTTGGAGGGCGCAGGCGTCGATCCACATCGGCTGCCTGTAGCTGATTGTGTGGCACTTCGGCCGCGACAGCCGAAGCGACTGTACGCAAGTAACCAAGAGCGCGTATCTGCGACGATTCAAGAGAGTTACAACGAGCGCCATTGGACCGCTCGACGCGCGGACCTGAGCACGGTCTGCCGCGCATGCCGTGAAAACACAGCTTTGTTGCAACTCAGTTGCATGCAAGCATCGACGATGGTAAGCGCCCACTCGTGAGGACCACACTTTCCCGGTCTTCGAAAGGAAACGAATGGACAAGCGATTAAACGAGCTTTTGGCGATGTGTGTGCTGGCAATATCGGTTTCCAGCTCTGGCTGCAGCAGCGACGGTACGAAAAGCTCACCGGGTGTGCCGGGCGCTGATGGCCGTGATGGTGTGCCGGGCGCTGATGGCCGTGATGGTGTGCCGGGCGC
>Ga0105048_10009301_pt1 | contig 15653 bp, 11 predicted proteins | sample MAT05_FD_78382 | JGI IMG/M metagenome (GOLD analysis project Ga0105048, IMG submission 78382) | Freshwater microbial communities from Lake Fryxell liftoff mats and glacier meltwater in Antarctica - MAT-05 | ecosystem: Environmental > Aquatic > Freshwater > Ice > Liftoff microbial mat | place...
CAGGGCCGCAAGTTGCACGGCGAATTTCAACACCGGCAACTGCCAGGGCGGATAATGTTTCCGGTAGAACTCAAACAAGCTGCGGTACCGGTAGCGCAGGCTGGCTGTCCGGTCGGATTGACTGCTTTGCCCACCAACGTGCGTGATCTCCGCTTCGGGAACAAACACGACTCGCCAGCCGGCTTGTTTCAATCGCAAACACAAATCCACCTCCTCGAAATAGACGAAGAAACGCTCGTCGAGCAATCCAACCTGATCGAGCGCCGACCGGCGGAGCAGTAGGCAGGAACCCATGAGTTGGTCAACATCGTGACCGGGATTGTTCACGTAGTACGCTCCGCGCAGGCCAAACTCCGCCAGCACCATCCGTCCGAGCGTGGGAAATCGGCGGACCGACGTTTGCGCGGAACCGTCCGCGTTCCGAATCCGCGGCCCACACGCGCCAACCCGATCATCGCTCATCACTGCCAGGAGTTTTTCCAAAGCCGCCCGGCTGACGGTGGTGTCCGGGTTCAGCAACAACACAAACGGTTCGGTGGTGGCGCGAATCCCCTGATTGCAGGCCGCCGCGAATCCCCGGTTGGTTTCATTGACAATGGCACCGGCGACACTGGCATCGCCGCTGTTGTCCACCACGACCACGCGACAGTCTGGCAGGCTCGCCAAGCATTGCCGGAGCACGCCCGGACATCGGTAGTGGACGATGACGATGGCTAGAGCGCTTTTGAGATCAGGTCGTGAATCTGTTGGCATCGGACTTTGACTGTGTGATCACGGAGCGTGCGGCGGTGACCGGCTTCGGCGAGTTGCCGGCGCTCGGTTTCGTGCGCGAGAAGGTGGCGAACTTTTTCGACGCATTCGGCGGCGGAGCGATAGGTGAGGACTTCGCGGTCGGGTTCGAAGAGGTCCGGGAGATTGGGGGCGGTGTCGGTGACGAGGCCGGCACCGACGCCGGTCGCTTCAAATAATCGGACGGCGCCGACGCTGTTGCCCACTTGGTCGCCGTGTTGATGGAACGAGAGCCGGGAAGCGCGGAGGATGGCGTACATGTCCGGGCCGAACACCGCCGGGTGAACCCGGTCGGGGAAGTGGGACGCGAGCGGGGCGGTGGGGAAACCGGCGGGGACAGGTTGGCGTTCGGCGTGAAGTTCTTCGGCGACCCAGCGGATTTTGGCGCTGAGGCGGGGATTGGCGGCCAGACCGGCCAGGACGGGGGTGGGGCAGACGCGGAGTAGTTGTTTGACCGGGCTGCGGAGTTTCGCGCGGATGCGGCGGCCGAGGGAATGGGTGGGGTCGGCGCGGTTCTCGCGTTTGTCGAAGATCCACATTTCCAGCGGCGTTTGCCGGGCCAGTTCGTAGAGCGTCCAGTACCGGCCCCGATGCGACCAGCCGAAGCCGGTGCCGGCAGAGCCGAGGAAGGTGATGTCGTGCGCGGTGGTCGCGGCTGGGAGACGTTGCAGGAGCGTGTGGTCGAAGGCGTGATAGATCAGTTCGCTGCGAAGCTGGTGGTCGGAAAAATCGCGGACGAGTTTGGGCGTGCCGAGGAAGATTAAATTCGCGTCGGCCAAGGTGCGCGGGTCGGACGACGACGCTTTGTACACGACGATGAGTTTGAGAAAGGGGAAGCGTTGTTTGAGTTGCCGGCGGAGCGCGTCGGGGAAGGCGACGACGTCTTGGAAGTAGAGCACGTCGGGACGGAGCGTCTCGATTTGGCGCAGAGCAATCTCGGTCTGCCAGCGTGCGGGGTGGAAGTCGGCGCCGTGTTCGCGCGCCCAAGATTGCTGGAGCGGGGCGATGTCGCAGACGATGTCATGGGCGTCGTTGCCGAGTTCGCGCATTCGCCGGGCGAAGCCGTTGAAGTGAAGATAGCCGCCGTCAATCAGCGTCTCGCGCTGCTGCTCGTACGGCAGGTTCGCGCGAGCTGGATCAGCCCGGTAGAAAGCCTCGGTCGCCAGACCATGGAGAATCATGGTCAACCGGACGATGCGGTAGTGTTTCAAACCGCTTTCAGGAGATCGCCGGATTTCTCGTAACGCGCGCCGCAGGCGGCACAGGCGGTGCGATCGGCAAGCCGCACACCGCAGCGGCAGACCCAGCCGGTCACGCGGGCGGGGTTGCCAACGACAAGTGCATAGGCGGGAACATCCTTCGTGACAACTGCACCGGCACCGACGAAGCAGTATTCGCCGAGAGTGTGCCCACAAACGATGGTGGCGTTGGCGCCGATGGTGGCGCCGCGTTTGACGAGGGTAGGTTTGAGTTCGTCCATGCGACGGATTTCGCTGCGGGGGTTGATGACGTTGGTGAAGACCATCGAGGGACCGCAGAACACGTCGTCTTCGAGGGTGACCCCTTGATAGACGGAGACGTTGTTTTGGATTTTGACGTTGTCGCCGATGGTGACTTTGGGGCCGACGACGACGTTTTGGCCGAGGTTGCATTTCGCGCCGATGCGGCAGCCGGGCAGGATGTGGGAGAAGTGCCAGATTTTGGTGCCGGCACCGATTTGATTTGGTTCGTCAACGATGGCGGTTTCGTGGGCGAAGAAGTCGCGGTGCGGTCGCGCCAACGGGACGCTGGCGCCACCCTGATTCAGGGATTGCTGACAGGCTTCGAGAACTGTGAGGACGGCCAAGCCTTCCTGGCCGGCGGTGCGCGGTTGTTGCCGGGTGGCGATACATTCGAGGAAGTGGGCGCATTCCAAGCGCAACGGCTCGGCGTCCTCAACCGGGATGGGTTCGGCGTCGGCTTTGTGGGCGACGGGTTTCCGGTCCACCCATTCAACGTGGTGGGGATAGGCGAGGAGTTTGTTCGCCGGCAAGGTGTCGTCGAAGACGATCATCTTCTTGTCGCCCACGACAACGAGGCGTTGATCCTTGTAGGGATGCAGCCAACTGACAAAAATATGACCGCGCACGCCCGAGGCGAATTCGAGCGTGGTCATCGTGACATCAGGGAGATGTTGGTGCAGATAATTGCCGCCGTGCGCGGCGACGACGGTGGGCATTTCGCCGAGCAACATCAGCATCACCGAAATATCGTGCGGCGCGAAGCTCCAGAGAATGTTTTCTTCGGTGCGGATTTTGCCGATGTTGAGCCGGTTGGAATAGATGTACTGAATCTTGCCGAGTTCGCCGCTCTCGACCATTGCTTGGAGTTTCCGCACAGCCGGGTGGTATTGCAGGATGTGACCAACCATGAGGATCCGGTCGGTGGCTGCGGCCAGCCGGACCAGTTCTTCACCCTCCGCGCGCTGCAAGGCGAGCGGCTTCTCCACAAACACATCCTTGCCGGCCAGCAACGCTGCGCGAGCAATCTCGTAGTGCGTCACCGCTGGTGTGGCGATGACCACCGCTTGAACTTCGGGATCGCGCAACGGCTCGCGCCAGTCGCTGGTGGCCCGAACGCCCGGGGGTCGGTGCTGCGGATCCGGCTCCGCGAGCCAGGTGAGTTTACATTCAGGTAATGATGAGAAATTGCGGAAGAGGTTTTTGCCCCAGTAGCCGCAACCGATTTGGGCGATGTTCATTTGGTCTTTCTGAGTCCGAGGGCGCGCAGGATGAATTTTCCGGCTGATTTTTGCAGATTGAGCAGCGCGTCAGTTCGTTCGGTCGCATAGAATTCGTGGGCGATGACCGGCTGCTTCATGATGGATTCAAATTGTTCGGTCGTGAGGCCGAGCTTCTTGGTGACAAATTCGTAATCGCGCCGCAGCTCCTCGGGATCGTACACCGGCTCCGTCAGCCGTTGTCGCGCTTCGGTGCGCGTGAGTTGACCCGCGCAGATGAGGCTGGAGAGATGGGGGCGGCGCTTATCCACGTCGAACTTCCGGGGGAGAATGTAGGCTTGGTAAAATTTGGTGAAGGCGGATTCGCCGTGCTTACGTCCGTAGAAGCGCCAGCCGAATTCGTGAGTCAATTCCTGCAAAACATTTTCATAACGATACTCCACCAGATTTAACAAGGGCGCGACCAAGATCCGGCGGAGGTAGTGATAGTAGGCGTAACCGTAAACACCCAATGTTGGGTACGTGCGCAGCGAACGAGCGCCGAATTGACGGTGAATCGCGCGCAGGTTGGTCAGATCGCGCTTTTGGTAATTCCACCCCTGCCGGGGCATGATGGACTCGGTGGCGTGATTCAGGCCGCTGAGGATATACCGGATGCCGAACTTGCCGGCGGTGCGATACATTAAGGCGGTGATGGCATGATCGGTGACGACTTCAATGTCCACAACCGACGCCCGGAGGTAGGCGAGTTGGAGGTCCTTGAATTCCTCCCAATCCACCACGTGATTGAAGTAGTCGAAGCCGGTCTTGCGGATGATGTTCTCGATGTTTTTGACCGCCAGTTCCGAATCCCAGCCGTTGTCGAGATGGACGACCAATGTCCGCAGCCCATGCCGCCACGCCAACAATGCCAAGTACGAACTATCCGCGCCGCCGCTGAGTCCGAGAAGGCAATCATACCGGCGGCCGCGCCCGGCTGTTTTCATTGCGGCGATGGTTTCAGCCAGTTTTGCCGCGGCTTGGGCGGACGACAGTAAAGTGGGGCGAATCTTCGCCTCGTATTCGCGGCAATGATTGCAGACGCCTTGCGAGTCGAACGCAATATGACGGTCGGTGGTATCCATCACACAGCGCGTGCAAATCTGGTAGGTCGGATTCATCGGCTCGGATAGTTGATCAACACCGCGCGGTGGGGACCGTGAAACACGAACAAGCTGCCGGCCGCCGCCGCGGCGGCGTGTCCTTCGGTCACCACGGTGTCCAAGTCGGCAGTCGTACCGGCTCCGCCGCATGCGACGACGGGGATGTTCACGGCATCGGCGACGGCACGGGTGAGGGCAAGGTCGTAGCCTTGGCCGGTGCCGTCGCGGTCAATGGACGTCAGTAAAATCTCCCCGGCGCCCAATTCCGCGACGCGTTGAGCCCACGCGACCGGCTCAAGATTCGTTTTACGGGAGCCCGCCCGGCTGCGGACGGCGTAGCGGCCGCGCCAGTTGCGGACGACATCCATGGCAACGGTCACGCTTTGCGCGCCGAATTCCCGGCTGGCATCCTGAATCAACTGTGGGTTTTCGATGGCGGCAGTGTTGATGCTGACCTTTTCCGCGCCGGCACGGAGCAACGCGCGCATTTGTTCGACAGTGTGGATTCCCCCGCCAATTCCGAACGGCATATAACATTCATCGGCGATCTGTTGCACTATTGCCGGGTCGGGTGCGCGATGTTCCGCGGTCGCCGTGATGTCGAGCAGGAACAGCTCATCCACGTTCTTCTCATTAAAAATTCGGACGGCGTTCATCGGATCGCCGACATAGTTGTGGGCAGTGAAGCGAACGCCTTTGACGAGTCCGCCGTTTTTCAGGAGCAGGATGGGGATGAAGCGCGGGAGCATGCGGTTCAACCCTCCAACCACACCCGCAATTTCCCCACTTGAACACTGAGCCGGGATAGCCGCCGGGGGAGTGATGTCAGGATCGTTCGCAGTGCTGGCCGGAGTGCGATTTTGACGGGGCGGAGATTTCCCCGGAAGAATCCGCGGCCCGGCGATACTCGTTCCAGAGCGTGCAGGATGGCGGCGCGATTGACCGGCTGAACGGGCGCAGGACCGGTGGCGGATGGGGCGGGTGCGGCGCGCTTCAAACGCCTTGCCCAGGTCCACTGCCGACAAGCGCGCAGGGTCTTGGCAAGGTCATGGAGGTGCTCAGCCAAGGGCCGCGCGGGTGAGTCGTGAATCGTCAAGTGCGGCGGGCCGCCTGTCGGGGGGCTGGGTTGTCCGCTCAAGACGGCAATCCCCACTCGTACGGCGTCTAATTGAGGATGGGCGAGTGTGGGAAAGAACCCGGCAAACTCAGTCGCGTCGGCGAGTCGGCCGGCGGCCAGCAGCGCGGTCAGGAGTGTGGCCCACTCGACCGGGTCGGGCGCGGGCGAATCGAAACGCCGCAGCACACGGTCGTTCAGCCGCAGAATGGTGCGCAGCGCTTCGCACCGTTGGCCGCAGCGGAGATGACATTGGGCGAGCCGAAGTTCCACCTCGGAAATCCACGGGCGAAACTGGCGGCCTTGACGGTAGTGGCGCGCGGCGAGTCGGTATTGGTGCCGGGCGAATAGTTCGTCCCCTTGGCGGAGTGCTTCCCGGTCTCTGCCGCCGCAAACGAAAAGAAAGGGGCGTGGGGCCGCTTGGGTGTCCACAAGTTTGAGATCGTCGAACAGTCCCGTTTGGACGATCTGCTGACCGGGGCCGCGTTGTTGGCGCAGCCGGCAGTATTGGAGGAGTTGTGGTCGTTGGCGGTAGGTGTGGCGGGAATGGACCAAGCGGTGGCCGTTCTCGATCAAGCGTTCCAGTTCATCGCGGTGGGTGAACAGGTGGTCCAGCTTGTCACGGACATCGCCGGTGTCGGCCAAGACACAATTTTCCATGTCCACAAAACCGAACGCCTCGACGGCGGGCGTACGCTCGGCAATCAAGCCGCATTTGGCGGCGGGAATTTCGAGGTGTTTTTTGACGACGATGCGACAGAAGTCGCCGCAGGTGGGCGCGAAATAAGCGGAGTTGAGCGTCCGCGCGTAGTCGGCCCCGGTAATCCGATAGGCCGGCGTGACGGATTTGTCGTACCCGGGATGCGGGAAAACAAGCGCAGGATAATGGGGGGTGATTTCGTGGATGATCCGTTGGCGCCACGCATAGGATTGTCCCCGGCCGTCGAATCGTCCGACAAAGAGAACCGGAATGGTTTTCGACTGTCCGTAATCGTGAAACACTTCTGGATTAATGTAGAAGGGGTAATCGAAGATCATGTGGCGAATGGCCGGCAGCGATTCCTTGAGTGATAAATCACCCTGAGTGAAGAGCGCTTCCAGTCCCCACATTTCGATTTCCCGCTGGCACCGGACCCGCGAGCACGAGTGCGAATCGCCTTTCATAATGCCGACGCGAGGGACGTGGGGATGGGTCTGAGTGTTGGTGATGGTCAACCGGCTGCCAGGCGCTTCGTCCCCACAATCGAAAACGGTGATGTCTGGCTGATGCGTCTCGCAGGCTTGGTCGTAATCCGCATCCTCGCTGATGACGCGAACCTCAAAAAATTCCTGAAAGCCGCGCAATAGCCGGTCGACCGTGCCCTCAATCGAGTTGACGGCGTAGCCTTGGGGCCGCGCGAGAAAGTACAACAGCTTGGGCTTGTTCATCGCTCAATTGGGAATCAGCTTGCCGAGCACTTTCCAGCAGGCGGCCTTCAGCCGGAAGCTGAGTTGGCGAGCTTCGCGTGGAAACGCGGAGTGCGGCACGGGTGGTTGCGCCATCAGGGCGGTAAACTCCGCGAGGCTCAGGCCGAGCTTTTTCAGCACGTAGTCGTACTCCCAGGCAAAATCAGCGGGAGGATAGACAGGATTGGCCAAGCGTTGGAGGGCTTCGGCGCGCGAAAGTTGCCCGGCACAGACCAAATTGGAGAGGTGCGACTTGCGTTTGTCGGCGTTGAATTTGACCGGCAGGATGTGTGCTTGGTAGAACTTCGTGAAGAGTGACTCCCAGTGTTTCCCCCCGTAGTAACGCCAGTCAAACTCCGTTTCCAACAATCGCATTGCGTCCGGTAACCGGTACGGCAGGCAATTGAGGGGGTACTCGATGTGAATTTTTCGGATGTGGTAAAAATACCGGATCTGCGACAACCCCAGCGTTGGGTAGCTTTTTAACCGGCGCGTCCCGTAGCGATGATGAATCGCGCGGAGGTTGGCCAAGTCGCTCTTCGGATCATAACTCCACGACCGGGGCATGATGGACTCCGTAATGAAGTTGCTGCCACCCAAAATATGGCGCACCCCAAACCGCGCCGCCGTGCGATAGACCAACGCCGTGATGGCGTGGTCGGTGACGACTTCCACATCCACGACCGAGGCGCGCAAGTAGGCGACCTGCAAGTCGCGGAATTCATCCCAGTCCACCACGTGATTGTAGTAATCGAACCCGGTCTTGCGGACGATGTTCTCAATGTTCTGAACGGCAAGTTCCGAATCCCACCCGTTGTCCATGTGAACCAACAAGGTTCGCAACCCCTGTTGCCAAGCCCACCAAGCCAAATAGGAACTGTCAGCGCCACCGCTGATGCCGAGCACGCAGTCGTATCGTCGGCCTCGTCCAGCCGCTCGAAGACGCGTGAGCATGTTTTCGAGTTCGACCTGCGCCTGCGCGGCGGGTAGCTGGCGGGTCGCCACCTGCTCGTCAAATTGACGGCAATGATGGCACACGCCGGCACGGTCGAAGACGATGTCGGGATCCAGCGTATCCATCACGCACCGCACGCATTGCTGATAGTGGGTCATGATTGCTTCACCTGCTGGACGAAATTGGCAACGAGTTGCAGGCCGCTCCGGTGACTTTTCTCCGGGTGAAACTGGACACCCACGATGTGGCCGCGCTGGACGACCGACGGAAATCCGTAGCCGTATTCGGTGGTGGCCAGCACATCGCTGGGGTCCGCGCAGTCGAGGTGGTAGGAATGCACAAAGTAGAACCGCTGATCAGACGCGATGCCCGCCAGCAGGGGACTCGATCGGGCGGCACGCAGCGTGTTCCAACCGATATGCGGCACCTTCAACTCGCCGTCCTCAATCTGAAACCGGCGGACGGTTGCATCAATCCAGCCCAGGCCGGCGATATTGCCTTCTTCGCTCCATTTCGTCAGCAGTTGCATGCCCAAGCAGATGCCCAGCACCGGGACCTTTTTCTCGCCGACCAATTCCTGCAGAACCGGCAACAGACCACGTTCGCGCAATTGATGCATCCCGGTCGCAAAATGACCCACGCCCGGCAAGATGAGAAAATCAGCGGACTGCAACGTCACGGGCGATGCGCTGACCTCGACGGAGATGGCGAGTCGCGCCAGCTTGTGCTGAATGGAGCGCAAATTTCCCAGCCCAAAATCCACGATGACGCCGCGCATGTTAATTCCACCGAGTCATGGCTTGTTCCAACCGCGCCGCCAGCACCAGCCGCCACACTTGTCGCAACACGTCCGTGTTCCCGGACTTGTAAGCGGCTTCAGTCGCCCTCGCCGCGGCCGGACCATCCCAAATCGCGGAGGAGCGAAATGTTTGTGAGCCGACAGAGTCCAGCACGAACTCGCGGAGCGGGCCGGCCAGCCATTCGCGGACTGGATTACTGAAGCCGATTTTGGACTGGCGCAGGCGAATGTTGTCCGGCAGTAAGTCACGGGTTGCATCCCGCAAAATTCGCTTCGTGTAGCCATCGCCGAGTTTACTCGCCGTCGGCAGCGCGAAGGCGTAACACACCAATCGGTAATCCACAAATGGCGCGCGCACCTCCACCCCGTGCGCCATGGCCAGCCGGTCATAGTCCCCGAGATTCAAGGGCAACGTTGTCCAATGAAAATCGTCATAGAGCGCCCGAAACAAGGCGTCCCTTTCGCGCAGCCGGTCCGCGTCGGCGATGAGAATCGGCGACCGCACCACCCCCGGCGCGATGCGCAACCAATAGCGCTGGGCCGTGGCGTCTCGAAACGCGCGGCGCAGCGGACGCCAGAGATACTCCCGCGCCAACCGGCCGTAACCGTACGCTGGCGAATTTGCTTCAGCCGCATCCAGCCGTTGCAGGATCCGCCGGTAGTCCCGTGCCAGAGGGAACTGGCCGACTCGCATCGCCGCGCGAATGACGGATTGCAGGTGGTGATGATAGCCTCCCAGCAACTCATCCCCGCCGTGGCCGTCCAATGACACCACGACACCGTGGGCGCGCTGCGCTTGGTAAACCAGCCAAGGGCCAATGTGAACATCGGAAATCCCTTCATAGCGGCTGAGAAAACTCTCGAGCTGGTCCACGAGCAACTCCGCCCTGACCTGACAATAGACGGGGTGAGCACCGGTGTGCTGGACGACAGCGTCGGCATACGGAGTTTCATCCTGCGTGGTGCCGGGGTAGGTGGCGATGAAAGCCCGTTGCCAGTCAGTTGCCAAGCGTTCCGGCGCGGGGGCACCGCGGTGGCGGGAAGCGGCCATGGCACAGCACACGGCGCTGGAATCCAGTCCGCCGCTCAGGCTGGTTCCCAACGGCACGTCGCTGCGCATCCGAATCCGGCAGGCATCAAGAAACAAATCGCGAAAGCCGGCGACTTGATCGCGGTAGTCCGCCGGCACAGCGGCAAGATGATCCAGCGTGTTCCACCAGCGCCGGATAACGGGAGCTTGCCCCGTTTGCATCCGCAAACTGTGGCCGCCCGGCAGCCGCCGGACGCCCACGAGCAACGTTTGCTCAGCGCCTTCGAGGTGTGAGTAATCGGCGATGGCCAGCGCCACCATGGCCGGGTTGATCTGAACGGGCTGACCCTCCAATGCCGCGAACGCCTTCAACTCGGATGCAAAGACGAACTGCGGAGCGGCCCACCGATACAGCAGCGGTTTGACCCCGAAGCGGTCACGGGAAAGGAATAGGATTCGCTCGCGGGCATCCCAGATGGCGAAAGCCCACATGCCGTTGAACTTGAGTTGGCAGCTCTCGCCCCATTCCGCATAGGCCGCGAGGATCACTTCGGTGTCCGAAGTCGTGAGAAAGTGATGACCGCAGCGTTCCAAGTCAGCGCGCAATTCCAGAAAATTGTAAATTTCTCCGTTGAACGTAATCCAGTAGCGGCCCGTCGCGTCACTCATGGGTTGCTGCGCCGCCGCGGAAAGGTCGAGGATGGAAAGGCGACGATGCCCCAGGCCAATACCGGCCGCGGCATCCCGATACGTGCCCCGCCCATCCGGCCCACGGTGCCGGAGGGTGTCCGTAAACCGGTCGAGTAAGAGAGGTTCGACCGCCGGTCCGTTCATATTCCAAATTCCCACAATTCCGCACATGGTTAGGCCGGCCGAGAGTTCACAATTGGATCCACTCAGGGGCGCGGTCACCACGCGCAATCCATTCGATAGCGCGAGCGGAGGTTTCACCGCAGTGCCCCGCGTGAAAGAGCAGATTTTCCCGAGCCGTTTGAATTTTGGATTGCCACGCCGCGCTGTCGGCCAGGAGGCCCGCGACGGTGAGCGGCAACGCGGCGACATCCCGCAGGATTACGCCGACGCTTTCGCGCGCCGTGCATTCAATGCCTGGCCGGTCCAGGTACCGCGACCAGTGCGGATTAAAAACTTTCATGGGCGTATCCATGAAGATGACCGGGCGCAAGCGGCTCAGGGCATACTCCAGCGCCACGCCTGACCAGTCCGAAATCAGCAAAGCTGCAGCGAGCAGAGTCGGTCGCGAATCCGGGTTGGTATCCAAGGAAAAGTGGGGGTGCGTACCGTAGGATGCCTGCAGCGCCGCGAGAGTCACACGGTCATTCCGGAGGCTTTGAATGTGCGGTCGAACTGTCACACGATAGCGGTCAATGAGGGCGCCCACAATGGCAACGCCGTGTTGCGTGAGTGCGTTCTGCGGCGCCCACGATGGCGCGAACGCAATCAGGGGAGGCTCGCCGCGAGCCGGCGGCTGATCCAGCAGAACATCCACAACCTCATAGCCGGCGGGTACCAGCAGGCAGCGGGTCACGTTTCGTCGAGGCAGGATCTGTGACAGTTCGCGCAGATGTTCCGGGCCGGGACAGAAAATGTAATCAAAGTGATCGAATGCTCCATCGGGATAGACCACATGCATGCTGGCAAACGAGTGGGGAATATGAATGACGCGGGTCGTCGCATGATGGGGGAGTGGTTCTCCCTCATCGTTCGTTACCAACAACGCGCCCGGAGTGTCGCGTACCACCCTGGCTGATTTTACGATGATGACACCGTCGGGCAAAGAGATTTGCTCCGGTGGGAACCGACAATACACCAACACCACCAACTGTTCGCACTGGCAGAGGCGGGACATCAGATTGCGGACGAAGTTGAGGTGTAGTGGCACACTCAGATAGAAAATAACCGGAATCTTGCCGACGGAGGGACGGCGGCGAAGTTGGAGTCGCACGCTCAGGTAGTTGATCAGCCGCGCGAGCCGAGCCAATGGTGACCGGCTCATGTGGATGGGGAACCTCCGGTCGGCTTGCGCCCCACCAGAACCAAGAATGTGAAATCACACCGCACATCGTCGGCGGTGATGGTCATCCGATAGTGGGCTTGGCCGGCGGGATCAAGCTCGCGGTGTCGTTGCATGATCAGTTCTTGGCGCGAGGCCGGCAGGCCGCTTTGTTGGAGCCAGTTTCGGATGCTTGCCTGCGGGGTGACATGGCGGATGACGCGTTCGACGATAAAGCCGGCCGACTCCAGCAAGGTCACCAAGTCTGCTTCGAGAAATGTGATGCGTTCTTCCTTGAGCGCGAACATCTGTGTGTACCAGTCACGCAAGGACGGATGGGGCGGAATGCCTTCCGACAAGATCATCAATCCACCGGGCTTCAATACGCGGTAACATTGTCCGGCCGCGCGATCGCATTGGTCCATCAAGTGGTGAAACATCATTCGCGCGGTCACGCGGTCAAAATGCTCAGCCGGGTAGCGGAGATTTTCCACGGCCCCTTCCTCGAATACGCAATTGTCGGGGCGTTGGGCGCGGGCTTGTTGAAGCATCTCAAATGAGATATCCACCCCCGCCAACCGGGCAACGAGGGGCGCGACGGCTCGCGATACGATCCCGGTGCCGCAGCCGACGTCGAGGACGTGGTGGTGGGGTTGAAAATCACCGGCGTTTACAAATGCGGTCAGATAGTCTGACCGTCGTGTCCATTCCAAACGGTCGTAGTCGCGCGCCCGAACGGCCCAGAACTGCTGCGTCAGCGCGTGTTCGCCATGGTCCGTCAGATGGCGGCGGGCCCAATCAATATCGGCAGTGGTTTCGAGTTCCGCCCAATCACGCCAGATTTCCACCGCGCGGACGCGGACTCCCAAGGCGATCATCTCTTGCAGCCAATCGGTGAGATAAGCTTGCGCCACCGTGGCGGATTCTTGCAGGGGACGATCAGCCGGGCCGGCGAGGTGTGTTGCTCGCCATTGCCGCAGGCGCGCCACGCCGGCGGCGTTGAAGCGGGCCAACCCGATGAATTCACCCGTCGCCTCGTCCACCGGGATGTGCCGGCCAATTCGGGTTACCCAGCCGTCGCGAATCACCACTTTTTCCGCTTGGGCGGGAGACTTGGAACCCGGCCGCGTGTGCCGGCCTTGCCAATCGCGATCGACGACCAATACAATCTCGGCGTCTGCGGCGTCCACGAGTCGTTGGGCAACATTCGGCCGGTAGATCACGTCGGCATAGCTGATCACCACATCTCCCGTGATGTGTGACATCGCGCGGAACAACGAAACCAAAATGCCGCTGTGTTCCCATTCGGGATTCGCGACATATTGTAAATGCGGGTAGGCGGCTTGGACGGCCTCCAACCGGTAGCCGCCTACAAAGATAACCTCCCCAATTCCCGCATGGCGCAGCGCGTCCAGAATCCAGTCCAACACGCGGCGGCCACCCAAGCCAGTCAGCAGGCACTTGGGTTGATCGACGCTCTCAGGTAAAGGCACGCGATCACGGCCGGCTCCTAAAATAATCGCGTTCATCTTACACGGTGTCGAATATGAGATTTGCCCACCGGCGATCACGCCATCGAAAAGCGAAAGGACTTTCGGCCGGGAGTGCCCGCACAGCCGCGCACTCGTAGAATGAGCCCACATAACGGAGCGCGGGATCGAGATCGTGGTCGAGTACGTAGGGGCTAGGATCTACTTCCACTTCGGTAAATCGCTGCTTGAAGCCGTGTCGGGTGAATACCTCGACGAGATGCGCGGGTTGGTAGAGCGTCTGATAGTTGTACTCGTCGCATTGGGTGCGCAAGAAGACTCCGAGTGTGGGTAAGACCGACTTGTGGATGATCACGATTGAGCCGGCTTGCGTGATTTGGCGGAGGTCGCCAGCCAGTCTGTCGAGGTTCCGACAAAACATGACAGCCGCTCGGAGTAGGACGATGTCGAACGGGGTCCGAAACAACTGGCTGAGCAAATCGGTCTGAAAATCGTATTTTACAGATTCGACGCCCAAATTTGCGCGGGCGTATTCAATCGCTGCATCGTTGTATTCAGTCAGAGTCACCCGGGCACCGCGTTGACGCAATGCATCCGCGACGTGACCGTTGCCGCCGCTGATGTCCAGCACGCTTCGTCCCGTCAACGGGATCTGCAGCCGATCAATCATAGCTGCCAACAGCAAGGTGGCTTCCTGCTTCGACCATGCTACGTGGGCGGGGGAGGTGAAATAGTCATAGATCTTGTCGTGCTTCGCCAGAACATCTCGGCGACGACCGAGATATTTATGCGGCAACCAGCCCAAGGGATTCCACGAACGATGCTTGCTCCACGCGTTGCCGGAGCGTAACGAAATGAGCCAAGTGTGCTTCAGAGTGACGATGCGTACCAAATCATCCTCGCCTGCGAGTCCTAACGCGTGTGCGAGTTGGTGGGTCTTGCGCCGGCGGCGGCGGGTCAGCAGACGGGACAAAGGGCGGATGAAGCAGATTTGAATGAGCTGGCGCAAACCCGCGCGACAACGTCGGAGAAATGGTTTCATCGAGAGAGGGCCGGCGAACAAGTGATCGTGAAGTCGGTCATTAGTTTATCAATCCGCGAAATCTGCGCCGAGCCAGTGCCCAGATAATCACCGCACGTCACATTCACAGAAAAAGCGTTGGGTACGAAATCAATTGGGTCCGTGCCGCCCAGCTTGCCAAGAAATAAGTGACAGAGGTACTCGCCTTCCATCAACGGGAGGCGTGGGATGTTCCATGTGATGATGGTCGGCTCGGAGAGGGTGATCTCACCGCAGGTATATTCGCCGCATAAGCCCATTAATCGCTGTCCCGTCCGATCATTGATCACGAGCGTGGTGACGCAACGTACGGGTCCCACTTCAGGGCGTGGCACAACCAACGCATGCACGCGGGCCGCGTCCCCGGAGCGGTACCCCCAAGCAGGTTTCCCCGCGCCGTCTTCCAGCCAGACTTTTTCAAACCGATATTCGGCAGTCCCCTGGCGGTTCGACCGATTCGCCAACGGGGTCGTCTGGATCGTCTCCGCCACCAGCAGACTGTACGCGTGGACAGCTTCGGATACATGACCCATCGTATGAATCGTACCGTCCTCAAGGAGAATGGCCCGCGCGCACAAATCTTCAATCGCCCACATTTGATGACTCACCAAAAGCACCGTGCGTCCCTCATGCGCGACCTCTCCCATTTTGCCGAGACACTTTCGTTGAAAACCGGCATCCCCAACCGCGAGCACTTCGTCCACCAGCAAGATCTCCGGCTCAAGATGCGCGGCGACGGCGAAGGCCAGACGGACATGCATGCCGCTGCTGTAATGCTTCACGGGGGTGTCGATGAACTTTTCGACTTCGGCGAAGGCGACAATCTCATCGAACTTGCTGATGATTTCGTGCCGCCGCATGCCGAGGATGGCGCCGTTGAGGAAGATGTTTTCGCGGCCGGTGAGTTCGGGGTGGAAACCGGTGCCAACTTCGAGCAGGGAGCCGACGCGACCGTAGATGTCGGCGGTGCCGGTTGTTGGCTCGGTGATCTGCGAAAGGATTTTGAGGAGTGTGCTCTTGCCGGCCCCGTTGCGGCCGATGATGCCGACGACTTCCCCGCGCTTGATCTCAAAGCTGACATCCTTCAGCGCCCAGATC
>Ga0105048_10009304_pt1 | contig 15649 bp, 9 predicted proteins | sample MAT05_FD_78382 | JGI IMG/M metagenome (GOLD analysis project Ga0105048, IMG submission 78382) | Freshwater microbial communities from Lake Fryxell liftoff mats and glacier meltwater in Antarctica - MAT-05 | ecosystem: Environmental > Aquatic > Freshwater > Ice > Liftoff microbial mat | place...
ACGGCAGCCGAAGGCGATACGGCAGCAACGGCAGCCGAAGGCGATACGGCAGCAACGGCAGCCGAAGGCGATACGGCAGCAACGGCAGCCGAAGGCGATACGGCAGCAACGGCAGCCGAAGGCGATACGTCGACAACGGCAGCGACGGGCGCGTGAATCGCGTCGAAGATCAGGTCCGTGCCGCCCTCGGCCGAGCGACCCCAGCGATGATAGACGAGGCCGACGACCAACCCCGCGAGCGGCAGCAGATACAGGAGCCAGGGCTCTTCCCAGCGCAGCAAGGTGACCTGCTGAAGCGACCACAGGAAGACCGCGCAGGCCGATCCGATCGCCAGCCCGAGCGGCGCCACCAGCGCGAGCGACGTGAGCAAATGCCGCACGAGACGCGGCAGGTCGGCCAGCGGCAAGGGATTTGGAGCGGTCGGCGGCGCGTTCACGGCGGGCCGGACGATGGACCGCTAGCGCAGGATCCGCAATGCCTTGTCGAGCGCCAGCACCAGCCGATCGATCTCGGCCTGCGTCGAGTACAGCGCCAGCGACGCACGCGTCGTCGCGGGCACGTTGAAGCGGCGCATGACCGGCTCGGCGCAGTGATGACCGACGCGCACAGCGACCCCTTCCATGTCGAGCAGCGTGCCGAGGTCGTGCGGGTGCACGCCTTCGACCGCGAACCCGAGCACCGCTTTTTTGTTCGGCGCCGTGCCGATGAAGCGCAGACCCTGCACGGCACCGAGCTGCGCGTGCCCATACGCGAGCAGCGCGTCCTCGTGCGCTTCGATTCCGGCAAGGTCCTGCGCCAGCAACCACTCCGCGGCTGCGCCGAGACCTATCGCTTCACCGATGGCCGGCGTGCCCGCTTCGAAGCGCGCGGGCGGCTCGGCGTAGGTCGTCTTCTCGAAGCTCACCGAGCGGATCATGTCGCCGCCACCCTGCCACGGCGGCATCTCCGCGAGCCGCTCACGCCGGCCCCAGAGCACGCCGATGCCGGTCGGCCCGAACATCTTGTGGCCCGAGAACGCGAAGAAGTCGGCGTCCATCGAACGAGGATCGACGGGCCCATGCGGCACCGCCTGTGCCCCATCGATCACAAGCACGGCGTCGGGAGCTTGCGCTCGCGTGACCGCCGCGATGTGCGCAATATCGTTGACCGTTCCGAGCGCGTTCGAGGTGTGGCAGACCGCAACGACCTTCGTCTTCGCGCCGATCTTGCGCTCGACCTCGCCCTCGGCGATGGCGCCGCGGTCGTCCAACGCCAGCACCACCAGCGTCGCCCCGTGCCGCTCGCACGCCATCTGCCATGGCACGATCTGCGAGTGGTGCTCCATGCCGGAGATCACGACCTCGTCGCCGCCGCGCAGAAACTTTGAGCTCCAAGCATTCGCGACCAGGTTCAGCGCTTCGGTCGTGCCGCGCGTGAAGACGACCTCGTCTTCTTTGGTCGACAGGAACCGCCCGAGCGAGCGCCGCGCTGCTTCGTACGTCTCGGTTGCGCGCTGCGACAGCGTGTGCACGCCGCGATGCACGTTCGAATAGTCGCGCCCGTAGAACGCAACCAACGCGTCGATCACGACCTGCGGCTTCATGCTCGACGCGGCGTTGTCGAGGTAGGTCAGCGGCTTACCGTTCACCTCTTGATGGAGTGCCGGGAACTCGCGCCGCACGGCGTCGACGTCAAACGCCATCGCCAATCTCCCCATCTTCGTTGTCGTCAGCCACCGCGACCTCGCCGAGCTCGGCCCCGACCGCGGCATCGAACGTCGCGCGCAAGGAAGCCGGCGCGAGCTTCAAGGCCTTGGCGACGAACGCACGGATGAGCATCCGGCGCGCGTCGTCGGGCAGGATGCCGCGCGACTCGAGATAGAACTGTTCGATCGGGTCGAGCTGGCCGATGGTCGCGCCATGCGTCGCGGTCACGTCGTCGCAGTCGATGTGCAACTCGGGCTTGGCGTGTGCCTCGGCGTCGTTCGACAACAAGAGGGTGCGCGTAAGCTGCCGGGTGGCGCTCCGGGCCGCGTCCTTGGCGATCCGGATGACGCCCTGGAAGCCGCCTTCCGCGCGCTCGTCGAGCACGCCAGCCCAGGTCTCCGACGAGCGGGTGTCGCCGACCGCGTGCTTGATGTCGGTCACGTGATCGAGCTTGGCTCGGCCCTTGCCGAAGTAGAGGCCGTCGACGTCTGCCGACGCGTGCGCGCCATCCAACGAGACGGTGATCGCCGTGCGCGTGCGCGCCCCGCTGAGCGCCAGCGAGAAGCTCTCGAAGCTGGCGTTCGGCCCGACGGACACATGCACCGCGTCGAGGTGCACGCCGTTGGCACCTTCGCGCACGCACTTGCCGAGCTCTAGCGAAGCACCGGTCGCGAGCGTGACCTCGGTCACTGCGTTGACGAGATAGACCCCGTCGCCAAGCCCGATGTGCAGCTGGCCAAGGGTCAACGAAGCCGCGTCAGCGAGCGTCACGACGACCCGCAGGTGCGCCACGCCCTTGCCCGTGACGATATGCACGATGTGCAGCGTACCGGCCTCGACCCCGGCCGGCACCGACAGCGCCAGCCCGTCGCTGAGTAGCGCCCGGTTCATCGATTCGATCGCGTCGTCCGGTGCGACAGTACCAGCTATCCGATCGGCGACTTCGTCGGTCAGCCGCTGGACTTGGATCGACGCCTCGCTCGCGACCGACAGCACCGCCGAGTAGCGACCATCCACGAACACCGCGCGCGGCGATGGCAGCGCCGCGACGACCGACTGCGGCACGGCCGAGCCAGCCACGATCCCACCCGCGAGGTCGAGCTCGTGCAGCGGCTTCGTCGAGAAGTTGCGCCATGCCTCGCTGTGCGTGGTCGGCCAGCCGAGCTGCTGCCAACGCTCCCAGGCGGCTGCCCGCGTGCGCGTCATGCAGCCCCCGCGATGCTGTCTCGAACCCAGTCGTAGCCGCGCGCCTCGAGCTCGAGCGCCAGCTCACGCCCGCCGGTCAGCGCGATGCGCCCGTCGATGAGCACATGGACAACGTCGGGCACGATGTGGTCGAGGAGACGTTGGTAGTGCGTCACGACGATCATCGCGCGGTCCTTTGACCTCAAAGCATTCACGCCGTCGCTCACTGCTTTCAAGGCGTCGATGTCGAGACCCGAGTCGGTCTCGTCCAGCAGCGCGAGCCTCGGCTCTAGCAGCGCCATCTGCAGGATCTCGTTCCGCTTCTTCTCGCCGCCCGAGAAGCCGTGGTTGACCTCGCGCTTGGTGAGTTCCGGGTCCATGCGCACCATCGCGAGCTTCTCGCGCAAGAGCTTCATGAACTGCACCGCGTCGAGCGGCGCCTGCCCCTTCGCCTTGCGATGGGCGTTGAGCGACTCGCGCAGGAAGTAGCGGTTCTGCACGCCGGGGATCTCGACCGGGTACTGGAACGCCAGGAACACGCCCGCATGGGCCCGCTCGTAAGCGTTCAGCGCAAACAGGTCGCTGCCCTCGAAGAGCACACTGCCACCGGTCACGGTGTAGCCCGGCCGCCCCGCCAGCACGTGCGCCAGCGTCGACTTGCCTGAGCCGTTCGGCCCCATCACCGCGTGCACTTCGCCCGCGTTTACGTTCAGCGTCAGGCCCTTCAGGATCGGCTTGTCGCCGACCGAGACCTGGAGGTTGTCGATCTTCAGCATCGCGTCAGTATCCGTTCTCGCGAAAAAGGGCTCGGCTGCCGTTCAGCCAACCGCGCCTTCGAGCGACAGCTCGAGCAGCTTCTGCGCCTCGACCGCGAACTCCATCGGGAGCACGCGAAAGACCTCGCGACAGAAGCCATTGACGATGAGCGAGACCGCGGCCTCAGGCCCGAGGCCGCGGCTCTCACAGTAGAAGAGTTGGTCGTCGCTGATCTTCGAGGTGGTGGCCTCGTGCTCGACCTTGGCGGACGCGTTCTTCACGTCCACATACGGCACCGTATCCGCCTTGGCGCGGGCACCGATCAGCAGCGAGTCGCACTGGGTGTGGTTGCGCGCGCCCTCGGCGGACTTCAGGATCTTGACCTGGCCGCGATAGGTCTGGCGCCCACGCCCGGCCGAGATGCCCTTCGACACGATGGTCGAGCGGGTGTTCTTGCCGATGTGGATCATCTTGGTGCCGGTGTCGGCCTGCTGCGCGTTGGTCGTCAGCGCGACCGAGTAGAACTCACCGACCGAGTCGTCGCCCTGCAGGATGCACGACGGGTACTTCCAGGTGATGGCGCTGCCGGTCTCGACCTGGGTCCAGCTGATCTTCGACTTGCGACCTTTGCATAGGCCACGCTTGGTCACGAAGTTGTAGATACCGCCCTTGCCGTCGACATCGCCGGGGTACCAGTTCTGCACGGTCGAGTACTTGATCTCGGCGCCGTCCAGCGCGATGAGCTCGACGACCGCCGCGTGCAGCTGGTTTTCGTCGCGCATCGGCGCGGTGCACCCTTCCAGATACGAGACGTAGGCGCCGTCCTCGCACACGATCAACGTGCGCTCGAACTGGCCGGTGCCTTTGGCGTTGATGCGGAAGTAGGTCGACAGCTCCATCGGGCAGCGCACGCCTTTCGGCACGAACACGAACGAGCCGTCCGTGAACACCGCCGCGTTCAGCGCCGAATAGAAGTTGTCGGTGTGGGGCACCACCGACCCGAGGTACTGCTGAACGATCTCCGGATGCTCCTTCACGGCCTCCGAGAAGCTCATGAACAGCACGCCCACGGACTTGAGCTGGGCCTTGAAGGTCGTCACGACCGACACCGAGTCGAACACCGCGTCGACAGCTACCTGGCCGACCATGCTGGCCGGCACGCCCGGTCGCCCGGTCGGCTCGCCGGCGCCTTCCACCCCAGCCAAAATCTTCTGTTCTTGCAGCGGGATGCCGAGCTTCGCGTAGGCCTTCAAGACCTCGGGGTCGACCTCGTCGAGGGACGCAATCGACTTCTTGGGCTTGGGCGCCGCGTAGTAGCTGATGGCCTGGAAGTCTATCGGCGGATAGTCGACGTGCGCCCACTTCGGCAGAGGCATCTCGAGCCAAGCGCGATACGCCTTCAGGCGATAGGCGAGCAGCCACTCCGGCTCGTCCTTCTTGGCTGAGATGAAGCGGATCGTGTCCTCGCTCAAGCCCGGCGCGACCACGTCGGACTCGACGTCGGTCACGAAGCCCGCGTCGTAGCCCTTCTGGATCCGCTGCTGGATCTGTTGCTCAACAGCCGTCGACATCCTCGCCTCGCCCGCGCGGGCATGCCGACCCGCGCTGATTTCGAATAGGACCTGGAAGGTCCTAATAGACGCGGGGAATGTCATAGCCGATGCGCGCGCGTCAAGCCCCAAGCCGCATGGGCACGAGTTGACAGCAAAGGCAACGGCCCCTAAGTCCAATCCGTGAATCGTATTTACTCGATCGCAAGTGTGGTCGTGAGTCTCGGGGCTTTCGGCGCATGTGGCGCCGCTGCGGGCGACCCGCCCGGGGGCGACAGCGCCGTCGCGGTCGAGGTCGACGGCGCCGACAGCAAAGACCCCGAGGTCGTGCCGGCGGAGGTCGACGCGAGCGAGTCGGATGCGCGCGAGCCCGATACCCGTGAGGTCGATACGCTCGCGCCCGACACCGCGGACACACGCGAGCCCGACGTTGCGGTCGATGCAGTCGAGGTCGATGTCGGCCCGACCTGCGATCCCACGACCTGCATCGGTACGGTCTGCGCCCCGGCGAGCTGCATCGAAGGCGTCTGCACACCCACCAACGTCGACACCCCGATCATCTGTGACGACGGCAACGCCTGCACCCTCGACGACCACTGCGACGGTGCCGGCGCATGCGCTGGCACGGCGCGCGTGTGCGACGCCCCGCCACGCGTCGACCTAACGACCGCATGCGCGGGTGCGACCACGGTCGACGTGTTCCTCGGCGAGGGCTGCGGTGGCGCATGCGAGCCAACGACCGGCGAGTGCGTCTACACCGCGACCACGCTCGCGTGCCCGGATGATCAGACCAAGCTCGCGCACACGCGCGGCTGGCAGCTCGCCCTGCGCGATGGCCTATCGCGCCTGACCGAAGCCGACTTCGAAGTGCCGTTCGTCCCGATGACCTTCGACGCCGCCTGGTACGACGACCCGGAGGTCGTCTTCCGCATGTGGGTCGCATCCTACGGTTTACCGTCGAGCGCTGGCCTGCGTCAGCCAGCGCCGCTCTTCTTGCTGAATCACATCGAGCAGGCCGACGGCGTGCGCGGCGGCGCCTCCCAGGCCGACATCAACGGCATGGTCTTCTGGTACCGCTGGGACTACCCAGGCAACCCGCATCACGGTGAGCCGGCCGCCGCGCGGCGCGCGTTCGTGATGGCCGCGGTCGACCTCATCATGATCGATACGCAGCAAGACCCGGGGATGTTGCGAGCGCAGCAGCACTTCCTCTCGGGCACGATGAACTGGATGTCCGCCGCCTACCTGAGCGGGCACGAGCAGGTCGACGCATGCACCGCCGCGGCCTATCGCCTCGGCCTGCAGACGATGTTCGAGCGCCTCGAGGAGTGGGACACGAACAACGGCAACAACGACATGGCCCAGCCCGGCCACCTCGCGCTTTACGAGGCGGCGGCCGCGATGCCCGACAAGTCATGGCTCGCGCGCGCAGAGTCGGAGTCGCGCGAAATGTTCACCGACGCCGCGGACGGCGGCTACTGGCACGAGGCCGCCGGTTACTTCGACCACGGGGTAACGCTCGATACGAGCTACGAAGGCATCACGACCCACATGCTCAGCGCGGCCGCGCTGGCCATCCCGTGGCCGCATCTCAGCGATGCGATCGCGAAATACGCGCGCCTCAAGTCGCACATGGTGCTGCCCGAGCCGGACGGCGCGTCGTTCACGTCACCGACCCACTGGAACCCGGCGACCGCGGGCGGCGTCACGGACGACCAGTGGTGGAGCTACGGTCGCGAGGTCGCAACGGCGATGCTGAGCGACGAGGCGCTCTACCTGCTGGTCGGCGGCCGCAGCTACAACCTGGCGTACAATCCGCTCGACCTGACGGCGATGCGCGAGTTGATCATGGCTCGCTTGCCGGGTATCGACGCGACGCTGATGACAGCGCTCGACACCTACGCGCCGGCTCTGTGGGTGCCGCTGCACTGGTCGACCGGGCGCGCCGCCGCGGTCCTGAACTACCGGTACGGCTTCTACGCGCACCTGACCCAACTGGCAGCGGAAGGCTCGCCGCTCCTGAAGCCGCCGGTCATGCGCGGCGAGAACTACATCGAGAACTTCGGCGACGACTTCGTCATCGCGAACCTCGGCACCTACGCGGCGATTATTTACACCGGGCCTATCGCCGACGAGTGGGCCGTGGGGATGGCGGGCATGGGCGGCGGCGCCTTGTCCGCGTTCTGGACACCGACCGGCGGTAGCTTCCTGTTGGGCCTCACGCACGGCTCGCAGAACCCGCACCCGGACACCTGGGACGAGCTGCGCAGCTGGCCGACCGAGCACCTCTATGGTGTCACACCCGAAGGCGGCGCGTTCTCGACCGCGATGGTCCAGCACCCGGGTCGCACCGTCGCAACCGCCAGCGACAGCGCCAGCATCGACATCGACGGCGCCATCGGCCCCGAGGCGTGGTCGACCGCCGACGTGCTCACGACGAAGGCGACCTACACGCGCCACCTGGCACTCGACCCGACCGGCGTGCACGTGACCACCATGCTGTCGGCCGAAGGCGCGACGGTCTGCGAGCTGGTCGATGTCGTGCCGCTCTACCGGAAGGACAGCTACCAGACCGACCCGCTGGCGGTGCCGGTCACGACGTTCATCACGAAGTCCGGCGCGCGTGTCCCTGCCAGCAGCGACTGGACGCTGGCGGTCGCGGTCGAGGTCCAGCGCTTCACGGGCAAGGCCATCGTCACGCTCGACCGCGAGCGCCGCGTGCGCATGGCCGCGGCCGAGTGGACCAACGCCTACCAGACCTACACCCAGGCCTCGGTGCTGCACATCGATGCGCTCGGTGGCGATGCGTGCACGACGTTGCCCGCGTCAGTCGCCGTCGGCTGGACGATCGCTCCGCTGCCATAGGCATGGCCTAATACTTCAGCGCAACACAGGCGCGGAAGAACGACTTCAAGGCCCCTGATCTGATGTTCATTTTGGATGTGGCAACCCGCATCCGGAAGCGCTGGGTCGTCTGGGAGAGGAAGGCAAGAACCCCGACGTCATCATCGAGTTCCTGTCGGACACCGCCGCCGCCAACGACGGCAAGAAAAAGGACCTCTACGAACGCGCCCGCCGGATCCCCGAGCACTTCGTCTTCGACCCACTCACCGGCGAGCTAGCTACGCCGAAAGCTCGCCGCGCTGCTCACGCTCGGCGGTGTCTGCACGTTGGGCTTCGAGGTCCACGCGTTGGGCTTCTGCTTCGGCCCGCGTAGGTCTGCTCGCTGACGCCGAGGCCAACAGCGAGTCGGGTTGATGCGAGGTGGCCGCGTGCGTCAGGCGCTATCGCCTCGGATCCGCGGGCCCCGTTGCGCCAGCCGCTGAGCAACGAGCGGCCGGACGAACGGCGTGCCTCCGATCGCCGGGCGCAGCTGACGGTCCAGCGCGACTGGCAGGTGAGGCGGCATGGGATGACTCTCCGGAGGCAAACCTGCGCGAGCCAGGACTGACCGAACGAGGAACAGCGGGTGAAGGTCGTCACGCGCGACGACCCGATCCTGAGACAGCAGGTGGCGGTCGTCCCGCCAGAACACCAGGACTGCGACGGTGCGGGCGAGGGTCGTCACGCATGACGACCCGTTGCTGACGAGCGCGGGATCCGGTCGTCACGCGCGACGAACCCTACTTGCAGAGTGCATGTGCCCGTCGTCACGCGTGACGACCGCGACACGTAGAGCGCAGATCGCGGCTGCCACGCGTGACGACCGCGACCGGGTGCCTCAGGGGGTCGCGGGTCCGGCCGGTGGCTCGGGGGCGGGCTCGACGATGACGTCCTCGTCGTCGTCGGGCGCATCCGCGACCTTGGCGCCCCGCTCCTTCAGCTGCGGATACAGGCTGTCGATGAACACGTCGGAGAAGTGAGTGCGCAGACGCCCGTTCATCTGCGTGAACGCCTCGTGCACGTCATTGGTGGCGGCGCGCACCGCCGCGCGCAGGCCGGGACGCTGGCTCTCGACCTCGTCGGCCTCGCGCCGCAGGTACTGGTCCATCAGGCCGCCGGCCCGCGCCAGCCGGGCCGCCAGCACCTTGACGGTCGGGAACGTGCGCTCGGGCAGGATCGCCAGCAGCACCGCCGCGCCCTTGGCGAGCCCTGCGGTCGCCTCGCGCCCGGCCCGCAGTACGCGTGAGAGCACATAGCCACCCTGGATGGCCTTGATGCCACCTTCGATGTGGCGCGCGACCTCGTCCTTGGTGTTGCTGAGCGCGGTGTTGGTGTCGGTCTGCGCGTTGTCGCAGAGATAGTCGGCGACCCGCTGGTGCGCGCGAATCTCGACGAAGCCCGCATCCAGGAAGCTGCGATACGGCACATAGACCGCGCCGAGCTTCGCGATCAGCGGGTCGATGAGCACCTTCTCGCGGCCGAGCGCGGCAATCTGCTCGTCATTGAGGTGGGCGATATCCGGGATGGCAGCGATGGCGAGGTGGGCAGCGACGCTGGCCTGGACAGAGGATGCCCAGCGAAGCTGCTGACCGCCGGCGGCGGTGCGAAGGAGAAACTGCATTTTGGCCTCGAAATAATGAGGGTGGTTGCAGCCGCGTTACCCGCATCACGGCCAGTAAAATTCGCGAGCGAAGGCTACGGAGCGGCAGCCCGCGAATGCGATAGCCATGTTTTGAAACAGGTGGCGCGGGCGTGTCAACCCCACCACCGAAGCACGCTCGCGTCGTCCTCCCACGCACCGACCGCCGCACCACCACTACGACACCCATCAGGTTGCCAATCGCCGTCACGATGGGCTCGGGCGCGGTCTGCGCACCGGGCCCAGGTGCTTCGCCCAGGCGGCTCGCGACGAACATGACGTCGCATCGTCGATCGTGCCGCCGTGGTCGAGGTCGCTCGAGCGGCATCGCGACTGGCGCACCAAGAGCGCGGCCAGCGCATCAGCATCCGCGCGCGGGATCTCCGGCCTGAACAGCGGCGGCGTCAACGACACCCCGAGGCAGGCGGCGACGGTCGCGCGATCGTGCGCGTCGACGACGCCGTTGTTGTCGAGGTCGGCGTAGATGCGGCTTGATGGGCGGGCTGCAGTCCTGGCTCGCCGACCCGTCGGCGACGGCCGTGGCGGTCGCCGTGGGCTCGTTCAACGCCCTGGATTGAACGTCGGGCTCTGACGCTCGTTTGCCAGCAGCCGCACGGCGAGCGCGGCGGCGCCCCGCCTTTGGGCGACAAGATCGCTCCGGGCGAGGTCGGAGAGATCGCTTTCGATCGGATCGAAGACCGCCTGCTTGGCCTCGTGCTGCACGAGTTCAAGGCGATCATCCTGAAGACCTCCAATCCCTCAGGATCGCCTGTCATGGCGCCCCGACGGCAAGCTCGTCATGTCGCTGAAGCGGACCTGGAAGGGCGTCGTCTTCGAGCCCCTCGCTCTCATCGCCCACCTCGCGCCCTCGTCCCACGCCCTACATGCACCTACGGAGCTTCTACGGGACTTTCGCACCGCGACCGTCTGCGCGCTCATATCGTCCCGATTCCGCACGATCCCGCGAGCGCCGCCGCGTCAGTTGCGCTCAAACGGCCCAAGAGCATGCTGCCCTGGGCAGACCTCCTCATGTGAGTCTGGCGCATCGACGCCCTTCGCTGTCCCTCCTGCGGAGGCCGCATGGGCGTCCTATCAATGCAGCACCACACCCACGCTGTCTGAGCGGCTCGCCGCTCTTGGCGAGCGCCGCCGCGAAGACATTCTGGGCCTCGCCAATCTGCGAAGGCAGGCTCATGCCCGGCGGGTCGGCGACGGTGACACCCTCGGCGACCCAGAAGCCCTTGCCGCCCTCCTTGGGGACCAGCAGGCTCTGGATGCTGCCGGTCGGACCATAGTCGCCGGTCACGATCAGGAAGATGCCGTTGGCCGGGTAGGGCGGCGCGGGGTTGTCGGGACCACTATTGGCGAACGCCCAGAGCATCGCCTTCGCTGCCTCCTCGGTCTTCGGGCCGTCCGGCCGGTCGCCGTAAAGCTTGGTCACGAGCGCGAGCAGCGAGTCGTAGCTCTTGGCCTTCTTGGGCAGACGCCCAAACGACAGGAGCTTGCATGCTGCGCCGACCTCGGGCTCGGCAAGCTTCGCGACCTCGGGCTCGGCGGGCCTCGCGACCTCGGGCTTGGCGGCCTCGGGCTCGGGCTTGGCAGCCTCAGGCGCGGCGGGCTTGGCGGCCTCGGGCTCGGGCTTGGCAGCCTCAGGCGCGGCTGGCTTCGCCGGCTCGGGGGTGGTTGCGACAGGTGCCGCCGGCAGCTCGGCCTTCTTGCCGCACGCGCCGAGCGCGGGACCGACCGACACGAGCAGGGCGAACGAGAGGAAGTTCAGACGCAGGTTCATCGGGCTCTCGATGTCGTCCATCAAGGTTGGATACGGGTTGAGACGACTGGAGCGACATATCCACCCTTGCCCCACGAGCGCGTGTGTGGCGATGACGTCCTGACCATCGATGACCCGCACCGTGTCGCTCGTCATCTTCCGCGCGCAAGGTGGCGGCGAGCGCCGCGCCTACCTCGTGACGTGTACGCCATCTGCCACGTGAGCTTGGAACCTGCGACGACCGGATTCGAATAGCGCGCAGCGGTCCAAGCGCTCGCGGTGTGCACCCTGTCCGTTCGGCTCGGGAGGGTGCATGACTGTCAGGGAGTGGCTGGCGCTGTCGGGCGCGATGTTGCTGGTGATGGCGTTGATGTCTGCGTGGATTCAACGGTTGCCGGTCTCGACGGCGATCATCTATCTCGGGCTCGGGGTGGCGATAGGCCCGGTCGGCGTTGGCATCGTGCACATCAATCTGGTGGAAACCGCCCACTGGCTAGAGCCAATTACCGAGGTCGCGGTGCTCGTTTCGCTGTTCGTCGGTGGCTTGAAGATGCGCGTCTCGCCGCGCGATCCGCGCTGGTTCCCGGCGCTTATCCTGGCCGGTCCGGTGATGCTCGTGTCGATCGCCGGGGTGGCGGCGCTGGCGTGCGGCGTGCTGGGCATGGACCTGGCGCATGGGCTGCTGCTCGGGGCAGTCCTGGCGCCGACCGATCCGGTGCTGGCGGGCGCGGTGACCGTCAACGACGCGCGAGACCGTGACCGCGTGCGCTATGGGCTCTCGGGCGAGGCGGGGCTGAACGACGGGGCGGCCTTCCCGTTCGTCGTGCTCGCCCTCGGCTGGGCGGCGCATGGCGGCGCGGGTGCGTGGCTTGGCGAGTGGGCGCTGCTCGAGCTCGTGTGGGCGGTGCCGGCAGGGCTGGTGATCGGCTACCTGCTCGGGCGCGGGGTCGGGCGGCTGACGGTAAAGCTGCGCACGCGCGATCATAATGCGTCGGCGCCCAACGACTTCCTGGCGCTGGCGCTGATAGCGCTCACCTATGTGATCGCCGAAGCGGTCGGGAGCTGGGGCTTCCTGGCCGTGTTCGCTGCGGGCGTTGGGCTCCGGCACTTCGAGGTCGAGCTGGTCGCGCGGTCGCCGCACCCCGATCACAAGTCGGGGGTGCACCCGCCCGCCGAGGCGATGGTCGCCGCCACGGTCGAGGACCGCGAACTCGCGAGCCCGGCGGTCGCGACCGGGGTGCTGGTGGCCGAGAGCCTGAGCTTCGGCCACACCGTCGAGAAGCTGCTCGAGTTGCTGCTGGTGGCGCTCGTCGGCGTGGCGTTGGCGGCTCATTGGGACCCGCGCGGGGTGCTTGTCGCACTCGCGCTGTTCATCGTCATTCGTCCACTGGGCGCTCTTTTGCTGATCGCAACCCGCACGACCTGGCGGCAGCGTGCGCTGATGGCGTGGCTCGGCATTCGCGGCATCGGCAGCATCTATTACCTGACCTACGCGATGGGCCACGGCCTTGCCGGTGCCGCGGCGAGCGAGCTCAGCGGCCTGGTGCTCAGCGTGATAGCGACCAGCGTGGTGCTCCACGGCATCAGCGCCACGCCGCTGCTCACCATGTACAAGACGTCGTTCCGCAGAGGCGTCAGACACGCGAAGGGCACAACGACCCGATAGCCGCGGCGCCCGACCGCGCCCGACCAGCCGGCGCGCACAAAAATGGCCCAGAAGCTGTAGATCGGGGCATTAGGGAGGCGGTATTCCGCCGTGGCGTGTTTGCTCTCGCCGCGCCGAGGCTCCCCGCGAGTCATAACGATTCGCTTGGTGGACCTGTAGTGTCCCCAACCTGAACGTATTCTGCGAGAACAACGATGCCTGGGACCCATTTCCATAGCCGTATGTCGCCCTTTTAGTGGCGAATTTTAGTTGTGGCACGACGCTTGCGCAGGGTTGGGACAGCGGCCATGCGGTGGTCCGTGAAATGGATTGGGGGGCAACAGGTCCAACGGACGCGATAGTCGCGAGCTGAGTCTCGCGCAGCACTTGCGCTATCGCGAGAGGCATATCCCGTGACGAGAGCGCCAGAGTGGCGCCGGAGACCAGGGCGCGGCTATCGCGATCGCCACCGACGGCACGGCGTTCAGGTCCGGTCGAGCCTGGGTCGATCTGGCCTCGCGCCCCCTCGCAATGCGCCTCGCCACGGCGCGGCCCTCGGACGGGATGGTGGGCGAGCGATACGCAGCGGGCGCTCCGCTGGCCACGACCGAGTCGCCGGCCACCGTGGTGGCATCGAAGCGGCCGCGCGCGAAGTCGATGGCACTATCCTGTCGGAAGGTGCCGCCCAGCGGCGCTTGCATCGGCGTGGTCCAGCGTAGACGCAGGCCTGCGACCTCGGGGTCGGGCTGGCCGGTGACGCCGACCGGGGTGTAGTCCCAGTCGCCGGCGCGGTCCTGATACTCGACCGCTACCCCGTCGGGGGCGTCGGCCAAGCTGCCGGTGACGAACGCGAGGCCGTCGGGCAGCAGGTCTTCGAGCACGACGCCGTCGGCTGCGGCGCGGCCGAGGTTGTCGAAGCGCAGGGTGTAGTCGATGCGCTCGCCGAGGCCGATGGGGCCAGCACCTCCGGTAATGTCGGTCGCGAGCTTCACGACGATCGGGTCAGGCCGATAGACGGTCGTCACACACGCGGCGCGGTTGTTCAGGACCAGCTCTTCCTCGGGGTCGCCGGGGACCCAGTCGTTGCGATAGTCGGTCGCGACGGTCGCCTCGTGGCGGATCTCGCTCTGGCTCGCGGCGGAGTCAGCGACCGGGCCCTGCCAGCGAAGGACGACATGCTGGCCCGGGGCGAGGCCGACCTTGCGGTAGTAGGTGCGCGCGCTCGGGGTGGCGTCGCCGAGCAGGATCTCGTTACCGACGCCGACCGGGGTCCAGGGAATGAGGGCACGCAGCGGTTGGCCGCTCGGGTCGAGAGGCGTTGCGGGCTGACCACCCGCGTCGAGCAGCTCGGCGAAGAGGGCGTCGTACCTGGCGGTCGTGAGCGGCGAGGGCAGGCCACGCAGGCGCACGCCGTAGACGGGCTCGCTGCCCTGGTTCGTGACGACCACTTCGAAGGCGGAGACATCGCCGGGGCGCAGGCCGGGGTAACCGCCCGCGGGGCTGCAGGTCACCGCGACCGCCAGGTCGAGGCCCGGTGTGGCGATCGAGAGACAGGCGGAGTTGTCGTTGGAGTTGTCGTCGCGTGTGCCGAGGGTGAGGTCGACGCAGCTCGTCAGGACGGTGCCGGCCTGTGGCGGGATATCGGTGATGGGGTGGCGCAGCTCGAGGTCGACCGTCAGGTCGCGGCCTGCGGCGAGCCCGGGCAAGGTCGCGACGCGCACGGCGATCCAAGCCGCGCGACCGCCGAGCGAGGCGAGGTCACGGGTCCAGCCGGGAGGGTTCGGGGCGCTGGTGTCGAAGGCCGGAGGCGTCTCACCAAGAGGTGCGTCGGAGAAGAATATCTCTTCGCCGTTCTTGCCGGCGACGCCGAGCAAGCGCACGTCGGGCGTGCCGTCGGGCGCGGGGGTCGGGTCGTCCCAGAGGCGGTCGAAGAAGACGACGCCAAAGGCCGCCTGGCGCGAGTGATTGCCGTAGCTGAGGGTATAGCTGTAGCGCTCGCCAGGGCGGCCCGTCGCGGGGCCGGTCTTTTCGACCCACGGGTCGGGCAGCGGGGTGCGCAGCGTGACGCAGCCCTCGTTTGGCAATATCGGGTCTTCGCCGAGGCCGCCTGCGGGCATCGCGGCGCGAGCGCACGCGGTGAGCTGGGTTTCGGGTGGCACATTGGCAGCGACCCTGACCTTGATGGCGATCTGCACGTCGCCCGAGTCGCCCGGGAGCTGGCCCGCGGGACCTGGCGGCGCGATGAGCGCGTTGCCGGTGGTGGCCGACCAGACGAGGGAGCCATCGACGAGGACCGGGTCGGCCGCCGCACGCGGGGTCGTGCCCGAGAACGCGAAGCCGAGGGTGAGCACGCGGGCGCTGTTCGGGACGAGGGTGAGGCCGGCGGGCAGGGTCAAGCCAAGGCGCACGTCGTCGGCCGCGCGGGCGCCGGCGTTGGACACGAAGAACGCGAGGGTCAGCTCTTCGCCGGCGACCGGTGCGAGCTCGCTGGCGGCGATGCGGGCGAAGAGGTCGGGGTTCTGGACGAGCACGGCGCA
>Ga0105048_10009306_pt1 | contig 15648 bp, 12 predicted proteins | sample MAT05_FD_78382 | JGI IMG/M metagenome (GOLD analysis project Ga0105048, IMG submission 78382) | Freshwater microbial communities from Lake Fryxell liftoff mats and glacier meltwater in Antarctica - MAT-05 | ecosystem: Environmental > Aquatic > Freshwater > Ice > Liftoff microbial mat | place...
ATTACAACCCGTCGCAAGTCGCGGCGCTTTCATTCTTCGCAAGTAAGCGGAAAATGCTCAGCAGCCGCCGCGTGCCCAGGCGGTAAAGAACGCTTCGACGTCTTGGCCGTCAACACCGCCATCTAGGTTCACATCTGCGCTGGGCTCGGCCGCAGCCCACGCTAGAAAGAATGCTTCAACGTCGCTACCGTCCACGCCCCCATCGGCGTTAAAATCGGCCGGGCAGGGGTTTTGATTAAGATACGTCGAACGCACCCACTCCTTGGCCCGCTCCACTTCTTCGCTTGATGCGCCTTGATTGAAGACAATCCAGATCGGTTCGGAGGGCGCGATCGCGGCGGCTGTGCTGTACAACTGCATCTGAAGTAAGTAGATGCCAATATCAGCCGGAGCTAAGAGTTCGTACTCAAGGTGCCGGTGCCACTGTCCGTTGCTGCCAACGGCCAACGTAAATCCGTTGACCACCTGCTGGGACGGTGGCGACTCCCGGTACAAGGTGGCAAACGAAACGCTCATGGTGCTGGGTGAAACAGAGTTGAAGTCTGAGCCGCCCCAAACGCGCAGCGCATCGAGAAGATTGAAACCAGTTCGACTTCCTACGGGAAACGTGGCGGGAGAGCTATCAAATCCGGGATCAGATGTAAAGTTGGGGGCGACTTCCCCGAGCGTGGCATCAAAGACACGAACATCAGGGTCAAATGTCTGGTCGAGCCGGATCGCGCCGGTGACGATGCGACCACCATCAACGCTTACGAGAATGTCGCCTGCGTGCTGCGCTATCGCGGTGGAAGCGATCGTCCCGGCAAACAACAGAGTTTTCAGAATGTAATTCATATGTACTTTTTAAAGTGAACTGTGAAAATGTTAAGTCAAGACGCTACAACTTCTTGGTGCTGCGCTTTAGCCGCTGACAGAAAGCGTTATCGAGTGAGCTGCGCGACCTCGGGGTTGAACGCATTTCGATCGCGCGATGAATAGACCTGCCCGAAACGCAACGTTTCCGCGTGGCCGTCGGTAAAGCCCCAGTTTGCAACGCTAGCGGCAGCACGCTGCGGGCCGCCATATTTAGCGGTATCAATCTGAGTCGCGGCCACCGCCGGGGCGCGGTCGCCTCCACCCCACCCCTCGACGTGCGTGTGATCGCTCACGGCGAAGTCACCCGTCTGCGTCATGAGCAAAAACTGCACCGTCAAAGACGGGCGCTGGAGCTTAGCGAGCCGATCAAAGGGTTCTTCCGACGAGAGCCCGGGGTTGTAAGTCCTCGATAGATAGTTATTCATTCCGTAACTCGAGGCTCTTGCGACTCCGTTGATGGTTTCCCCTTGACCCCCTCTCTCTACAGGCCAGAAGCTACTTCTGTCTCCTGGGCTCTGCAACGAAATTGGACCGCCGTAGAACTCGCTCAGCGACCGCGTCCAGGAGAGAGACGCATCGCCAATGCCTCCGTGCGCTAGCCCAACATCGATGAGTAACCCCTTGAACTGGTCCGAATATAACTGTTGAGCCATCTGCAGACTTCGTAGATTTGCCAAGCACTTCACCCGGTGCGCCATTCGACGCGCAGAGCCTAAGGTGGGCAGCAAAACTCCTATGAGCAACGCGATGATCGCAATTACGATGAGTAACTCGATGAGCGTGAACCCTCGCCGGCGATGCTGGCGGGGGGAGAGTGGGAAATCCATGTCCAACTCCAATCTGGTTTTACTTACACCAAGACTGACCGCCGCCGGTTCACATCGCGCGAGGCGCGTTGGACCGGGGGGAAGACTCAATCTGTTGGGTTGATGATGACTAGCGCGCGCGTGCGGTGAGTAGCTTCGATGGACTCACGAGGCTTTGGGAGTTGACCCTTCACCAATCGCTTCTGAGCCCCGACTTACCACCGGCACGACTGTAAGTTATATTGGTTAGCAATAGAAGGCGGCCCACCGCATGCTGGCGGGGGGACCGGTCGTCAGCACAGCCCATCGCCGCGAGAGTGCAATCACGCTATGAACTGCGTCGGCTGAGAGGACCGACGCGCGAGCAAAGCAGATGTGGCTGCCGCCACTAGTCCAAAGGCTCGCCGACCGCAGCAACTCGATGTCGATGCAGATCCGGCAGCGATGCTTACGTTCGTGCGATTCAGAGTGGTCCTCACTCGGAACCGAATCAAGCGATCGTTGCGCCTGAAGCGAGGAAGCGGCTTCATCGCCGTGGCCCTGATCACTCTGGTCCTGATCATTATCGTCGTGATCACTATGGTTATGGTGCCCATGGTGTTGACATCCGCCACGGTCGAGAGCGGCGGCGCGGCCACCTTTGGTGTAATAGAGCTGCTCGCGATCGTCACAGCCAGCCGTAAAAAGAGAGTTTTCGACGGAATCCACGCATCCCGCGATCTCGTGAAGCAGCGGAAGCAGGGCCGATGATGCCAGCATCATGACAGCAAGCACCCCGGCAAGCCAGGATGAACCGCGAAGGTGATATTGAGATTGCATTCTCAACACCTATTTGTAGGCCGCGCGAGTGGGGTTGTCAACCCGCTCGCAACGCAGCCTCATCTGGAAGGATGACCGAGCCCACAGATCATCTGAAAACGTGAGGCTTCTTAGGCGCACTCTTTTAGGGGAGGCCTGAAGTAGTCAGGATTGGGGCGGACGTTCCGGTGTGGGCGGTGAGTCGAGATTCAGGCAGAACGGCGGCCGACGCGGCCTGACGTTTCAGCGGGTGCAGGGGCGGTCACGAGCTTGGTCGCGAGTCGCTTCAACGGTGTAAAAGACGCTTGGCCGGGGGCCGAGGAAGTACTTGTAAGCGGTTGGGCCTGCAACGCGGGTTGCTTAGAGACCAGAGCACCTACATTCGGCTTCGCGGCACTAGTGCGAAGATCATTAGTTTTAAGCCCGCTTGTAGCGGAGGCGGCGGTGCTGGAGGAGGAACCCGTTAACTGGGCGGGCACTGGTGAACTTCGGGTGAAGGCCGTAACACCGGTTGCTGCGTTTGCAGCAGGCACTGAGTGCGGACTCACAAGCCCCGCAGCGATAACGATGCGTGCGAGCTCAACACGATTATTCACACCAAGTTTTTCGCCCAGTGCCACGCGGTGCCATTCGACGGTTTTGACGCTGCGGTCCAGGCGCTTGGCGATGTCGGCGGTTGATAGCCCCAGCCCGATGTGCCGCAAAATTTCGATCTCGCGAGCTGTCAGCTTTGCAAGCGCACCGTGATCCTGGTGAACTGCCTGGCGTGTTGCGACGGTGGCAGAAACGGTGCCCGGCGAAGTCCGCAGAACCAGCAGCACACAAGCAACGCCATCAAGTGTCAGACCCAAAGGCCGATAGACCGCGCTGATTAGTCGCCCGCGGACCATACCCTCCAAACAAATACTTTGAGCTGTTTGCAATGCTTCGCCTGCGATCGCGGCTCGCTCTGCCCCAAGGCCCGAAGGTAATATTTCTACCAGGTTACGTCCTATGAGCACGCTGTTTGAAGTTAACCAAGGCCCAACCTGTGGCTCGTTAGCAGATAAAAGTAGCGATGCGGCAAGAGAGTTATTGGCGAGTACTCGCCCATCGGAAGCGAGAAGCATCACCCCTTGTCCTACATCTTCGCACAGCGCATCCCACAACACCCGGAGATCGGAGTTGTCCTGGAGCGCTCCATCTAATATCTGCGACTCTCGTGAGGAGCGTGAGGAGCGAGCTTCGTTCAGACCAACATCGTCTGAGTTGAAACGGGAAACGTCAGACCTTGAGCTTACAACCATAGTGTGATCCGGGCTGGAGAGTTAACTAAATGGCCGCATCTATAACCTGGGCCGGCAGTCGAGCCCATGGATTCGGTGGCTGTAGGACAACTAGATGCGAAATGGATCCGTTCGTAAAAAAGGTTCCCACGGCGGTACGATCACCGACCGCCTCTCGCTGGAGCAACGCCACCCGTCTGGATAGGAAAAGCAGTGGACAAAAACCGAACTTACTCCAAAAATAACACCGATGGGGGACCACCGCTCAAGAGCGGTTTGGACGAAGAGAGCCGCCGCGTTGATGTTCCGGGGAAGGGAAATAAAGCGCAGGATTGGTCTCCGGGCGTCCAGCAGCGGGAAGTGCGGGATTTTCTTGAAGGGCCGCGAGCACGACTCAGCGAGTTCCTGCGCGCGTGCCGGATCTTCGGGGAGTTCATCCGAGGGTTTCGCGCGCTGCACTTTGTGGGTCCGTGCGTCACTGTGTTTGGTTCGGCGCGGTTTCCACCGGGCCACCAGTATTATGAGTTAGCAAGAAGCGTGGGTGGGATGCTTGCGGGGCTGGGGGTGACGACCATGACGGGCGGCGGGCCGGGCGTGATGGAGGGCGCGAACCGGGGCGCGAAGGAGGCGGGGGGTAAGTCAATCGGATGCAACATAGTGCTGCCGATGGAGCAGCAGCCCAATCCTTATGTTGATAAGTTTGTGGAGTTTCGTTACTTTTTCATCCGCAAGGTAATGCTGGTAAAGTACAGCGTCGCGTTTGTGGTGCTGCCCGGCGGGTTTGGCACGCTTGACGAACTATTTGAGGCGTTGACGCTGGTGCAGACACGCAAGATCGCGATGTTTCCGATTGTTCTCATGGGGGTTGACTACTGGACGCCGCTGCTTACGTTCGTCCGTGAAACACTTGCCAAGGGCGGGACTATTGACGTGGCAGACTTATCTTTATTGACCGTGACCGACGATCTGGAGGAGGCGGCCCGGGCCGTTTCGCTGGGGCTGAGTGTTTACGAGAAGAGCGGTGCAACCAGGCCGATCAAGGCTCTAGGGGAAAAGGGGGTGTAATCACCTCCACTCAAGAAGTGGCGCGAAGCTTGCTGGGTCTCTAGTCTCGAAGCTTGATGTGCCTCCAGTTCAGACTCGTTTTTGACACCATACCCTGTTCAGCAATGGCTTCACCGGCATCACCCCACCCCGCCTCCACCAACCCCATGCCAGCCGAAAAGCCGCGCGTGCTCACCGGTGATACACCTACAGGCCGCCTGCACCTGGGCCACTGGGTGGGTAGTGTGGAGCGGCGGGTTTCGATGCAGGCTGATTACGATTGCTACTTTCTGCTTGCCAACATGCATGCGTACACCACGCGCTACGACAAGACCGCGGACATCCGGCAGGACACTATCGAGATCGTGAAAGACTGGCTCGCGGCGGGTATCGACCCAGAACAATCGACCATCGTGCTCCAGACCGAGGTGCCGGCCATCGCAGAGTTAACTTGGTATTTCGCGATGCTGCTGAGCTTCCGCGATGTGATGGGAAATCCCACGCTCGTACACGAGTTGCGAACCAAAGGGCTTGAAGATAAATATTCCTTTGGCTTTCCGATGTACACCGTCGGACAATGCGCCGACATCCTCGCCTTCCGACCAGTTTATATCCCCGTCGGGGAAGATCAGGAACCGCACATAGAGATGTGCCGCAAAGTTGCCCGCAAGTTTAATCAGTTATACTGCAACGTAAGCGATCGAACCCCGGACCAGGAGTACGAGAAGGCCGGGGGCCTGTTTCCGATCCCCAAAGCTCTGCTCGGCCGGATCGCGCGGTTGCCGGGCGTGGGCGATGGCACTCAGAAGATGAGTAAGAGCCTGAACAACGCTATTTATCTCTCCGACACTTCGAAGGATGTGCAGAAGAAGCTCAATAAGATTACGACCGGGCGGCAGAGCGCAACCGAGCCGGGCGACGCCACCAACGTTTTGTTTAAGTTCGTAGAAGCGTTCATCCCCGACCTCGCTCGGGTTGCGGAACTCAAAGATCGCTACACCCGCGGCGACAACATGGGGGATGGCCACATCAAGCAGGAGCTCGCGGAACAAATTAATATGCTTCTTGAACCGATGCGTCAACGTCGCGCGGAGTTTGAAACCCCCAGCGGCGACGAGGCGATCATCGCTATCATCCGCGCGGGAACCAAGCGGGCGAACCTGATAGCCGAAGAGACATTATATTTAGCCAAGCGGGCGATGCACATGGACTTTGGCCCGCGAACGCTTCGCTAAGCTCCGCACGCACTCACCACCCCCACCCCCCACCGCTCTTTACATCGTCCTCGCGTCCCCCACCCTAACGCATTCTCGTTCGCCTCATTTGGCAGTGCAACTTCATGATCCGTTCTGCACCGATTTCCCTTGCTGCCAACTACCCCTTCACCGCTACGCTCTGCGCAGCCTCGCTTCTGGTCGCGCTGGGCGGCCTGATGCAAGTTGGTAATGACCCTTTTGTGCTGGACAGTCGGGCATTTTGGGCTCAGCCTTGGCGGATGCTCACCACCATTCTGCCTCACGGCAGCCCTGCTCATCTTATATTTAACTTATTCTGGACGTGGACGCTGGGCGTCGCCGTCGAGCATCTCTTCGGCAAACAACTCTGGGTGCTGGTGGTGGTGCTGAGCAGCATAGCTTCGTCCACCGCTCAGTTCGCGTTCTCTGGCTCGCCCATCGGCCTGTCGGGTGCTGTGTACGGGCTTTTTGCGTTCATTTGGGTCTTCTCGATACGTTCGCCCCGCCATCGCGGCTTAATCGATAATCTTACGGTGAAAGTCTTCATTGCTTGGTTCTTCATCTGCATTGTTTTAGGACACTTTAAACTGATGAACATCGCGAACATCGCGCACGGCGTGGGAGCCCTCATGGGTGCGCTGGTCGCGATGAGCATAACCGCCAAACACCCAAAACTTAACTTGGCCGCAGCGGGTGCATCCGCAGTGCTCGCGGCCTCCATTCTACTAGCAAGTGTCGGCCGAGCGATCGTAAATCCGGGTGCAATCGCGCAGGACCACAGCACTGCCGGAATAAAAAAGTTTGCCAACGCGGACTACGACGGCGCGACCGCCGAGTTCCGTCGCGCCTTGGTGCTGCAACCCGCCGATTTTGGCGCCCATGTTGGCATCGTCTCCTCACTGGCAGCGGGTGGAGATTGGCCACAAGCCGCGGCCGCCCTGGAAGCGTGGTCGCTCACCATCCCCGAGTCGGACGCAAAGACATCGGAAGTTTGGTTGGAGTACGCCGCGGCCGTTGGATTCGGCGCGAGCGCGGTTGACCATCCCGATATTGGCCTGCGTTTAGGAGAAGCCATGGTCGCCAAGGCCCCCGAGAACGCCAATGGATGGCGACTCATCGGTGAATCGTTCGAGCGTCTGAAGAACTACGCGTCAGCGGCCCTCGCTTACGAAAAAGCCGCAGCACTTTTGCCCAGCGACGCTTCGATTGTTGAGGCGCTCGAACGAGTAAAAACAATTACTCCGCCAGAAGTTAACTAACTTCCAGAAATCAACTAACCCGCGCCGGGCTCTAACGCTGAGTTATACCGTGAAGAGTCCGATTACTTATTCTAGACACAACCGGCCTCAACCTGTCAGTCCTGCTCAACATGGGCCCGATCGCTCTTTCCCACGACCGGGCACTTTTTGCAGGCACGATTTGGATATTCAAGCCGTGGGCGATGCCCGACCACTAAGCGTCAGCAACTTAACATCCCCCCGCCACCCACTGCACGAAGAAAGCATCAACATCGGTGCCATCAACTCCCCCATCCCCGTTGGCGTCCGCTGCTTCGCTTCCCGTTTGCCAGACTGCAAAGAACGCATCGACATCGTCCCCGTCTACTCCGCCATCGAGGTTAAAGTCGGCGAAACAACGCGGACTAAACGTAAGTAGCAGGCGTGGACGCAGCTCAAGGAATGGACTCTCACGCGTATCGAATCGCCGCGCGCTTCGTGAACCAGCGCCCGGCGATAGCACCATCCATCCGAAGTTTATTGCGGGCTGATCCAACCATAACTGAGCATCGGCGACCATACCGCTGGTTGATTGCCAGGTGTAAACTCCGGCGAAATCAACCAGGGTCTCACCGCTCGCGGCCGACTGATAATCCCCACCCGGCGCGTTCCAGCGCGAATCCGGGTAGAATCGGTGGACCCAGGTAGCATCGCCTGTCAAAGAGTTGATGCCTTGTCCTCCCGGATCGCCCGAATCTGAAGCACCTTCTCCCCAGTCACCCAGGGCGCGGTGTATGTAGACCGGGTATTCACCCCCGACGGAGCGAGATACGCTGAGCACGAGCATCGCCGACATAATTTCAGACCCGGCGGGGACCGCCGAGGCAACATCAAAGTAAAAGAGAGCCCTGCGTTCGCCAAAGTGTAAAGTCCGCCCCGAAAATGCGTGAATGCCCGCTCCGTTGGCGAGGTCGCCATCGATCTGTTCAAAGAGTGTCGCATCTCGCGAAGCGATCACTTCAACTTGGCCAGCCCTGGCCCAAACAGCCATCGCGACTCCCGCCAGAACTATGTATCGATGTAACATTAAGATGCTCCAGTAAAAAACTCTCTCTCGCCTGGGTCGCGCACCGTACTTAACTTCTACTCTCGGGTTGATCGCGGGAACAGGGCTTCACGGCCCGAGTATATGCGAGGCCTCTTTGTCTATTGGCAACGGTATCGCGCTCGCTGACGCCTTCCGCGGCGGAAGGACAACTTATAAGCAACCCCCCGCGCTCCAGACGCCGAAGAAAGCTTCGATGTCCGAGCCGTCGATCCCGCCGCTCTGATCTACATCAGCGCACCCTTCGCTCGTGGACCATTCGGTAAAAAAGGCCTCGACATCGCTGCCGTCTACGCCGCCATCGCCGTTATAATCGGCAGCGCATCCGCACGTGGGGGCTATTGGCGTAAGAATGAAGAACCCCGCGCAGTCGATGAAGCTGCTTTCGTTTATGAGAAATATCGTGCCGGTTATGGCATCAAACGCCGCGGCTTCAAGCTGCAGTTGATTACCGCACGCTCCACCCTGATCGAGAAACGAAACGCCGCCAATGATTGCATTGTTGGTGAGCGGCTCCGTCCCCACCACGTTGCCCGCGAGGTCGATAGCCTGCAACCCTGGGTTGTTATCATCGAGCGTCACGAGCATTACCCCACCCGGGCGGCGAATGGAAGCGGGAACAGTCTCAACGTCGGCGAGGTAAGTCATCCCCTTGGGCGAGCCGGGCACGGCGAGTGGATTCAGCGCGGTAAGACCCGGGATGGGCGTGCTGGCAACGACTGCCCCGCCCGTAGTGAACGACACAAGACGAAAGCCATCCTCGTTGATCGTGTAGATCAGATTGTCGGTAGGGCAGAAAGCCAGATCATCGAAACTATCGTTGGCAGTACCGCCGCTGAAGTCACCGAGATTCTGCGCAAGGCCACCAGGCGGGAATGTATAACCCTTCACTCCGTTGACTTCGCTATCGCCGATCAGCAGATTTCCGCCAGCGGCCAGGCCATCGTTGCTGGAGTTAACTGTAACTCCACAGGGGCTAAGATCAAAGCCTCCGAACTCCGGGTCCTGCGGATCATTCACCAAGACGGTACGAACGTAGCGCAGGCCGGTGGCGTCTCCGCCGCTGTCGCGAACGATCTCCACCTCCACCACCCAGTTTTTGAGCGACAGCTGTGAATCCCCAGCGTCGCTCGAGAGGAGCAGACGGTCATTGCCTAGCCAGTGCGCACCCTCGCACTCCAGAAGCAGTAATGAGAAATTAGGGTCCAATGGGTCGGGCCAGCCAACATCTTGCGCGTAATCAAACCGCTGCACCTGGTACTCCTGGCCAAAGAGTGTGATGCTCCCCACGTCCTCCGCCGCGGCGATGCCCGCAAACGTAATCCCCAGGAGCACTCCCGCAGCGCGAACCAACCCACTTGCTTTGATCGTTCTCATCGCTTTCAATCTCCTCTTGCGCCCGCAGTCGTGAGGCTTTGTACACACACACAGCCAGACCCGACGCGGAACTTTCTATAAGTTTACCTGATGTAACCATGTATGACATAAGAGATCATAATGTTACATCCATTTCCCCAATCTGGACCCCAGCCCCTCCCCCGCATCCGCGGTGGTGCCACCACCCGCGGCATTTTTAAACGCTATCACAGCCTCCACCACTGCCGCCCCTAGAAGGGCACTCCCTGGGCATGGGTGAGTGATCCGCCAAAGACCTTGTTGTCAAGCTCCGGCGTGAGCCACGCCCGCCAAGAATCCTTCTGCCCCACTGCTCCGTAGAAGCGACCGTCGCGTATGGAATCCGCGAAAGCCGAGACGTGCCCATCGGCAAAACCAATGTTACAATATAACGCTGCGTGGCCAGAATCGCCGGTATTGGTCACCTTGCTGGACTTACCATGCGCGGGGCCGAGATTCTCCCAATCCTGCCGCCCCCATACCGAAGTGCCGCCCTGGCCGCGAGCGATGCCGCTCGGCCCATCCGTCTGGTTCTTGGCGCACGTAAACGTTTCACCCTCGATGGTGACGGTGGCCGAAACCTGGGCGTTCCCATCGGCGAAGAGTGCAACCATGCTCGGTGTCGCCCGATTGCCAACAAATCGCTCGTTGAGCGGCCCGACTACATCGCTTACATTGTCCCAGTTGCCGCTTCCGGCGCCGGGGCGGTCGCGGCGCATGTCGGTGTAGGCCATGTACCACGTCTGACAGTAGTTACTGTTATATCCCTCACGCACGTACTGGGCCACATCGGCTGTTGAGTAGGCGAAGATACCTGTGGTGTCTTGCCAGGCCTCGCTGATGCGGCCAGGGCTTGAAGGGCACAGAAACTTGCCGGGCACCACCAGGCCAGCGCGAATGTAATCTGCAATCCACGAGCGTTCGTGCATCGGTGCCCAGTTCATCCCTGTGCGATTCTCAAAGGGGCCGCTGCAGTAGAACCCCTTCTCGGTATTGGCGTAAGCCTGGGCCGCGATTGTAAGTTGGCGGATATTACTCGCGCACTTGGTCTGGCGTGCCGCGTCGCGTGCTGCACCCAGCGATGGCAGCAGGACGCCAATAAGCACGGCGATAATGGCAATCACTACTAAAAGCTCGATCAACGTAAACGCTCGTGGACCCACCAACGCCCGGCGAATGGGCCGCGTACGAGCTTCGCACGGGCGGGAATCTTCGGGCGAGGAGGCACATGACTTATAATCGAGATTCATCGTGGCTTCTCCCTCCCCAGGTCCAGCTCACTGCCCGCGCCGTACGAAGGTCCAAACAAGATGCCGCTCTCAGGCTCGGGGCGGGGCTTGCCATTGATGGCTTCCTCGATCTCATGCCAAGGCACAATCTTGAAGTTCTGATTGCCCTCGAGCGAGGCCCCATCCTGGGCAATAAATACGCCGTATGGAAGTTCTGCACTGAGAGGCATCGAGAATACTTCGATCCCATCTGTATATTCCGCCCCGCCTAGTAGCCCCGGAACCACCGCAAACAAGCCCTGCACGGCGTAAGGAGCTTCAGCCCGGCAAACTACGAAGGTCTGATTCCCCTGCGACGAAGCAATCAACCAGCGCTCACCGGTGCGATGGCCATTGCCCCACAAGTTGATGAGGGCCAATCCTTCAACGTCCGCTTTCAGGTGCTCGCCCACAGGCAGAACTAACTTTCGTTCCAGAAGATCGCTTGAAAGGTCGATCGCCCACACCCCGCGGGCTTCTTCCCCGACAAACAATACATTATTATCCTCATCGGCGACCATCCCCTCCACCTGGCTCTCCAGCGTAATCGTGCGGACGAGAGCACCCGTCATGATGCCCCCCGCCTCGCCGATACGCCACTCTTCAATCCGCCCGGATTTGTCGCCCACAAAGACGTGGACACTGCGGTCACTGCGCTGCATCATGCACAGCCCATAGGGCTCGGCAAGGCCGGTGCGGATCGGCGAGCCAGCCAGCTCTCGTAACCGCCCACCCTCCGGGCGACGTTCAACCGCAAAAAGGCTGATGCCTCTTTCATCACGATGAGACGCGGCGACCAGATCCAGCAACTCGCCCCGCCCATCTGCCCACTTGCCGATATTCACCCGCGTTCGCACATCCACATTGTTTAGTCGCCCCACGCTTAAAAACTGCACCTCCGTGCCGCTCAGCGTGCAGACTTGCAGCCCTTTACGCTTGTTTGTGCCGAGAATTAGGCTGCGCGACGGGTCTAATGCGTCGTACCAAAGTGCTGGGTCGTCCGCAGCGTCGCCAGAAGTTTCCACCGGCGTAGTCTCGGCGATAGCCACCAAGCGATGCACATAGCGGCCGCCAACCGACTCCGGAGCCAGTGGCACTTCCCGCTTGGCGCACCCGCCAATCATCACGAGCAGCCACCCGCCAACAACCCCTGTGACACAAAGTTGAACTCGAAGTTTCAAAGCCCACCCGAGCCGTCAAGGCCCGGGCGAGGATAACTACTTTGCAATACCGTGCGATTACTTACGGCTGCGGCGGCGGCCCGCGAAGGCCAACCCCAGCAATGCGAGCGATGCTGGCGAAGGCACGCTGACGACATGGATCGAAAGTGCGGCCTCATCCGCAAGATAAATCTTGTCATTCAACTCGTCGATGGCCACGGCTTCGATCTCGGAGAACGAAACACCCACAGGCAGAAGGCTCTGCACGCTTCCCAGCGCGTTGCCCTGGGTGTCAAAGATACCCAACCGATTGGTTTCCTTACCCACCACCACCACTGCTTGAGTGGTGAGTGCGCTGAAGCCGAACACACGCTGCACCCACGCGCTGCTTACTACGGTGATGCCCTTGGCCCCTTCAAACGTTGGGGTGCTGGTGCCGGTTGCAACCAATGCATTATTGAACCAGCCGATGCTGCCATCCACATCGAGCAGGAGGCCAAACTGGTTGCGCTCGCCAACCCAGGCCACATCATCCGACTCGGGGAGTGCGGTGATGCCGCTGAGTGGCTTGGGCGAGCCACCGTCATCAAAGTTAATCACTGCGCCGGTCGCGTTGCTGCCGCGGCTGTCAACGCTCACGAACTTCAGGCCGCCGGGCCCGAATGAGCCATAGCCAGCACCGGAGGTATTGACCGTAAGGCCCTCGCCACCCCAGCGGCTGCCGCCGTTATTACCCATGGTTACAAAGGTTGAGGCCGTAAGGTCGCCGGTTGCGCCGGGGATGTACGAAACCAAGCGACCGTTGCCCGCGCTTGAACCTTCATCAGCGCTGGCGTAAAGCGTGCCGTTATAAAACGTCAACGATTCGGGGTCAAACCCGGTGGTGCCCGCATCGCTCAGCGTGCGCCACTGCGTGACGGGGTAGGACGTGCCGTACAGGTTAATAGTGCCTGTGCCGCTTACGACCGCTGCCCCTGCCGCGCCTGCCGCGAGAACCAGCGCAACCACTGTTGTAATCTTCGTGCTCTTCATCTCTTATCTCTCCTCTAGAAATCTTCGCCCCCAAGATCTTCTTGGCGGCCTAACCCAACGCCGCGACGAACAAAGGCCGCAAAGCGCTCACCCAAGATCTAATCTAGCTACAAGGGTACAAGATCAAAACAACAAGACTATTAAGAAAGCGCGAAGATCCGGTGTGATTGAGCGCAAACCCCCGGCGGAGAAGCTAGCTTTCAAACGGCGGCAGCGGCTCGAGCGCGACCAGTCCACAACAACGGCTGTTAACGCGGGCACAGCAACAGCACGGCGCGTACTGTTTAAAAAGATCGTTGCACTGACTTTCATGGGGTGGCACCGTAATAAAATGACCCCGGCGCCAGCCAGCGGCGTTGAAAGTAACAAACGAAATATAACTTTTTTATTTTAGTCGCGATGCAAGAGCCAAAGAGAAACTCGGAACAACTACCTTCAACTTAATAGATGATCTGAAGCCGGAGGCAGAGCGCGAACTCGCCGTCATCGCGGCTGCCGAGGGTGCCGTAGTTCGTGGTGCCAACGAGGGCACCCGGGGGAGGTACGGGCATCGGCATCGGCGATTGCAAAAGTTGACCGCCACGCTGGGCGGGAAGCGCCAAAACCTTTTAAACTCTGCATCCCAGCGAATCATCGCCTCCCAGGAAACTATGGGGCTGTTTCTTCTCTTTGGTCGCCAGCGCGCATATAATCGAAGCGAGGTCGGGGAGAAAGTTCAATCACTTTGTCAAAAAACTTACAATCGTTCGAGCCTCTGGAAGGCCGTTGTCTGCTGTCCGCTGATCTCACCGTGTCAATCGTTTCACCGCCCCCAGGTGGTGTCCTCTCGGGAAATGCCGAGACGACTGCACTCGTCACGATCCGCAATGCAGGTCCCTCCGACGTGCGAGACCGTTTCGGGGTGAATCTCTTTGTGTCCACCGACGCAACATTTGATTCAAACGACACTCTTGTTGGTTCGAAGCGGCGTTCCGGATCAGAAGGTGGCGAATCGGAAACCAAAGACATTAAGTTCCGCCTTCCGAACTCGTTGGCTCCAGGCGAATATACGCTTTTTGCGCAGGTTGATTCAGACGGCGTGATCGCGGAGTCGGATGAAACTAACAACGTATCGGCGGGGGTCGCCGTGACGGTCGGTGCGGGCGGCGGCGGGGGCGGCGGTGGTGGCAATGCCGATCTCGTTATCACGATCACCGCCCCGGTGGGTGGATCAACGCTTACGCTCGGGCGCGAGCATCTCGTGGTCGTATCGGCCCGGAATCAAGGAGGAGCGACCGTGCCAGCGAGGGCGGGGATAAACCTTTACGCTTCGACGGATGCATTGCTCAACACCTCGAACGATACGTTACTCGTAAGCCGTTCGCTCTCCTCCATGTCTGCGGGCGAGACCGAAATCGAGGATCTTAAGTTTACTCTTCCGGCCGGGCTGGGGGCGGGCAATTTCTTCTTGATCGCAGTGATCGATCCCGCCGCGGCGGTCAATGAATCGGTCGAGACTAACAACATATCTACTCCGGTCGGGGTAACGTTCACAGGGTCGTCGGCGGCGGGCTCGCGCCCAGACCTTTCGGTCTCGGTGTCACTCGGCGATGGTGATGATTCGCTCTCGCGTTCGGGCGAAGGTGAGGTCTTCGTGACCGTATTTAACTCAGGAGCGACGGCCACAGGCGGCCGGGTTGGGGTTTCGGTGTACGCATCAAGCGATTCAACATATGACCCGGCGGGAGACCTGCTGCTGGGGTCACGCTTGCTCTCACCTCTGAAGGCGGGGGAGACCGAGACAAAGGATATCGAGTTTGTAGTGCCAGCCGGTCTGGCCGAGGGCGAGTACACCATCTACGCCGTCGTCGATCGCGCGGGCTTGATTACCGAATCCGACGAATCGAACAACACCTCGGGCGGGGTGGTTGCGACCGTTCACACGGCCAGGCTCGACCTCGCCGGTTCGCTCACACGAGTTACGTTGGATGATTCGATCGTCGCGGGCACTCGCACCCGGGGCCTTGTGAAACTCGACTTCTCGAATATCGGCGATGACCTCTTTGTCCGCGGTCAGAAGGCAGACATCCGAGCCTACCTGCGCCCTGACGGCGCGGTCAATGCTTCCACAGACATTGCCATCAGCCGCGACAAACAGCAATCGCTCTCCAGGCTCTCAAACGACCGTCCGAAGAATGTCGCTCTTCCCGTGGAAGTTCCGACCACAATCGCGGCGGGTAATTACCGGCTTGTTGTCAAGCTCGATTCCAACAACGAAGTCGCAGAGTCCAACGAACTAAACAACGAGATCTTCGCTCCGGGCAACTTCGTGATCTCGGCTCCCTTTGTTGATCTCGCGATTTCAGGTTCGTTCTCGCAGAGATCTTCGTCGTCGGGGACCACGATCCGCGGCACGTACGCCCTCAACAACTTCGGGAACGTGTCGGCTCGCGGCACCACTTCGGTAGAATTCTTGCTGGTGAGCGGCG
>Ga0105048_10009310_pt1 | contig 15645 bp, 14 predicted proteins | sample MAT05_FD_78382 | JGI IMG/M metagenome (GOLD analysis project Ga0105048, IMG submission 78382) | Freshwater microbial communities from Lake Fryxell liftoff mats and glacier meltwater in Antarctica - MAT-05 | ecosystem: Environmental > Aquatic > Freshwater > Ice > Liftoff microbial mat | place...
CCCCGCGGAGTGGTGCGCGACAACGGCGGTCATGCAGTCGCGTTGGCGTGGTCGATGAAGAACGTTTACGACGTGAAGCCCGGCGAGGCGTGGTGGGCGGCCTCCGACATTGGTTGGGTCGTCGGCCACTCCTACATCGTCTACGCGCCGCTCATCGTCGGCGCGACGACCGTGCTGTTCGAAGGAAAGCCGGTGGGCACTCCCGATGCGGGTGCCTTCTGGCGCGTGATCGACGAGCACAAGGTGGTCGGCCTCTTCACGGCGCCGACGGCGATCCGGGCCATCAAGCGCGATGACCCGAACGCCACCCACCTGGAGCGCTACGACATCACAACGCTGCGCACGCTCTTCGTTGCGGGCGAGCGACTCGATCCCGACACCTACGCGTGGGCTGGTGAGCACCTCGGCGTTCCCGTCGTCGACAACTGGTGGCAGACCGAGACCGGCTGGCCAATCTGTGCCAATCCCCGTGGGTTGGACGCCCTGCCGTTGAAGCCAGGTTCTCCCTCGGTGCCCATGCCGGGATACGACGTGCGCGTAGTCGATGAGAACGGGCTCGACGTCGAGCCGGGCACCGATGGATCCATCGTGATCAGGCTTCCGTTACCTCCCGGCAACCTGCCCTCGCTGTGGGAAGACGATGAACGATTCGTCCGCGACTACCTGGCGCGCTTTCCCGGCGCGTATCTGACCGGCGATGGCGGCCACCTCGACGAGGACGGCTACCTCTTCGTGATGGGGCGCACCGACGACGTCATCAACGTCGCTGGGCACCGGCTGTCGACCGGCTCGATGGAGGAGGTGCTCGCGGGCCATCCCGACGTCGCCGAGTGCGCCGTGATCGGCGTCGCCGACCAGCTCAAGGGTCAGATTCCGCGAGGGCTAGTCGTCCTCAAGTCGGGTGTGGATCGCGACCCGGAGGAACTGGCGCGCGAACTCGTCCAACTGATCCGCGACGAGATCGGAGCCCTGGCCAGCCTCAAGCAGGTCGATGTCGTCGCAGCGCTGCCGAAGACCCGATCGGGCAAGATCCTGCGCGGAACCATGCGCAGCATCGCCGACGGACGGGAGGCCAAGCCGCCGTCGACGATCGAGGATCCCGGCGTGCTCGATACGTTGCGACCCGTGCTGGAGAACCGACCGCACAACTAGGACGCGGTGATGGCCGTGCTGTTCGTCCTCTTCTTGATCCCCTTCATCATCTCGATCGTCGTTCAGTACGACCTCGCACGAAGCTTTGGCTTCGGGGGGGCTACACGGTCGGCCGGGTGCTGCTGTCCGAGCGCCGAGGCGCCGCCTTATCTTGACTGATTCCAGATTAGGGTCCAGGATGGGGGCATGCCCCCGACGTCGGATGCCGAGCAGCTGCTGCGCGGCGCTGACCTGCGCGTGACGCGTCCTCGCCTCGCCGTGCTGACCGCGGTGTATGCGCACCCGCACGCCGACACCGACTCGATCATCGGTGCGGTGCGCGGCGAACTCGGCGAGGTCTCCACGCAAGCTGTCTACGACGTCTTGCGCGCGCTGACTGCTGCGGGCCTGGTGAGGCGAATCGAGCCGGCGGGCTCGGTGCCCCGCTACGAGTCGCGCGTCGGCGACAACCACCACCACGTCGTGTGCCGATCGTGCGGCGTCATTGCCGACGTCGATTGCTCCGTCGACGACACCCCCTGTTTGACCGCATCGAACGACCACGGCTTCTCGATCGACGAAGCCGAAGTCGTTTATTGGGGAATGTGCCCCGCCTGCTCAACCACTCGCAGTTCCTAACCCGCCCCACTGAACCACCAGGTCCCGGAAGGATTCCCGTGTCTGAAAACCATGATGCAGTCGTCGGAGACATGAACGAGGAGAGCCCGGGCACGTGCCCCGTCGTGCACTCGCCCGGCGGCACGAGCAACCGCGACTGGTGGCCCGACCAGCTCGACGTCGGCGTGCTTCACGCCAACTCCGACAAGTCCGACCCGATGGGCGCAGAGTTCGACTACGCCGCTGCCTTCTCGACCTTGGACCTTGCAGCCGTAAAGCATGACCTCGGCGAGCTCATGACCACTTCGCAGGAGTGGTGGCCTGCTGACTACGGCCACTACGGCCCGCTCTTCATCCGCATGGCCTGGCACAGCGCCGGCACGTACCGCGTCAGCGATGGTCGTGGAGGCGCGGGCGCAGGTCAGCAGCGCTTCGCCCCCCTCAACAGTTGGCCGGACAACGGCAACCTCGACAAGGCACGGCGTTTGCTGTGGCCGGTCAAGCAGAAGTACGGCAACAAGCTTTCCTGGGCCGACCTGATGGTGCTGGCAGGCAACTGCGCGCTGGAGTCGATGGGGCTGGAGACCTTCGGCTTCGCGGGCGGTCGTGCCGACGTCTGGGAGCCCGAAGCCGTGAACTGGGGTGCAGAGGCCGAGTGGCTCGGCGATGCTCGCTACACCGGCGACCGTGAACTCCAGGACCCGCTGGGCGCGGTGCAGATGGGTCTCATCTACGTCAACCCCGAAGGCCCCAACGGTGAGCCGAGCGCGCTTGCCTCGGCGAGGGACATTCGCGAGACGTTCGCCCGCATGGCGATGAACGATGAAGAGACAGTGGCGCTGATCGCTGGCGGACACACCTTCGGTAAGACCCACGGTGCTGCCGACCCGAACGAGCACATCGACCGCGAGCCCGAAGGTGCGTCGATGGCGCAGATGGGTCTGGGCTGGAAGAACAGCTTCGGCCCCGGCAACGCCGATGCCACCATCACCAGCGGCCTCGAAGGAACGTGGACGCCCACTCCGACGACGTGGGACAACAGCTACTTCGACACGCTCTTCAAGTACGACTGGGATCTGGTCAAGAGCCCTGCGGGCGCCTACCAGTGGATCCCGACCGACCCGGCTGCGGCCACTACCGTCGCCGACGCTCACGACCCCACCAAGACGCACCCGCCGGTCATGCTCACCACCGACCTCGCCATGCGCATGGACCCGGCCTACGCAGTGATCTCGAAGCGGTTCCATGAGAACCCGGCCGAGTTCGCTGACGCCTTCGCTCGCGCGTGGTTCAAGTTGACCCACCGCGACATGGGACCCATCGCCCGGTATCTCGGTCCGGAAGTTCCCTCCGAAGAGCTCATCTGGCAGGACCCCGTTCCTGCCGCGACGCACGAACTAATCGGCGACATCGATGTTGCTTCCCTCAAGGAGAAGATCCTTGCTTCCGGGCTCACCGTCACGCAGTTGGTCTCGACCGCATGGGCCTCGGCTTCGACGTTCCGCGGCACCGACAAGCGTGGTGGAGCCAACGGGGCACGCATCCGCCTGGCACCGCAGAACGGCTGGGACGCGAACGACCCCGCTGAGCTGGCGTCGGTGCTTCGCACCCTTGAGGGCATCCAGCAAGAGTTCGTTGCAACGGGCAAGCAGGTCTCGCTCGCCGATCTCATCGTGCTCAGCGGCGCGGCCGGCATCGAGAAGGCCGCGAAGAATGCCAGCGTCAGCGTCACGGTTCCCTTCACGCCGGGACGCACTGACGCCTCGCAGGAGCAGACGGACGTCGAGTCGTTCGCCGTCCTCGAGCCCGCCTCTGACGGCTTCCGCAACTACGTCGGCAAGGCCGGCGACAGGGCCGCTGAGTTCCTGCTTGTTGACCAGGCGAACCTGCTCACGCTGACCGCCCCGGAAATGACAGTTCTCGTCGGCGGACTGCGCGTTCTGAACGCGAACGCCAAGCGCTCGCAGTTCGGAGTTCTCACCACGCAGCCCGAAACGCTGACGAACGACTTCTTCGTCAACCTGCTCGATATCGACACCACATGGTCGGCGACATCGGAAGCCGAAGACACCTTCGAGGGTCGCGACCGCACGACCGGCGAACTGAAGTGGACCGGCACCCGTGCCGACCTGGTCTTCGGCTCGCACTCGGTACTGCGTGCAGTGGCCGAGGTGTACGCCAGCGATGACGCCAAGCAGAAGTTCATGACGGACTTCGTCGCGGCGTGGTCCAAGGTGATGGACCTTGATCGGTTCGACGTCGCCTGATCGTTTCGGATCTACCCCTGCGAGGCACGGTGCGAGCGCTGTTGGTGCTCACACCGTGCCTCGCACGTTTCGGCATCTAACGACGGGGAATCCAGGTGCTCACCGATTCGCGGTACGTGCGGTACTCCTCACCGAACGAATCCTCCAGAAATCGATCTTCCGCTGGGCCGAGGAGGATCTGCCACAGGACGATCCCCAGGACAGGAATCACCAACGCCGTCCACGACCCGAAGATCAAAGCGATGCCGAGGACCTGAGCAACGCCGCTGACCGCCATCGGATTGCGCACCCACCGATACGGTCCGGCCACGACCAGATGTCGTGCGGCATTGAAAGGCAGGGGGGTCCCCGCGCCGTCGGTGACCATGACCCAGGCCGCCCAAAGGCCGGCGGCGCTTGCAACAAGCAGAACAGCCGTCCCCACGATGACAGTGAGCAGATTGCTCCATGACGAGAGGCCCAGGCGTTCACCCACGACGGGGCGACGGCCCGATCACCGTCAGAAGGGCTCGCGATCTAGCACGACCCGACTCCAAGACCAGAGCCTTGGATCTGACCTGCGGCTGTCTTGGTACACCGCAATGGGTTCTCGCTTTCGCGACTGCTTCGACGAAGGTCTCACGGTCGGTGCCGGCTACGCGGGGTCCGGCTGGCACGATGCAGTGGTGGCGACCGACGACTCGACGTCCCTTAAGCGTCGGCTTGGCCTTGCGGGGGCAACCGCCATCGGTGTCGGTGCAATGCTGGGAACCGGTGTCTTCGCGGCCTGGACACCCGCATTGCGCCTTGCCGGACCCCTCTTGCTCCTCTCGCTCGTTGTGGCGGCAGTGGTCGCGGCACTCAACGCGTGGTCCACGGCATCGTTAGCGCGTCTGCATCCCGAGGCCGGCGGTGTCTACGTCTACGGCCGTGCCCGTCTCGGCCGCTCCTTCGGCGTCGTGGCCGGTTGGGCCTTCGTCATCGGCAAGGTGGCGTCCGCTGGTGCAGCAGCTCTCACCATCGGCGCCTACATCTCGCCATCGCATGCGCGCATCATCGGGCTCGTCGCAGTTGTCCTGGTACTGCTCCTGGACCTGTGGGGCGTCACACGTACCGCTGCGGTATCAGCGATCCTGTCGGTTGCCGTGATCGCTGTGCTGGCTTCACTTGTCGGTGGTGTCGTGGGCGCCGATACCGCTCTACCAAGTTCGGCGACCGGGGTTCAGCCAGGTGTTGCAGGCGTCCTCGGCGGTGCGGCGTTGCTCTTCGTGGCCTTCGCCGGATACGCACGAATCGCCACACTCGGCGAGGAAGTCAGAGAGCCGGCCACCACACTGCCGCGCGCGATTGCCCTCTCCTTCACCGTGGTGCTGGTCGTGTACTTCGCGATCGGTGCCTGCGTCATCGCAGTCCTGGGGCAGCTACCCCTGAACGTCCTTTCGCCCGCCCCGTTGGAACAGATCGCATCAATAGTCCAAGGTCCGGGTTTGTCTGCTGCCGTCCGGGTCGCGGCAGTTCTGGCAGCTGGGGGCGCTCTGCTCTCCCTGCTTGCTGGCGTCGGAAGGACGCTCTTCGCGATGGGACGAGCAGGGGATGCGCCGGAGAAACTCAGCGCAGTGTCTCGGCACGGCGTACCCCATCGTGCACAGCTCCTCGCCGCCGTGGGCGCGGCCGCAGTCGTGCTCGCCGGAGGAATCGCCGGAGCGCTGGCTCTGTCGGCCGCCTCGATCCTTGCGTACTACGGCATTGCACATCTTGCCGCGCTTCGACTTGATGCTGACGAGCGAAGGCCGCCCAGAGTCGTGCCGGTTGCGGGCTTGATCGGTTGCATCGCGTTGACGGTGTCGCTTGTCGTTGTGGTTGGGCAACTGAACTGAGCCGATCGCATGGGTACCAGCGAACCGCAGTGGACCTGCACCCGTGCCGAGGGCCAAGGTCATGGACCTCGATTACTGCGGAGGCCATCCGAGCACGAAGGTTGCCGCAAGCCGTGCCCACGGGCTGCGTCGAGCCACCAGCAACGCGGCGATTCACGATGCACCAAAGATCAGCACGAGATCGGTGAGCCGGAGCGAGTCAAAGCCACGAGGATCGCCCAGAATCTCGAATCGGTCACGGAAATGGACCCGGACTTCCAGGAGCACCAACCAAGCGACCCATGCCACTGGCCAGACGACGAAGTAGCCACTGGTCAGAATCCGAGTGTCCACGCGCCAAGACTGGACCGCGCCAGCGGACGATCCGTCGAGTACCAAATACGTTGAGCGGCCAACGATGGCAACGATCAGCGGCAACCACGAAAAACGTAGCGTGCGCCCGAAGGGATTCGAACCCCTAACCTTCTGATCCGTAGTCAGATGCTCTATCCGTTGAGCTACGGGCGCATGGCCGAATGGGCCTCGCAGATCATACAAGCGCGGGCTCAACCCGCATTCGCCGGGCAAGTCGCACGACAGATTCGCGCGGCGGAGGCGGAGGGAACCGTCGGACGCACCCGCGCCCTCCTCCCAAATCCCAGAGCCCACAAATGAACGAACCCTCGGCAGAAGCCGAGGGCTCGTTCATGGCGGAGGCGGAGGGATTTGAACCCTCGATGGGCGGTAAAACCCAAACCGCATTAGCAGTGCGGCGCCATAGACCGGACTAGGCGACGCCTCCCCACGGCTGTCCGGGATCACCGTCCGACCGCTGGGGAAGGTTACCCGAGCCGGGGCAAGGCTCAGCCCTCGGCCGGAGCGAGTGCAGCGCCCACACGAGTAGGCCATCGGTATGGTCTGCGCGTGAACGCCACCGGAGCCGGAAGCGGCAAGACCCCGGGTGCCAGCAGCGCGCGCAAGCTCATCGCCACGCTGCTCAGCTTCACCGCAGATCGCCCAACACCCAGCATTGCCGATCTCGCAGCGGCCGTTGGCGTCCCGGGATCGACGATGTACCGCTACGTCGCGCTGCTCCGCGAAACCGGTTTGGTAGAAGCCATTGGCGATGGCCGCTACCGATTGACCGATGCCGTCGTTGGCCTTAACGCCGCGGCCGATGCGGGGCGAACCACCCTCATTGAGGTGGCCCACCCTTACCTGCTCACACTCCGGGACTCCCTCGACGAAACCGTGCTCCTGGCCCGACGCGGGGGCGACCACGCCTACTGCGTGGCGCGTGAAGAGTCCTCGCACCCGGTGCGCCTTCAGTTCGCCGTTGGTCAGGCCATGCCCTTGCACTCGGGATCAGTGGCCCGCACGTTGCTCGCCGCGATGCCGGCCTCAGAGCGCTCCGACTACGTTGCTTCCCACCTCGATGAGGTCCAAGCAGACCGCGCCGCGTTGCTCACGCCAGCCGCCCTGGACGCCGTTCGCGCAGCGGGATGGACGCAGTCCTACGAAGAGGTCGACACCGGCATCTGGGGCTGCGCGTCCGAGATAACAGTTGACGGCCGCGTGGTTGCTGCGCTCGGAACGGCCGGTCCGATCCACCGCCTCGACGCAGGTCGTCGCGAAGACGTCATCACCCGCGTTCGCGAAACGGCCCTCGCGATCGGTGAAGCGCTCGGCAAGTCCTGATTCCCCAGGCAGCGAGCTTCACCACCGCCGCTAAGCAGTCAGTTCTGCCAGTTCACTCTTGACGCGGGCGATTGCGTCGTGCGCCGAGGTGAGCATCGAGGTCTGACGCAGGTAGACCTTCTGCGCCTCGACGTCGTCCTGCAACGCACGCAGCATCTCGTTGCGAGCCTGGCGTGCCGACTCGTCCTTCTCCTGCATGTCTTTGAAGTTCTTCTTCGTGTTGGCCTGTACGTACGCGTGGCATACCTCGCTGCGCACCACACCATGGATCTGCGCAGCTTTCTGCGCATCCGCACCATCGAACTCGACGGCAGCGATGACGTCGGCCGCCGACCATGCATCGTGGACCCCGCTGTTCATGCCGAAACCGCCGAGCGGGTTGTTCATGTGCGCTGAATCGCCAGCCAGCAGGATGCGGTTAATCGCAAAGTTGTCGGCCACGCGCTGGTTCACACGGTAGAGCGAGTGCGCAAGCAACGGGAAGTCAACATGCGGGTGACCGACGTCGGCCAGCACTCCGTTGAGCCGCTCCTGGATGCGTTCGTTAGAGACGGCCACGTCGTCATCTTCATCGGAGCCGACGGCCATCAGACAACGCCAATGATCGGGCGTCTTCAGCAGCACCATCCACTCGTTCGGATCGGTGATGTAGGCCACCTCGGCGAGGTCGGTCATCACGTCACGGAACTCGAATGTTGTCGACATGACCAGGAAGCGCTCAGCGAACGTCTCACCCGGGAACTCGAATCCGAACGATCGCCGAACCATCGAGTTCGCACCATCGCACCCGATGAGCCAGTCGCACTCCACGCGGGTGCCGTCATCGAGAATCGCGACGGCGTAGTCACCGTGATCCTCCGCGCTGGCCACGCGACTGCCGAACACCAGATGCGCGTTCGGCAACTTGTCCAGGTGCGGGCGCACGATGCGGGTGAACTTCGACTGCTCGAGCTGAAGCCGGTAGGGGTACTTCGTCTCGTCCTTCAGCAACGTGAGGTCTAGCTGAGCGATGACACCGCCCTTGCGGTCGCGCTGCTGGAACAACGGCACCTTGAGCCCCTGAGCGAGCATCTCGTCGATGATGCCCAACTGTTCGCAGAGTTCCAGGGTGGGAATGTGGAAGGTCGAGGCCTTCGAGTCGACCGAGAGGTCAGCACCCTCCTCGAACACCGTGACGTCGAGGCCGGCCTGCGCCAACTTCAGCGCCGCCACCATCCCGACGGGTCCGGCACCGGCGATCACGACCTTCTTGCGCTCGGCCATCGATTCACTCCTTCTCACAATATGAGAGATATACTCTTGTAATGTGGGAGAATAGCAGCGCTCTGCCACCAGGTCGAGGGAACCAAGGTCCCGTCCGCATCGACTCGTCCGCCGTCCTCGCGGGGGTCGTCGCGAGGCCGAGGGCCCTCGGCTGGGTGCGCCTATTGAAGAGGTGAACTCGTCGCCGTGGCCGCTACCAGCGAGGAGAAGAGGAGCCACCGGCCCTCTCGCAGCACAAGAACCTGACGCTCCCGACGCGCCTCCCCCGAGGTGTCGGTGAGTCGGGCATCGACGACGGCGGCACCGGTCTGGGCGTCGAAGCGCAGCGAGGCCGGATCGAAGACGACAGCCTTGAGGCTCCCCAGCGAATTCAGTGCAGCGGTCTCAGAACCTGGAGGCAGATCAGCGATGGCCGCGAGCACCCGCGCATCCTGACCGCTGGAGAGTTCGGCGGCCAATACCTCCAACTCGACCGACGTGGGGCCCGCCGTCGCGCGGGCGCCCGAGGCTGGAGGCAGACCGGACTGACCAGAGGGACCGCTCGAAATCAGTACCGCCGCCAGGGTGGCGATCAGGCCGAACACCGTGACCATCGCCACGATCGTGATCCCGCGCCGACTCATCATCGCCAGACTCCCTGCGTCACCACTGCGAGGGCTCCGGCCAGTCGCCCACAACCTCGCACAGCTCAACGTCCCAATCGCCGACGCCTTCCTGCGGCCAGGTGTAGCGAAGTAGCAGCCCACCGGCATCGAGGTAGACGGTCGCGTCGGAGTCGTAGGAACCCCCGCGATAGTCCACCACGCTGCAACTGCGCTCGATGCCGTCGACCGCGCACATGCCTGGCTCGACGGACGCGGCGAAGCGATCGCCCAGCAGCGGAGTGAGGAACCGTTCGACCGCCTTCGGATCACGAATGTCGGGCACGAGCACAGGGAGGGGAGTCGGTGAGACCTCGACGAGCTTGGCCAGCGACCGACCGGAGAACACCCGCATCAAGGGGAAGAAAGACGGTGCCTGCACGCCTGCGGCCGCAATGGCCTGCGTGACCTCCGGGCCGCCCTCGGTGATCCATGTCGCCACGACAGATCCATCGAGCGCCACCTCGTAAGCCGCACGCACCGAGGAAGCCATGCCTTCAAGTTCGCTGGTCCACATCAGCACACAGTTCGTCGTGCCGTCGGTGAGGTAGGAGGCCTCGACGTCCAAACGCGTGCCCGGAGCGGAACGGAAACCGGTGATCAGCAAGCCTCCCGTCTGCGGCTCGATCGCGAATCGCTCCTCAACGGGGATCTCGACACCGTCGAGCGTGTACCGGTAACGGCCGGTCGTCGGTTGCGTCGTCACCCGGCCATCATGGCGCGGGCACGGAGCCAGCGACCGAAGCGCCCCCCGATGCGCCGTCGGCCAGCGCGAACAGGACCACTTCTCCCCATCGGGTGAGCGAGGAGTCGGGAAGGTAGTGATCGATGACGCTCTGCTTGGCCTGAGTCCCTAGCGCTGCCCGAAGCGCAGCATCACCCAATACCTCCGACACCAGCCCCCCGAAGGCGGCCAAGTCGGTCGGATCCTTCAACAGCAGACCATTGACCCGATCGGTGATCTGATCATTGATCCCGCCGACACCTGACGCGACAACGGCGCGACCCTTGTAGAGCGCTTCGGTGACGGTGAGACCGAAGCCTTCTTCCAGGCTCTTCTGCACCACCACTGTGGCGTGCCGTTGCAGCGCGTTCACAATGGCCGCGTTCTCGTCCGCATCCACCATCGGCAGGCACACGAGCTGCACACGGCTGCGGGCTGCATGCGGAAGCGCAGACCACTCGCGCCACACCGCGTCCAGAATCTCGGATGCCTCAGGGTCATCAGCCACGCTCGTCACCACGGGCCCGGCCAGCACCAAGTGGGCATCGCTGCCGTCCAGAATGTGATCCACGAACGCGTGCATCACTCCAGCCATGTCCTTGAGGGGATCCCACCGCGACACCTGCACGACCAGCGGCGCATCGGCGTCCGGCGGCGGACCGGTACGGATGACGTCGGCGTAGTGCAGGATCCGACCCGGAGCACCGTCGGATCGCACGAAGGGAACAACCTCTGGTGCTTCTCCACCGATGATTCCCACGTGACGGAGTGCATCAAGCCCCACAGCTGGATCCATCGCCTGGTTCTTCGGCGAGACCGGATCAATCGCTGGCGGAATGACGCGCAATTGGTCCCGAGGGATCCAACTGGGCGCGTAGGCCGCGCGTGAGAACACGAATGCCGCCACTGTGTCCTGCAGGAACGGGCGCAGAAACTCCCATGCCTCCACCGACCATTCGTTGGCCCGGTCGGTTCCGATGTGGCATCGCCAGATCGCATGCATCCCCCACTCGCTCATGAGCGGGAGCAACGCTGCAGGTTGCGGATCGTGCACCACAATCACGTCACCCGGAACCACGACGGCCTTCAGCTCTTGGGCATTGGCCTCCGCGACCTCGGCGAGTTTGGCTGCCTCTGCCGGGCCCAGCGGTCCACCATCGCCAACCCGGCCATGCAACCGGTGATGCAGGCGCTTGGTTATGCGAAAGAACTCCGGATCGCCCTCGACGACGAACCATCGGGCGTCAATGCCGGCGCCGCGTGTGTAGGGGAGCAGCACGCGCAGCATCTCGGCTACGCCGCCCCCCACCTCGGCCGAATTCACATTGACGATGCACCGACCCGACAAGGCATCGCGCAGATCGACCGCCGACCGGTCGACCAACGCATCCAACCGAGCCACAGGCACGATGCCGTCCAGCATGCGAGGCGACAACGCCGGCAGTAGTACTTCTCGCACCCGTGACCTCCATGAGCCATCCAGTCAGTAATCGGCGATCACGCAGGACGGCCTCGCTTCCATACTCCTCGATCTGAACCATTCCGCGGAGGGCAATGGTGGATGTCGTCGCCGAATCAACGTTGGTTGCCTGATCTCGCCCGTACGCACGCGCTTGTCGAAGTGGCCTGTGCCGCCGCTCTAGTCGCGCAGCTCGCGATGGACCGATGTCGTGAAGTCGAAGCGGCCACTGCCAACAGGGGACGCCACAACACGTCAGCACCTAGTCTCAGTCGCGTTCTGCTCGAACGAACGAAGTGGAGTTCGCACATGCCGTCTTGGGCCGTCGGTCTGGTTGATGCGATGGAGCGACGCTTCGATCTCTCTGAGCAGGTCGGCATCCTGGCTGGCTCCACGAGCATCGGTCAATCGTTCAACCGTGGCCTGATGCCACGCAGCACCACCGACCAGGCCATCATCACGGGCGTCTCGGCCACGGTGAACTACGCCCTGACGACTTTCGCGCACTCCGTCGCCCAAGGGGTTGCCCGCAAGGTGGTGGGCGGCGAGCCTCGAACAGCAGGCGAGCGGACAGCCGAACGCTCCTTGATCCTCGCTGCCGACTTGGGAGCCATGGCTATCGGTGTCGCAGCCCAGCGCCTCTTCGAACAGAGGACGAGCGAGCCCATCGGGCGCGCTTGGGTGCGAACCTCGGGCTGGCGTTTCGCCGTCAGCGGTCTGGCGGGCGCGATCATCCTCAGCACCGAGGCGGTTCTTGATCGGCTCGACCCGACCGAAGACGTGCGCTGGGCCAGGCGCATTCCCATCGCCCTTCCCGTCGGCATGGGACTCGCGGCTCTGCAGTACCACCTCGCGCGTCGCGCCATGGTCGATGAGGGAGTCGCGCGCGACGCGCAAGATATGCCCGTCGAAACCGATACCGGTGTCGCTGTGGGCCGCGCGATCCTCACAAGCTCCGCGGTGTCGGCGGGCTTGTTCGCTATCGCTACCGGTGAACGGATGCTGGCCAACGGTGTCGGTTACGGCGTCCGTCGAGTGGCACCGTCAGCAGCCATCGTGGCTAAGCCGTCAGGACACCTCGTGAGCCTTGGGCTCATCGCCACGGGCGGCTTTCTGGCGCTGCAAGAGGTGATGAAGCGCGCTGAACACACCGGCGACGCCGTCGAGGAGGCGTACTCATCGGCGCCCACCTCGGAGTTTGTCAGCGGCGGACCGAACAGCGGTGTGTCGTGGAACGACATCGGCCGCGAGGGCCGACGGTTCACCCGGATGTCACTCACACCGGACGAAATTCAAGCGGTGATGCAGGAGCCCGCCCTCGCCGAGCCGATTCGCGTGTTCGTCGGCCTCGAGTCGGCACCCACGACCAATCAGCGGGCCGACTTTGCAATGACCGAGCTCGAGCGGCTCGGCGCCTTCGAACGCAGCCTCATCGTGTTCGCCTCGCCCACCGGCACCGGCTACCTGAACTACGTGATGGCCGAAGCGATTGAGTACCTCACTCGTGGCGACTGCGCCATCGTCGCGATGCAGTATTCGCTTCGGCCCTCCCCTCTCTCGCTGAACCGCGTCAACATCGGTATCGAACAGAACTCCGAATTCCTTCACGCGCTCAAGTGGCGTCTTGAATCGATTCCGGCCGACAAGCGTCCGCGGTTGGTGATCTTCGGCGAGAGCCTGGGCGCGCAAACGTCCGAAGATGTCTTCAAGGACGAAGGCGTGGCCGGCTTCCACCGCACCGGGATCGCTCGCGGGCTCTTCCTCGGCACGCCCTACTCAACGAGGTGGCGTCAGCGTTGGCTCGCCGAGCCGGAGCGCTGGGACCCCGACGGCGAGGCGGTTGAGGTGAACTCCTACGAGGACTACCTCGCCCTACCCGATGAGGTGCGTTCGCGTTCCCGGTACTTCCTACTCACCCACTACAACGACCCGATGCCGAAGTTCTGGTTCCCCTTGGCCGTGCAGGCACCTTCGTGGATGGGGCCGACGGACACCCGCGAGCCTGGGGTGCCGCGCGAGTCGCACTGGCGCCCGTACACCTCCTTCCTCATCACGTTCATCGACGTGAAGAACGCGATGCACGTGATCCCCGGGCAGTTCGTGGCCGAGGGGCACGACTATCGCAAGGACCTCGCGCAGATGGTCTCGCTGGCCTACAACCTGCCGCTGGACGGTGCCCGCATGGAGCGCATGGAACTGGCCCTGCGGGAACGCGAGTTCAAGTGGGCGCAGAAGCGTGTTCTGCTCTCGCAAGTGGCCGAAGCCGAAGCCAAGCTGCGCGACCAGCTCGAGAAGTGGGGTGTCCCAGCCGACCAGGTTCCCGTCATCGCCGCCTCCCCCGTCGACCAGGGCTTCGACCCGTACAAGGCGGCCGGCGCCGAGGTCTGACGCGCGTCACACGACGCAGGCGCCACCCCCTCCAGACCCGCTTCACCCCGACGTGCTGGTGTCGGACGGGGAGTTCCGGCAGGCTGGGCCCATGAGCGCAACGTTGAACGTCGTCGGCCTCGTGGTGGCCGACATGCCCGCGTCCCTGGCCTTCTACCGCCGCTTCGGCTGGGACATTCCCGCCGCAGCCGACACCGAACAGCATGTCGAGTTCACTCTTCCCAGCGGACTCAGGATCGCCTGGGACACCGAGACCGTCGTGAACTCCTTCGACGCCGGGTGGAAGCGCCCGGTCGGCGGACCACGGATGTCGCTGGCCTTCGAATGCGACTCGCCCGCTGCTGTTGATGCGCTGTACACAGAACTCGTCGCCGGCGGTGCCCATGCACACAAGGAGCCGTGGAACGCGGTGTGGCGTCAGCGCTACTCGATCGTTCACGACCCCGACGGCAATTCGGTCGACATGTTCTGCGAGCTCTAGCTAGACGCGAACGCGCACTTCAGACCACCCCGTTCACCTGGCCGGTTTCGGCGATCGTCTGGCGAGGCGAACCCGCGCATCTGCCCTAGCCTCATGCGACTCGTCCGCGCCCGTCCCAGACAAGAGGTCTCCCCATGCGCTACTTCGTCCTCGGCGCCGGCCTCGCCGGTCGCGAGCTCGCCACGACCCTGCGCGCCCAAGGCCACGAGGTGGTCGGCAGCACCACGACGCCGGCCAAGGTCGAGGGACTGCTCGAGGTGTTCGACGACGTGCGCGTGCTCAAGGGCGCCGACACCGAATTGATTCGCGATGCGATTGCGGGGGTCGACGGCGTTGTGATCTCAGCCGGACCCCCAGCGGTGTTCGACGAGGAAACGCGTGAGCGCGTCTACCACGCAGCGCTGGTGGAGACGGCCGAGTCGATCGTGGCGGCCGTACGCGAATCGGGCATGACGGGTCCGGTCGTCGCGATGTCGTCGATCTCGGTCTATGGCAGCGCGCAGAACGATCGCGATCGCATCGAGGAGGACGGCCCCCTGGCGGCCCAGACGCTGGCGAGCCCGCGCAACTTCCAGAAGATGGAACAGATCTACCTCAAGGGTCTGCCCGATCAGGCCTGCATCTTTCGTTGCGTCGAAATCTACGGGGAAGGCGACGCACCGATGGAGGATCAGTTGCGGATGGTGCACGAGAAACTGGGCGGCAAGCTGCCTTTCGCCGCCGATGCGCTGCTGTACCGCACCGAGGTGAAGGAGGTCACGCATGCGTTGGCCCACGCCCTCGAGCACCGCATGACCGGACTCTTCAATCTCGCGGGCGCCCAGTTGCCGCCCACGATCAAAGAGCGCTGTGACCCGGTCGCTGAGGCAAATGGGTGGCCGCCCTTCACCTACCTCGGTGAGCTTGAGAACCCCACCAAGCCGCTCTCGGTCGAGCGCCTCACTGCAGCAGGGTTCGCCTTCGCCGGCCACTGATCTGCACGGCACCATCCCCAGTCCGAGATCCCGTCACCCTCGTGGCTCCCCCGCGACACAATGCCTTCATGGACGTGAACGAGACTCTTCTTCCTGGCGTGGGTATCCGCTACGAGTTCGTGACGGCGACGGGCGACCGGATGGGCTTGGTTACCCATCGGGACGG
>Ga0105048_10009312_pt1 | contig 15644 bp, 7 predicted proteins | sample MAT05_FD_78382 | JGI IMG/M metagenome (GOLD analysis project Ga0105048, IMG submission 78382) | Freshwater microbial communities from Lake Fryxell liftoff mats and glacier meltwater in Antarctica - MAT-05 | ecosystem: Environmental > Aquatic > Freshwater > Ice > Liftoff microbial mat | place...
ACGGATTCGGGTGTCTTCTTGATCTTGTGTGCGAGGATTGATAGGTAGAAAAAGAGGACACACAGGGAGGGCAGCCAATGTCGTGGTTGCAGTGGCTTGACTACTCGTCAGCACAACGTGACGCAGCGCTGGATCTTTTGGCCGCGCAGAAGGACAAGGGCACGCTCGACGAACTTGGCATCGGCAGTGTCCGCGACGCCATTGCGGACCACCTGTTTCCGCCGCTCAACACGATCCAGACCAGAGCGAAGTACTTTCTGTTCATCCCGTGGATATACCGAAGGGTCGAGCAAAGCGCTGTCGCCGACGAGCGACTGGCGCAGGCCTGCGCCACCGGTGAAAGGCAGTTGATCCAGGCCTTGCTGGCCTCCGACGCCGAAGACAAGGCAGGCCTGATCGGCCGCGAAGCGCAGGATAAGTTGCAGCGATTGCCCTCAGGCATCTACTGGGCAGGGCTGCGGCGCCTAGGCATTTTCCGCGGCGAGAGTTCCATGGCGGAATATCTAAGCGAAGTAATCGAGATCCGTGGCCGTGCCAAGCATCGCCAGCAAGGCGCCGAGGACGCGCCCACAGAATCAGTTGTCGCGCCGTCGCAGAGCTGGGATGTAGGGTTGCCAGTCGCTGAAGCGGATCTCCTGAAGACGTGTGACTTCCGCCTCAGCCGCGAGCAGGCCACCTACCTGCGAGAAAAGACGTTGGCCATGCCGACCGCATCAGGCAAGGAGTGCCTGCTCCAGTGGCTGCTGGAAGGTAGTGGCAGCGCAGACCTGGAGGCCGTCAACTTTCCGTGGGACGTGGCACCGCATCAAGCTTGCTCTGCGCTTCCCGCACACCTCCAGCAAGAACTGGTGCACGCTCGCAACTTTGCGCTGTGCATCAACGGCATGACGACCCTGTACTACTACTTCCTCGCCGACGCGCTGCGCCTGACCGATCTCGACGCGCGCAAGGCGGTGATGGCGAGGTGGTGTGGCGACTTGCATGCGCTCGCGCCAGCCCTGCGCGCATGGCACGACAACATCGAAGCCTTCTGGTCGTGGGTTCATCTTGTCAACCCTCGCCTGCAACGAGAGAAGCCGTTCGTCGAGGCTTGGCTTGCGCAACTCCGCGCCCATGACTTCGCCCCGAAGGGCATCGAGGTCATCGTCACCACGGAAAACCAACGCATGCTCCAGCACCGTGAGTACGCCTTGAAGGGGCAACTCGCGCGGATGTCGTACCCGGGTCCCAGGTCGCGCTGGTCGAAGAGCCTCGAAGGCGTATTGCTAGCCTATCGGTGGCCGACCGGCCGCCAGTTCGTGCTCGACATCCAGGCAGGCCTGGTCAAGGGGACCTAGGACGTGTTGGAGCCGAATGATCGACGTCTGCTAAGCGATGTACTGCGGGCACCCGCTGGCCATCAACTCGATCAAGCCATCGCTTGCACCTACTCGCTGGATCTCGTCGCGCTTGCCGGTGCGCCCTTGGCCATGCTCGAACTTGAGCCCGAGGCCGGGGAGCCAACTGCGGGCGGTTCTGCCTTGGCCGCGATGGAGTGCGTCAGACGCCTGATCGGTCGTTTCACGGTGTTCTGCCAGGCCGGTGCCGTCGCTGTGCCTCGGGAGTTCCGAGATGTTTTCTTGTGGCTTGAAGGGTGCGTGGTCGAGGTGTCGCCCCGCGCAGAACGCGCCGTCTTCCACCCCAAACTGTGGTTTGTGCGATTCACCGACGGTCAGGGCGGCGTGCGCCATCGCGTGGTGGTCCTCAGCCGTAACCTCACCTACGACCAATCCTGGGATGTCGTCGCCGCGCTGGACGGCGAGCTTACCGACCGCAGGAATGGCATCAGCCAGAACCAGCCCTTGGCCGAATTCTTAAGGGCGCTTGAGGGCGACGTCCGGCACGCACATCCGCTGCAAGCGAGCCATCAGCAGCGAGTGAGGCAGTTCGCGGAAGAGATCCGCCTCGTACGCTTCGAACCGACGGACGATTTTGAGGACTGGGCCTTTTGGCCACTGGGGGTGGCCGGTCGGAACTACAAGGCGGCGACGCTGTTCTCGGACAGCCGGGGCCCCTTCGGGAAAATCATCGAGAGCGCCCGCAAGCACAGCGGCCGAAAACTCCTGGTCGTCGCTCCCTTTGTCACCAAGGGCTTCGTTGATGCGCTGGACGCAGGGGCGGTTCCTGCCAGCCTGGTGTCGAAAGAGGAGACCCTCGACGCGCTCGGGGAGTCGCTGCCCGCCACGTGGATGGACCAGCACAAGCCGCGCGTCTGGAGTTTCCCGGGTCTCGAGGACCGCGCGGCATCGCCATTGAGCGGCCTGCATGCCAAGCTTTGGGTCGCCGACGATGGCAACAAAGCGCATCTCTGGCTCGGCTCGGCCAATGCGACCGAGGCTGCATTCGAGCGCAACGTCGAGTGTCTCCTGCAGGTGAGCGGCAAGAAGTCAGTGCTTGGCATCGACACCCTGCTGCCAGAGTCCGCGGCCAAAGGTGCACAAGGCATCACAGAACTGATCAGGCCGTACATCGCAGCGACGACGGACCCAACCGACGATGCGCTGCTTCAACGACAGCGCGAACTCAGCTACGGGCTGCAGGCGCTCGCCGGCGGGCAGTCACTGGCCGCCGAAGTCGCGCAACACGAGCCAGGGTGGCAACTCATCCTGCGTCTCACAGGCAATCTCAGCGAAAAATTCACGCTCTGCGCCAGGCCAGTGACTTTGTCCGAGAACGGGGCGGCCACGCTGCGCGACCAGCATGATTCGGACTGGTCCTTCGGCCCCCTGGAAACCCACCAGCTGACCGAGTTCTGGTCCATCACCTTACGGGATGCCGAACTCGAGGTCAGCGCAGTCACGCGCGTGCCCGCTGTGGGCATGCCCGACTTCAACAAGCGCAGCAGTGCGACCCTCATGCGCTATCTACGCGATGCGCGCAGCCTGAGCCTGTATCTCGAGTTCTTGTTGGCCGAGACGCCGGAACAGATGCAGCAGGCGCTGCGCGAGCACCGGCGTCGAAACGGAAATCGGACGCATCAGGCCGGCCGTTCGCCTCGCCCCCTTTTTGAAACCCTGCTGGGTGCCCTCGCCGCTTCGGACGACACCCTTGGCCAGATTAATTCCCTGCTCGCGAGCCAGCCCGAAGGCACGTCGCCCTTGCACGACGATCCGGACTTCCGTGCCCTGTGGGCGGCGGTCCTTGAAGCCCGAAGCCGGCAGGAGGCCACCCGATGACGGATTGGGCCGCGATCGAAGACGAGGTGATGAGCCGGCTTGAACCATTCCAGCGTCGCACCGTAGATTGGGCGTTCTCATGTCTCTATCCGACTGACGGCAGTCGCGGCAGCGGCCGCTTCCTTGTCGCAGACGAGGTGGGGCTGGGGAAGACGATGGTGGCCAAGGGCGTGCTGGTCAAGGCGCTTCGATATCTGTCCATCCGCGTGAAGCGGGCCGACGTCGTGTACGTCTGTTCAAACGCCAGCATCGCGCAGCAGAACCTCGACCGGCTTCGCATCAAGGGGCTGCCCGGTGGCGACTTCCAAACGCAAGGCAGATTGACACTCCTGCCGCTCATCGAGCGCGACAAGAATGGCGCGCCCGTGCGCGAAGCTGCGTTTCGGGCAAGCGGTATCAACTTCCTCTCCCTCACGCCAGCCACGTCGCTCGACGTGAGCCGCGACGTCGGGCAAAGCATGGAGCGAGCACTGATGTGCGCCATGCTCAAGGGGAGCGTTGACGGGGTGAGCAATACGCAACTGCGCAACCTTTTCACCTCACGGGTCAGCACCGACAGTTTCGACCGCCAGTTGCAGCGCATCGATCAGAGCTTCGAGATCGACAAGAGTCTGCGGCAGAGCTTTGTGGAGCGCGTGACGCGACCCGGCGGTGGAATGGCCGGAGAAATCCAGTCGCTGGCCGAGCAGTTCAAGCGCTGCAAGAAGTTCGACTACAAGGCGCCGGAGCAGAAGGCCGCCTACGTGCTTATTGGGCGGATGCGCACCGAGCTGGCTCGGGTTTGCATCGATGCCGTGGAGCCCGACCTCGTTATCTTGGACGAGTTTCAGCGCTTCGCGGAACTGCTGCGTCCCGACAACCCGGACGGCGAGTTGGCGAGGCAGCTCCTGGAACATGAACAGGCGGGCCATCACGCCCGCGTGCTGCTGCTCTCAGCGACGCCCTATCGGATGAGTTCGTTTGGCGAGGAAGACGGCGACGCGCAGCACCATGATGAGTTCCTCAAGACCATTGGCTTCCTTCTCAACAACGACAAGGGGACACAGGATGCGCTGAAGGAGGACCTCGACAAGTTCAACGTGTTGCTGCGGCGAATGGATCTCTCGAATCTGGAACCACTGCTGAGCTGCCGGAAGCGCCTGGAAGATCGGCTGCGCACCGTCATGGCCCGCACCGATCGGGTCCCCGCCACTGAAGATCGTGATGCGATGGTCGTGGTGCCACCGCTACCGGTGATGCCGAGCGTCGATGATCTTGTGGCCTATGTGAGCCTGCGACGGGTGGCTGAAGTGCTAAAGCAGCCTGACCTGCTGGAGTATTGGCGCTCCGCTGCGTATCCGCTGAGTTTCCTCAGCGGATACAAGCTGCGGGATCGCCTGAAGGACGCGATCGACGCCGGCACGCCCGAGGTCCTCGCCGCACTCCGGCTGCCCGGGCTTTTCCTGCCGGCCTCGACTGCTGACTGTGCAGATGGTGCAGCCGCTCCTGTGGCCAATGCCAGGGCACAAGCATTGGCGCGCGAGCTCATCGGTGCTGGCATGCACGAACTGTTGTGGCTGCCGCCTGCGTTGCCGCTATACGCCCTGGGCGGGGCCTACGCCACCGTAGGCGAAGCAGGGCGTACGAAGAGGCTCCTGTTTTCCAGCTGGCGCATGGTCCCCCGCTCCGTCTCCACGGTCGTTGATCAAGCGATGTCGGAGGCCATCGCCTGCCTTTCACCAGGCAAGTCCACCAACCGACACGAGTGGGCGCGCAGCGACTTTGCGCTGGTCTATCCGTGCGCGACCTTCGCTGCAAACCTTCGCATTGAGGATCTGGCAGCCGAGGTGCATGCGCGCGGCGACGCTCCAACCTTCGACGCCATCGCCCACGTAGCGGCCGCTCGAATCGAGCCGCTGATCGCGGACCTGCAGCAGGAGTACAGCGACCCCGAAGCATCAACACCTGATGTGGACTGGTACTGGCTGGCGCCGCTGCTGATTGACTCGCAAGCAAGGTCCGACCTGCGCGGGTCGGGTGGAGTCACACTGGATTGGTCGCTTGGCACGCTGGCAAAAGACGCCACCGCGCCAGACGCAGGCGCCATGCCTTGGCTTCAGGACAGCGGCGGCGATCTGCCAGCACGCGTGCGGAGCATCCTGGACCGCAGCCGCAAGCCCGGTCCCATGCCGGATGATCTGGTTCAGACCCTGGCCCGGATTGCAGTCGCTGGCCCAGGCAACTGCGCCTTGCGCTCTATAGGAACGAGCGCGACCGACAGGGATGGAGCGGTGGTCCGGCAGGCTGCCATGAGCATTGCGTCGAGTCTGCTCGCGTATATTGGAAACGAGCAAGCGCTGGCCGTTCTGGGCAAAGGCGCCGACCGGAGGGAGTTCTGGCGCCTGGCGTTAGAGCACTGCGGGCAGGGTTGCCTGCAGGCCGTGCTCGATGAGTATGTCGCGGTCCTGCAGTTCGACAGACCGTCCATTGCCACCGCAGATGATCGCGCCTTAGCACTCGCGCTGGCCATGGCGGCCAGCCTGCGACTGCGGCCAGCAGTGCTGAGGCCCGAGACGCTGGAGGACGCGGACGGCCGGCTGTCGCTGCGCGCAGTCTCGCGTACCTTGCGCCACTGCCGCCCGCTGCTGGAAGACAAGGCCGATGACGATGGCGGTATCCAGAACTCCATGCTTCAACTTCGAGGGGCTTTCAACTCGCCGTTCCTGCCCTTCGTTCTGAGCAGCACTTCGATCGGACAGGAAGGTCTGGACTTCCACTGGTACTGCCACAGGATCATTCACTGGAACCTGCCGTCTAACCCGGTGGACTTCGAGCAGCGCGATGGTCGCATCCATCGCTACCGCAACCACGCTGTGAGGCGGAACCTGGCCCAGGATTGGGGCGCTATGGCGTTTGCGCCAACCTCCAAGCATGCTGGCGGCAGTGAGCTGTGGGGCAATCTCTTCGGCGCTGCAGCGGCACAGCTGCAGTCCGAGGGTCGCCAAATGGAGGGTATGAGGCCCTCGTGGATCTACCGAAAGAGCGACTGTGTGGCGCCGGTCGCTGTGCCTGCGTGGATGAGTCAGTTTCAAGGTCAAGCGGCACACATCGTGCGCCAGGTACCGATGATTCCGCTGAGCCGCGATCCCGAGCGCTTGCAGGCGTTGACCAGAGCAGTAGGCTGCTATCGGATCGTGTTCGCCCAGCCGCGCCAGGACGATCTGCTGGCACACCTGACGCGCACGCATGACGCCACCGTCCTCGCTGAGCACCTTGATCAGCTCGCCATTGATCTTCGTCCGCCGGCATCGAGTCCGTGATTCCAAGCGACACGTCGTCGCGGCGACCGCACTCGTGGGCGATGCAGGTCGGCACCGGGACCGACAGCTCGCCAGCAAACTGAGATTGATGTACATCGGCCCCACCAAGGCAGCCTGGCCCGAGCTCCCGAGCTGCGCGGTTTCACTGAGTATTCCGGACCAAACCCGACACAGTGCGAGTTCGGTTTCCCCAGTTTCGGACGCATGGTGGACGAAAATCGCCGCAACGGTACCGGCTCCTGCGCCCTGTATGACTGACTGCGCTACACGTGCTTCGCCAATTCCTCATTGGACATCTCCAGGCGAAGTTGACCGTTGACGATGGGATCCGCCTGAAACGCCTGGAACTCGTACTTTGCATCACCGGCCAGCCCGCGCATGACGGTGGCGCGGTACTGCGCCGGAAAGTCAACAGCGGTCAACAGTAGGATCCGCTTAGCCAACGGTTTGCTGTCGTAGCGCACCTCGAACACGCCGCTGACCTTGGCCGTGCCAAGTTGAACCGCAGCCGCAAACTCCGGCGTGTGGACCTTGGACACGACCAGCTGAAGTTTTCGAGATTTGAGCCGGCCCAAGGTCTGCAGTTCGGCGTCGACAACGAGTTCGGTGCGCATGGTGAGCTTCTGCTTGATGGGCTGCACGTCGCTCCAGGAAATGTCCCCATCGGCGTCGCGAGTCACTGAGCCACGACGCACACCGGTCACGAGATTCCGCACGAGTGCATGATCGCTCGAGTTCTGAATTCGCTCTTCGACGTCCTCGAATGTCAGCAGCCCACCTGCGGCGAAATCCTGAAGGATGCCTTTGGCCTCCAGCATGGCTTGGCGACGGCGAGCTGGGTCCAGATCCTTTCGAGTCGGCTTTGGAACTTCAGACTGGCGGTCGCTTTCACCTTCTTCGGATCCGGAACCGTAGGTTGGTTGATCTGCCGGCGGCTGTTTATGTCCCTCACTCGCAGACTCAATTTCAGGATCCATTGCACCGCGCTCCGATTCGTCCAGTTCATCAGTGGGCAAGTCAAGCGGCGCAAGCGGTGGGGCCGGAGCCTTCTTGGGCATGAGCGCTTCAAGGTCCAGCACCACGCTGCCAATCTCTACCCGGGCAAAGTTGCGCAAGTCACAAACGGCGTGGGCGCCGTGCACGCTGTTGTTTTCGATACCCCACTGCCTAACCGCTGCGTCGAACACCGCCAGCACCTCATGGGCATTGGCCATGTACTTTTCGACGCAGCGCAGCGAAGAGAAGTCCAGGGGCACGGTGCCGTCGTGGCGGAGCGTGGGGTGCAGCAAGCCCTTGCGAAAGGCTTGGTTCTTCAGTTGCTTGTGACTCATTTCAAGGTTTCCTTTTCGGCTTTGGGTTCAGGTGGAAGCAACAACAGGATCTCGACCGCCAACCTGCTGATGGCGCTCCACATGGCCGGTTCGTGGTGGTTGTTTTGATTGCGGCGGGGCCAGACGACTACTCGAACGGACGTTGGGTCTCTGGCGCGTTTGAGTTCCTTTCGTACCGCGATGCGGGCGATGTCCTTCAAGCGCGCGAGCTGTACGTCGCTCAGGTCACCGGCAGCAAGTGCGATCTCCAGACCCAGCCCCGTCGGAAGTGCCTGCACAGCAAGATCCAGACGACCTGCATCCAAGGCCGAAGCCGCCTGGCGCGGCGTGCGTTCCATGTGCACTTTCAAGGCCCCGTCGAGTGACTTCAGTTCGACGAGTTCGGCTTGGCTGAACCAGCGCATCAGCTTCGTGCCGAGGTCGGTTCTGAGGATGCATGCCGCACTGGCACGTGGCACGGCGATGCCGTGCTTTCGCTCGCGGGACGTGTGAACCTCTTCGAAGGACCTGACGCCGGCGACAAGCGAGTCGCAAAGGGCGCGGTGCTGCTGCTGCACGTACACGTGCTCCAGTTCGGGGTCCTGGCCAAGCAAGGTCAGCATCACATAGCGCAGTGCAGTCAACCGGCGTAGGGGAGCTGCGGCCTGTGGCGCAGACTGCGCCTTCTTGGGCCGGGACTTCGCGACCGAAGGACGTTCCGACTTCATGGTCCAGTCCGGATAGCGAGGCACCATCCCCCAGGCCCACTCGTCGGTCGGCATGTGGTAGGTGTGCCGACAGCCCCAGTTCCACTTGCGCAGGCCTTCTGCTGTTCGGTCAGCAATTGCATGGGCCAACTCGGCAGACAGCGGTATGGTTTGCATGTGAACGCACATGGCCGCGGCGTGCACTAAGGGCCCGAAGGGCAGGTAAGTGTCAATCGGCACCGGGTCGCTGGCATGACCAGTTCGGCCTATGGCCCAAGTGAAGTGGCCGGGTCCTCTTCCTTCGAGCAAGCGCATCAACTCACGCGCGTGCTTGGCTAAAAGAGGGCCACGCAGCCACGCGATGACAGGTTGTTCCCACCGAGGGGCAAGCCGTTGCATCAAGCCTGCTCCGCGCAAGCTGTACCAGCGAACCCGCGGGTTCCCTGTGCTCGAGGCCAGCAACGGCCACAGTTCGTCCTGCAGCCGCTCGGCAAAGTGGAGCTGGACCACATTGCCTTCCTGCGCAAATACAAAGCGCTGTTTGATCGGCGCGCGTTTCAGACGAGCGAGGAGTTCTGTGGCTGTCGCCTGGGTCACCGTTTGCAGGCTGTTGAATCGCTGGCTCTGAGGGTTCTTTAGGTGCGCGAAGGGCCCGTTTCGCACCGCTGCCCAGGAACGATCGGCACTAAAGTCCTTCGGTTTGATTGCGCAAGCCTCGCCGTCGCGGGCGCAGAGGTCGAGGGACACTTGAAGCAGCAGAGTTCGCTTCAGGCGGCCGATCGGACGCGATGCAAATGCCTCGCCGACCTGGTCGACACAGAACTGCACGTCGGCCGGCAGCACCATCGTGCTGGCAGCAGAAGGCCGATATGCCACGTCAGGCGCGAGCACAGACTGGTCTTCCAAGGCGTGGATGGCAAGTGGGTATTCAGGGTCTTCCGACAGCACCAGAAGAAATCGGGTCAGCGCCTTGAGTCGCCAACGCTTGGCGTTCTCCCCACGCTTGGCGTTTGTGTAGTCCGAGACGTCCAGCATGAAGGCACCAAACGCACGCCACTGAGCGATGCCGAACGCCGTCGGATCCCACTCGCGAGGAGCCTTCTGCAGGCGCCTGGCCAGATGGCACAAATACTGGTACCAGGTCCGCGGTTTGTCTCTTCCTGCTCGTGGCGGCATCCAGTGTTCTGACTCCAGAACCAACCACCGCCAAGCCAGCCACTCGCAGGGCGAAAAGCAGTTCGGCCCGTACAAGAGTTTGATCAGCTTGCCGATCCTGCGAGCTCGGCGCTCCAGGCCGCCCAGCGGCAGCTTCGGCGTCGAGAATTGACCAAGCTTCAGACGAAGCTGCGCGAGGTAGCCGTCGTGAGGCTGAGGCCTGCTGCGTCTAGGGGTTGGCGCGACAAGCGTTCCTGGCACCACGAAAGCAGCGCCACTGAACAGCCTTGTGTTGGAGATATCGTCAAAGGTCGCCGCCATCAGTTCGGGACGACTTCCCTCGACAGCGAAGGGAGGTACGAGTAGGCGTACTGCACGTGCCGCGAGGAAGCACAAGGCAGCAATCACGCTGCCAGACTTCTTGGGCCACTGCACGCTTGACAAGTGCTTTTCCATCCACAAGCGCAGCTCGATTTCCGCGGCCTCGATGTTGGGCAGCGCATCGCAGAGTCCCAGAGCGATGGCCGGCGGTCCCAGCAGCGGCATGCTGATGGGTTGCCCGCTGGCCCGCACCCACTTCAGCTCGATAGTCCCGTGAGCTGACGTGCCTGATTTCAAGGCGCTCCAGACCAGCACGACGTCGTCAGAAAAGACCAATCCCTGCGCGACGATCAATGCCATCAGCAGGCGCGCGGAGGCGTTCATACCAGGCCCTTGGCCGAGTTCCGCTTGGCAGATTTCCACGCTTTGGAGTGCAGGCGTGGTGTAGCCGTCGCAGTGGTGGGAAGGCAAGTCCGCTGGCCGGCTGGCCACGGGGTCACGCCGATCAAAGTGACGCAAGTCCAGCATTGCCGGCAGCGTCTGAAACGAGCTCGCGGAGCGCCCCGCGAAGACGGGCAACTTCAGCCGGGCCATGGTCGCGAAGACCACGCCCTGTGCCTCCTTGAGCAGCGTCATCACAGGCGTCGACAGCGCGGCGGTCCCGACGCGGGCAGTCATGCGCCCATGACCACCAAGCGTGCGCTCAGCCCAATGCGCAATCGACGCCATGGCCTCCGAGAGCCAGTACGAGCGTGCCGCGCGCGTACCCATGCTGAAGGACTTCGGTGGACCGCCGTGTTCTGCTGACCCCAAGGCTGCGACTGACCAGCTGGCAGGGCGCCTGGGGTGCGGCACCGCCTGAAGCAGCAGCGGTGAGTTGCCTGGCGGATCTGCAAGCAGGCGGGGCACATCCGCTTCGGCCATTCCAAGCGCGAGGAAGCGCTCCACCAGTGCCTCGCGGAACGCCATTGCGGTCAAGACGATGGACGCCAATTCGTCGGTCATTGGCAGCAGCCGGTCCGACCGCGGATCGCTGTCCTTGTCCCAGCGGTAGTGCCAGGTCCGGTGCGCCAGTACGCTGTCGATCCGGAGGCGACCTGGGAGCTGGGGCCGGCTGCCCGTGACGGTCACGTACCCGTCCCAGCAGGCGGCCATGCCGTCGCCAAAGTGCAGTGCGGACTCTTGGTGTGTGGATGCGACGCGAAGCTTGGTCAGCGCTGCCGCGGCTTGCCCGGATGACCGCGAGTACTGAGTGCGAACATCCTCATCCGACCAAGCATCTGGGCTTCCAAATGGCCTGTGATTTGGCGACTGGACAGGATCACCCAAATCCAGTGCGGCGAACGTTCGGCGCACCTGCGCGCGCACAGGATCTTGTGCAACGGTGTAGTAGTGACTGCCCGAGTCCGCTGAAAGTGGCAGCTGTCCAGAGAGATGGGCTGAGAGCGCATCACCGGCCCCGGTCTCCGCAAAGGCATACCCCAGACTCTTTGACCAGCGGGCTGAGTAGGCCGGGTGGGCAGCGTCGCCAAAGGTCATCAGGAAAACCTGCGCGTCGTGAACCCAAAGCGCGTCTGGCCTGTGCGCCATCAGTTGGTCCAGTTCGGTCGCGTCGGGGTGTCGAGCCAGTCGGTCAGCAACCGCGTCAGCCAGCGCCTGAGGAATGAGGAAGTAGTACCAGCCGTGCGGCTCGGTGGCATCGGCCCGCTCAAGCAACGCCTTGCGACTCAGCCAGATGCAGCCGCTGGTGGGACAGTAGTAGTAGTCGTCGTTTTGCCGCAAGCTCAGCTTGAGCGTTGGCGCAAGGTCGTGGTTGATGAACAAACTCATCAACAGAGCGACGGCCCAGTCGGACTTGTCGACATCTTCCTTGCCCAGCGCTTGCATCAAGCCCGCCGTGCAGGGCTTGAGCTGGTCGATGGGAAGGTAGCTCCAATGTTCTGCAACGCCGACGGCCAGTGCCGCGCGCGCATGGTGTGCCATGGAGATCAATCCCAAAACCGATGGCGGGCGCACGGGCTTGGGTGGGTTGGCTTTCGGCTTCTTGGGTGCTGCAGGCGGCTTCGACTGCGGCAGAGAAGCTGCAGGCTTCGGGCCGGGGCGTGGCCCGACGAACGAACAGCGCGGCGGCAGCCCACTGGTTGGGTTTTCCAGGGCATCAGCTGCAGCCTTGACCAGGCGCTGGAGCTCGCCAAGCGTCGTTTCCCGTGCCAACTCTCTCAGGCCATCGGCTGTCAGGGGCTCCAAGGCTCCAAGTTGCCGCCACTGCGCGGCGGCATCGCCACCGCGCTTGCTGGCGCACGCCTTGGCGAAGCTGACCAGGCGCCGCAAACTGTTGAGGTCCACGGGCCTGGCGGCTGAACCATCCATTGGCCGTATGGCCGGAATCGCCAACAGGCCCAAGATTTCCAATGCGCGGGGCACGAGTGTTTCTGCGGCGCGCAGCTCAGCTAGGCGCGAAAGCTGGTTCCACGCCACCCAGTTCGCCGGTGCCGCAAGCAAAGAGTTGACGTGACCCATGCCCGGCGGTAGCGGATGCGCCGACACCTGGCATTCGTCAATGAGGGCAGCCCATTCAGTGCAAGCACTCTGGGTCTGGGCGGTGGCGGCGGCCTTGAATGCCGCGCCCAAAAGGTCCAGGTGCGGCAGCGCTGCTGACCCCTGGGGATAGGCCTGAGTGACGGCAAACAGCGACTCGAGGTCCAGCGCGCGCTCGTTTGAGCCGTCGCTTAGGTGGGTGATGAGTCGGGAAAGGTCTGGTTGGGGCTGGTCTTGTTGATTCACCGAAATGCTCGCGTTTGTCTAACCAGGCACACCGGCGGTCCGCCCCGATGGGACGCTGGCCTGTGCTCGAGCGAGGGAGGAAATCCCCCTTGCTCGGGTTGGCCCTGCAGGCAGCGCCAGCCAGGCGCGCCCCAGGTGCCGATGCCTCAGAGGGCATCAGACAAAGCCGGTGATCGGTACTCCGCCACACGAAGTGGCGCCTGACCGAAGCCGGTGCGAGCAGGCGGTGGTTCAGCCGATGGACCGTGAGTCCGGTGCGGCCGCTGTCGCTTGGCATGTGACAGCCCCTGCCCCGTTGGAAGACTCTTGGCCATAGCCAGCCGTCTCCCGCGCTGTTTTGACGGGCGCCATCAGGCGTCCGTGATCACGGGGTGCGTTTGTGCGGTGAACCCTGTGGGCTCGGAGCACGAAAGAATGCTACCCCGGGGCTTGCTTCCGATGTGGACGGCAAAAGGGGCCTTTAGACGTGCTTTGGCCTACAAACGGGGCGCCTGCCGTCAGTTCGCGCGGGGCAGCCGTCGCCAGGGCATTGCTGTTCTGGGGTGTTTCGGCGCCTTTGGTAGCGATCGACGCTGCGCCAAGTCGACACACAGGGGGCATGCTGCAGCGTTACAGGAAGAGGGGGGTGGCTTTTCAAGCCATCAACTCGTCTGTAACGGCTGATCTACCTATGAGATATGGCCGGCAGACTGGGTTTCGGGCTCGGAAAGTGTTCGGCAGCTTCCGACGGATTTCTCTCCACCTGCTCCATCGGTACTCTTGACGGTCGCCCGTTGGCGCATCGGGGTGGAAGCGCCGGCGTACGAGGCGCACGACTTCGACGGCTTGGTCACCGAGAAGAACGGGAGCTGCTGGAGCCGCATCGGTATCCCGCCCGAATACAAGTCGACCAACCTACTCGCGGTGGCTCAAGTTGGCGAAGTTCCATTCGTCGGTGGCCCGGGTGTCCTGCCAAGTGAACTCCGCTCCGGAGACCACCTCGCTCAGCTCCTGGTTCACGGCAATGCCGACGCAACCGTCCAGCGCTGACACGAACTGGGCGAAGGCAGCGTGTATGGCCTCCCGGCCTTCGGCGTCGCCTTCCCAAACTGCCTCATCAACCACGAAGTACACGGCGAGCGTGTAGTCCTTGCCCGTTACAAGCTCCTGGTCCTTCTCCGAGATGGCGACACGAACCTCGGCGATGTCGTCCTTCAGCGGATCAAGCGCCAGCTCCAAGGCTGCCTTAGCCTTGCCGACCCTTGCAACCAGCTCGTCGGGCCATATCGGACGGCCGTACCGGAGCGCATACCAAGCCAGTACGCGTGCTGTCGAGACGTCACTCAAGCGGCGACCGTCTGGGCCGCGGTCCCTCAGCAGCGTCCGCGGCAGCAGATATCTATCCGCCACCGCGTGCGCAGTCAGCACGACCGCTTCGTGCGTAGCGCGATTCGGCTTGAAATCCAGTGTCCGCGTCGAGCGAAGATCCTTGTACTGCGTACGCATCTTGGCGATAGGCCTGCAATGCAGGACTTCGACGTACGGCTCAGCCTCCAGCTTTGAGGCCAGCACGTCACAAGTCTGGGACACGAGCACAAGCCAATCACCGGCTTGCACCAGCGTCGGCTGATCGGCACCCGGCCGTGTCAGATACGCCGCCAAGGCTGGCGCCATCGCCGTCGGTACGACAGCGCCGGTGCTCCACCCCTGCCCCGCAACCTCCTCACCAAAAATTGGCGGCAAGAGTCAACTCCTTACTCGTCAGCAGGCAACGTGCGCGCGGACGGGCGGCGCTTGAAGCCAGCCTCCGCGAGCTTCTGGCTCCGTGTCTTGGGCTTGCCCTCAAGCTTGATCAGGAGCGCATCGAAGGCGCCCAAGACGGCAGCTTCATCGATGTCCTTTTCGGCCAACATGCCAAGAACGGTCCGCCCGTCAGCCAATGGCTCGCGAGCCAGCGAACCCAAGGGGGCGGCGGACCGGTCACTCCAGTGGCGGCCGATGCGCTCGACCAATGCCAGGCGCTCTCGGCTGGCCCCCTGAAGTTTGGTGTCCTTCGAAGCGTCGAGCCACTTGTAAAGGCCTTGCCGGGTGACGTCTAGCACTTGGGCCAGTTCAAGCGTCGGAAGACCGAACACGGCCTGGATTGCTGCCAGCCGCTTGACCCGCACCCTGGACGCTGCGCTCGGAACCGTTTTGCTCCCCGCCGATGCCAAGTGCAAGGCGACCTTCGTCGTAGCGGCCCACTGCAGCCACGGATCGACGCTGTAGTCATCGAGGTCCAGCGCCGACTCGACAGCCGAAGTTGCCCAGTCCGCATCCACGGGCACGACCGCTTGCATCGCACTCGTGATGGCGCGGCTGAGCACCTTGCCGACCGTACCGGTACCGACGATCTGTACGGTGCCGCGTCCACCGCCCTGGAACTGAACTGGCAGCGCGAGCGTCGTCGGCAGATGGTTGTTCTCGACGGCGTCGATGAGGGCACCGGGACGTTGCTGAAGCAGCGCCGCCTGTTTGGCGCCGTAGTACCGCGGTTGAATCGTGTCGCTCATATCCATTCCCCCCGGGCGACCGCGGACAGCGCTGCCTTGAACGTTCGAGAGGTCAGCTTTTGCATCTCGCCATAGGCGCCCGCCAATTCTGCGGCATCGAAGACTTGATTGACCTCCTTCAGACAATCCGTGTCGATGAAGCCGATGGCCTTCTCGTCCTTGAGTCGCTTCTCGGCGTCGACCATCAACTTGGGCTTGTTCAAAGGCAAGGCGTTGAAGTCCGGGGGCAGCAGGAGTCCTTGCGGCGCTGGTGCGCCCGCGCGCAGATTGACGACGCAGCCGTCAAACTGGAACGCAGCGGCCCACATTGAACCAGTGGCCT